>CEUT01024704.1_pt1 | contig 49219 bp, 40 predicted proteins | sample 531401 | NCBI WGS metagenome assembly CEUT01 (sample SAMEA2622821, study PRJEB7988) | marine metagenome | biome: marine biome (ENVO:00000447); feature: surface water layer (ENVO:00002042); material: "saline water (ENVO:00002010), including plankton (ENVO:xxxxxxxx)" | depth 5 m | reverse complement strand
GAACACAGGGTCCAACAGGTTCGCAGGGAATACAGGGTATTCAAGGAGTTCAAGGCCCATCAGGTGGGGACGGTATTTTTGCTGTAACAGCAGGAACAGGCTTTAGAGGAGAAACAACATCTTCTGTTGCTTTTGCAAATCCTGTAGGAGATGCAGACTCTAATACAGCAGGATTCGGAAAAGGTCTTAATGTCTTCTTCTATGTTTCAGGTTCAAAGAATTCTTCAATGATGCCAGGTGCTCAAGCACCAACGGGATCTGCTCTCTTTGGAGGAGACTTAGTAGTATCAGGAACGATTCAAGCTCTTGCAGTCCCAGGCGGGTTGATGGGAGATACATCCTTACGAACCGCCGGATCAGTCACAGCGACAACATCAGTTACAGCATCCCAGGGTGGATTTATTAGCTTTGGAATGCAACCAAGTTCTATTCCTGGGCTTACTGGCTCTATATCTAGAACTCCTACAGGTCAGCCTTTTATTGCCGGTGATTCATCAACATCTGCTACTTATAATCATACAACAAGACAGTGGACCATAAGTTCTGCAGCAGCCACACTTGACAGCGCGTATGATGGTGGAGGTTCTGCAGCAGGCGCGATCATCAATGCAAATATTCACCCAGTTCAAATAAACAGCGCTATTCTTGCAGATGGTGCGCAACAGACTTTATTAGCAGTATCAGGTGTAGCGACTTTCGGAAGTGCATCAGCCCAATACTCAGGTCACATGCCACCCCTACCTGGATTAGACACAAGCTTCTTCGTCTCAGGTTCTGTCAAGCCTGATCCGGCTGACAATAGAGGAACTATCAGCACTGCAGTATTTGGAGGAGATGTTCTTTTTAGTGGTTCTATCGGGGGTTCTCTTCGAGCTAGCGCTACAGGGTCTAATATAGAAGTTCTTAGGACATACAGCCCTATTCATTTTAGAGCAAAGTCAAATACAGCAGCAACAACAACCGCGCTTATACTCGATAGATCAGGATCTGTTAGCAGCACTAAAGGCGGAACAAGAATTCTATTTAAAATTCCTTTCGATAACGGATCTGTACCAGGCGCTGCTATTGAAGGTAGGAAAGATTCTGCTAGCAGCACGCAAAATTATGGAAGGCTTGCTTTCTTCACTCAAAACACGACAGGTAAGCTTGATGAGCAGCTGAGAATAGGATACGAAGGCGTAACTGTTCGCCCAGAATTTGCTGGTCCTATTGATGCTGCAAGTGCAGGTGCAACTCTTTTAGCACACGGCGGAAGCCGGCCAAGAGCATTCATGGTCAGGAAGTCCACTGGTGATATTGGAATTGGATTGAATCCATCTCATGCGCTTCACGTGTCAGGAGCTGCAATCCAGCTCGAAGGACCAATCAAGGCTCCCGATGGCAATAATGCAACACTTGCCAAAGTCTACAATATGAACGGCGAGGATGACGGTGCTCTTGATATATATGAGGCTCTCGCCTTGGGATCTCAAGCAAACATAAGATTAACTCCGAGGGCAGGAACAAACAACTATATTTCTGGCTCTGGTGGTATCAAGCTAGGAATTAACACTACATCTCCTCAAGCTCCGCTAGAGATTGTTCAAGCTAAAGGAAAAAGCTCTATAGTTCAAGCTGGAAATCCAGCAAGATACGGTCTGGTTGTTAGGCAAGAAGACACAAGCACGTTAGCTTCAGCAGGAATTGCGCTTGGCACATCAAATAATAACGTTGGTGCATCAATGATCTTTACAGACAAGGGGAACTTTTCCACCGGCGATCTTTCGTTTCATGTAAAGAAAAGCACCTCTTCAGGAGCCAACCCAGAGCTTGTGCTGGCTCTTTCTGGAACAAAAAATGTTACCCTGCCAGGAGAAGGTCGATTAGGTATAGGAACAACAAATCCCAGCGGGTCTTTGCACGTAAGCAGCACAGGAAGCGTATCGTTAAGACTAGAAGCAGATACAGACAATTCAGGTGAATTTGACGTTCCGTTTATTAAGCTCTTAGGAGATGGCGGCGCTGTTAGAAGCCTAATAGGTCAGTCACCTGGGACAGGTAAAGCTCCTGACGGTCACGATGTTACAAATGCAGTTAGTAATGATCTTTTAATAGGAACCCTTGATTCTTTCGGAGTCCAGATCTTTACAGCGGGATCTGCAGCGCTGAGGGTAAATACTCTCGGGTATGTTGGAATCGGCGATCACACCCCTGACACGTACTTAGATGTGTCAGGTTCAAGATCAGACTTTGTAAGTGTTTTTGTTAATGACGGAAATAACGTCAATAAAAAAGGATTGAAAATTCAGTATGGTGACGACGGCGGCTCAGGAACTTCAACTGCAGTTGGTTTCTTTGACGGCGACGGAACTTCAATTGGTTCGATTACATCTACAGGCGGAACTGTTACATACGGACCCTTCACGGGCGGCCACTACGCAGCCCTCCCAGAAGGTGTAAGCTCTTATGAATACGGAACTGTTGTAAAAATACATTCAACATTTACAGGATCTATGCCTCGCTCGAGGCAGGTTTTCTATAATGTTTCTGAGTCTACGTCAAGTCAAGATCCTGGCGTAATTGGGGTTTATAATACTCCTCTGAGCGGGACAGGTCCATCTGAAGCACCTCACCAAATTTTTGCTCTTGGTGACGGTCATGTTCTTGTTTGTGATGAAGGGGGCGACATTTCCATTGGTGACTATCTATGCTCTTCAAATACTTCAGGTCATGCAATGAAGCAGTCTGACGGAATTCTTAGAAATTACACAGTTGCTAAGTCTACTGAGTCTGTGACTTGGTCTGATGAGCCCGGAAGCACTAAAAGGATAAGTTGCACATATCACTCCGGATAGCGGAAAATCAACTTAATTTAAAAATCTTAAATGTCCTTGTAGAATAAGGCTGTCTAGCAATGTAAATGGAGAGCCTAATGGATTTTAATCAAAATATTTTTGGTGGGTTTAGCTTTAATAACAAAAAGCTAATTACTCCTGACTCCAAAATAGTTTTTGTTTCTGACATGTTCGCCGCTGATTATACTGGTGGAGCCGAGCTAACGTTTCAAGCTTTGATTGATTCTTGCCCAACTGAATATGACAAAGTTCACGCTAAGGATGTAACAATTCAGGTTTTGGAGGAGGGAAAAGATAAATATTGGGTCTTCGGAAACATATCTGCTTTAGACACAAGCTTATTGCCTACAATCGTAGCAAATCTTCAGTATTCTATAGTTGAATTTGATTATAAGTTTTGCAAGTATAGATCGATTGAGAAGCACAGAGAAATAGAGGTAAAACCATGTGATTGTCATGACCAGATGTGGGGAAAAATGATATCAGCGTTTTTCTATGGTGCACGATCGCTCTGGTGGATGTCAGAAAAGCAAATGAAAACCCACCACGAAAGATTTCCTTTTTATGGTGAGCGACACAACACAGTGCTTTCTTCTGTTTTTGACGATGACTTTTTTGCATCTGTAAAACTTCTTAACAAAAAGCATGAAGGAAAAAAGAATGATAAGTGGATTGTTTTAGGTTCCACATCATGGATAAAGGGAGTAGAAGACTGCAAAAAATGGTGCGAAGAAAACAATAAGGAATATGAAGAAGTCTGGAATCTACCCTATGGAGACTTATTAGAAAAGCTAGCCCAAAGCGAAGGCTTGGTATTTCTACCTAAGGGTGGCGATACTTGCCCTAGAATAGTCATTGAAGCTAAAATGCTTAATTGTAAACTAGCATTGAATGATAATGTTCAACACAAAGATGAACTATGGTTTAATACGGATGATAGGCTCGATACCGAGTCTTATCTTTATGCAGCACGATCAAGGTTTTGGAATGGAATAAAGTCAGATATGGAATATTCACCAAAGATTTCTGGATACACGACAACATTAAACTGTAATCGTCACAACTATCCTTGGAGGCAAACTATTGAGTCTCTTTTAGGTTTTTGTGACGAAGTTGTTGTGGTGGATGGGGGATCTGATGACGGAACATGGGAAGAGCTTCAAGTGTGGTCAGAGAAAAATGATTCTTTGAAGGCGTATAGGCAAGAAAGAGACTGGGAGCACAAGAGATTTGCAGTTTTTGATGGGGCACAAAAAGCTTTGGCAAGATCTTTATGCACACAAGAGTTTTGTTGGCAAATGGATTGCGATGAAATCGTTGATGAAAGCCAATATCAAATTATAAAGGACATATGCAAAAACTTCCCAAGCAATACCGACTTAATTGCTCTTCCCGTGATTGAATACTGGGGAGGCCCAGAAAAAGTTAGATTTGATGTTAATCCCTGGAAGTGGCGCCTAAGTAGAAATAAGCCTTACATTACACACGGAATACCCTCCAGCCTAAGAAGATTTGATGAGTCGGGAGACCTTTATTCTGCACAGGGTTCTGACGGTTGCGACTACATTAGAAATGACAGCTATGAACCTGTTCCGTTTGGAACTTTTGTTACACCTGATGTGGAGCAAGCTCGCCAGATGTGTGCAACAGATGAAAATGCTAGAAAAGCCTACGAGGCTTGGCTAAATCAAATTTGCGCAGGATTTCCAGTTGTTCACCATTTTTCCTGGTGGAATCTAGAAAGAAAAATAAAAACTTATCGAGACTACTGGGGCAAGCACTGGAAGTCGCTGTTTGACAAAGAAGTAATTGATACGCCAGAAAACAATATGATGTTTGACGCTAAATGGGAAGATGTTACAGATGAAATGATCCGAGATCGAGCAGCTCTTATGAAAGAAAAGCTTGGGGGTTGGATATGGCACACAAAATGGGATGGCAATCAGGAAACTGGACATCTAAGCCTAGACATTAATCTTCCAAGTAACATTCAAAACTGGCCAGGATTTAAGCTTTGAAACTCTTTATAATATCTCCCTGCTTTAATGCAAAGCCTAACATTGAGACACTGATAAATTCGATAAAGGCTCAGAACGATGATAGATGGCATCACATTATAATTGACGATATTTCTAGTGATGGAACCTGGGAAGAAATAGAGCGACAAACTCAGGGTGATGAGAGGTTTACTATAATAAAGAACTCCTCCAAGAAGTTTGCACTTAAAAACATAGTGGACGCTTGCCTACAAATAGAAGAAGAAGACGCAGTAATAGGTGTCGTCGATGGCGACGATTCTCTATGTAATCCAGACACCGTATCAAAAGTATTAGAACAATACGAATCAGGTCACGATGTTGTATGGACTGCACATAGTTGGGATGTAAATGGAATGAATATTTCAAGGGCAATGCCCGAGAAAGTCAACCCATATCAGTGGCCCTGGTGCGCTTCGCACTTTAGGACTTTTAAGCTAAGCATATTAAGAAAGATAAATGTCAAAAACTTTCAAGACATGAATGGCGAATGGTTTAAGAGAGGCTATGACCAGGCGCTACTTTTACCAATTTTATCTTTGACAGAAAAGAGAAAATACATCGATGAAGTCTGCTATCTATACAACATTGATTCTGCGTCAATACCTAGCGAAAAAAGGGACTGGTGCGAGTCAACTCAAATAGCAACAGTTAACTTAGTCCGATCACGTGGCTTTTTAAAATGAAAATATTTTTTGACAACGTTGACTTTACTTCACCTTCTGGGCCTAACTCCTTTGCCAGCAAGCTAGCCAGCCACTTTTCCTCTCTTGGGCACAGGATAACTCATGAAAATCCTGCAGTCCAGCTTTCATTTATACAGGCAACAACAAAGATAGCACCCATGATACAGCGACTAGACGGAATCTACTTTAATTCAGAGCAAGATTGGAAATCTCTTAACAAGCCTATCAGGCAAACTTTTGATCTTGCAGATGGTGTAGTTTTTCAGTCTAATTTTAATAAAGCTTTAACAGAAAAATATTTTGGCAAAAAAGAAAACTCTGTAGTGATTCACAACGGAACTAAATTAAGCCATATTGACAAGATACAGCCTCTGAGCCATCCAGAAATTGATAAGTTTGAAAATGTTTGGTCATGTGCATCTTCTTGGAGGCCCCACAAAAGACTTTCCGAAAATGTAAGATATTTTTTAGAAAAATCAGGGCCTAATGATTGCTTAATAGTGGCAGGAAACAACCCAGATACCCCTCTTGACATGCCCAGGATATTTTATGCAGGAGTTCTGGAATGGGAGCAATTAATCTCGCTATACAAGAGGTCAAAATATTTTCTTCATTTAGCTTTGATGGACCACTGCCCAAATGTCGTGGTTGATGCCAGAGCTGCAGGATGTAAAATTATATGTAGTTCATCAGGCGGAACAAAAGAAATCGCTGGAGACAATTCTGTGATCATACAGGATATGGAGTGGGATTATTTACCCTTTAAGCTTTATGAGCCGCCCAAGCTAGACTTTTCTGTTACTCAAAAATATAAATCTACCGTCAGCTGTGATATTAATGATACAGCACAACAGTATTTAAGTTTTTTTGAAAGATTTGCACAATAATGAAAAGCTTTTTAGAACTTCCTAACTTCAAGAAAAAGAAATCTGCAATATTTTTAGGATGTGGGCCATCGATAGAAAATTTCACTGCCGACCAGTGGAAGTTTATAAAAGATAATTTTGATGTGTGGGCTTCAAATAACTGGATTGTTAACAAAGATATCATACCAGACTTTTATCACTTAGAGGTAAAGATGCACAGATCTGGGCAGCTTATGGTTGATATGCTCAATCTAAAGCATGAAAGCTATAAAGATGTGTGCTGGATTCTTGATAATACACGACCCTACTTGCTGCAATTTATAGATCCTAGATATTTTGAAAATATTTTCTTGTATGACAAAGTGTATCGCAATGGTGATTCGGGTGCATATGAAATAGACAAGAAAAAAGTATCAGTAAGCTGCAATGCTTCTTTGACTGTTATTTTGGATATTATGCAAAGAATGGAATATGAGTCTATTAGTTTTGCAGGAGTCGATATGACGTCAAGTAAATACTTCTGGACTGATAATCCAAAATATGAAGAATATCCTATTCCTGACATTATGAAGTCGTGCAAACCAGATGAAAGACCCCCAGACTCTTTGCACCCTACTTTTAAACTCAAAGATTTTATTCCTGAGTTTTGCGAATTTAACGGCATAGAATCTTACAACTTATCCCCTGAAAGCTTACTCAAAGAAAGAATGAAGACTTGCAAACTCGAGGAGATTCCTAATGTTTAATCACGTAAATTTCGGTGATGCCTTTTCCGGAAATAATGGCGAAGGTCCGAACCCTAACTTTGTTCAAAAGAACATAGAGGGATTCGACATGACACTAGACCCTTCAGACGGAGGAATATCTCATGTTCTGTATCATGTAGGCGTTCGAGAAAGAGCCTTCATGTCACTTCTGCATTCTATTGTTTCTCCCGGAATGGTTTGCTGGGACTTAGGGTGTAATATTGGATATACGACGCTCTTCATGCTTAGGAATGTAGGGCCTGACGGATTTGTATATGCTGTTGATCCAGACCCGAGAAATCTAACTCTAGCAAATATAAACTTTAATAGCAATAATTTCAACGAAAGAGTTGAGGTTACACAGTGTGCAATCTCCGACCACACTGGAAAATTAGATTTTTGGATGGCAGATAAGCCCAATTTAAACAGTGTAAGCCAAACAAAGCATAGCACTGATAAAGTAACAGTAGACTGTTTTAGTGTCCCAGACTTCTTAGAAAATAGAAAGTATCCAAATTTTATAAAGATGGATGTGGAGGGGCATGAGGTGAAGATCTTTGAAAGCGGCTTGGACTATTTTTCAAAGAATGATGGAACCACGCATTTTTTAGTAGAGGTTCATCCCCACCTCTACAGTAAAGAAAATGACTTTGAAGCAGTTCTTACAGAATATTTTAAACTAGGTTTCAGGCCCACATTTGTGGTATCTACCCCTGTCCCACAGCCTCAACTTTTTAAAGAAAACGGATATGAACCCATTGCTTCTATTCCTACCGACGGATTTGTCAGAGGTGTTTACAACAACATTAGCAATGAAGATCTATTGAAATTTGCATGCAGAGAAAACATGGAAGGTGATAGCAAGAAAATTGTAAGAAGCTTTATGCTTTCAAGAGGAGTTTGAAGTGAAACTAGGGCTTGTCGGCGTTGGTAACATGGGAAGAAATCACCTTAGGGTGATGAGAGAAAATTTAGACTTAGAGCAAGATGTCCTCATCTACGACCCTGCACATAAGGACTCTCTAAAATACGAAGAGTTTTTAACTAAGTGTTCTTCTCTTGATGGAGTGTCGATTTGCTCACCTAGTCACACACATGCGGACATTTCATATGATATCTTGAAAGAAAATCCTAATATCAAGCTTTTAATTGAGAAGCCTATTGATACAGATCCTGAAAAAGTTAAGAAGCTTCAAGAGTTCAAAGACCAGATAATGGTAGGCCATATTGAAAGATTTAATCCTGCTGTTATTGCTCTTAAGAAAATGATACACACTGGGCTTATTAAGAGCATTTATTCCATGCGAACTAGAAGAAACAATAATGTCACCAGTAGAGAGATGACTAATATTTCAAAAGATCTTTTAGTTCACGATTACGATGTCTGTTGTTACCTGACTGATAAAAAAGCAATATCGGGAACTCTCCTGGAGCAGTCTACACATTCTGACGGAAGGGTTGACTACTCAGAGCTCTGCACAAAGTTTGATGGTTTCCTGGCATCTTGCACTGCCAATTGGTTTTCTCCTATTAAGGTAAGGGATCTCACATGCCATTCATCCCAAGGTATAGTGAGGCTTGACTACATAAAGCAGTCACTTTCAATAGTAGATTTACAGGGTAATGATACAGATCTTAATGAGTTTGTTAGAAGAGGTGAGCCTCTAGCTGCAGAAATTAGTTACTTTTGTTCAATGATAAGAGATAACGTTAAGCCTTTGTGCACAATAGATGAGGCACTTCATGCTTTAAGCGTGGTAGGAGGTTATAATGAGAATATTCACGTGGTGTGATCCCAATTATTTTCATTTCATGAATGCTTTGATAAGAAGCATCAGATATCACAAAAATGATAATCATATTGTAGCCCTTCTTATGGACTTTGCACCTGACCAAAAAGAAAAGGTTCTTGAAATTTTTAAAAATGATTCTAAGATAGAATTCATATGGGATAACGGCCAAAACTTCAGCGATATTAAAGTAAGAAACAACGTAGAGTATTACAGGAACTGTAGGCCCAGATATTTTATAGAACAGCTTAAAAAGTCCCCAAATGGTAAATTATGCACTTTTGCGGCAAACGGTATTATCTGGACAAGTCTTGAATACATCGAAAAAACTTTAGAAAAAAATGATTTTGTTTTTCTTGAGAGGCAAAAGCCAAATAGATTTTCTGACCACCCGGAAAAGATAGGATCAATGGAAGAATTGAATGAATTCATGATCGACACAGGACTTACATTTCCCGAAGTTTTTCCTACTTCAACTTCTAAAATTGTTCTCTTGGGGACACATGCAATGAGAAACAATGAGCATACGATGAAAGTTCTTAGTAGGTGGAAAGATCTTGTAGAAAACCCAGTAGATTTAAGTCAAAAATACTCAGATATGAACCTTTTCGTCCAGTCTTACATAGAAGTTCAAAATGAAATCGGCTGGCAGCTAAAAAAAGATACTGGGCTTGGAATACCGAGAGCTCAAAATCCTTTCTGCGATACCAATTTTAGGACTGATAAAATATGGTTTGCAAAAGGCGATACCAAGTTTTTAAATCAAAAATACCTTCAAGCAGTTGAATTTTTTTCAAACTATGAGTATAGTATCTAGTAAGGTATTTGCTGCTGTGGAAACTACCTGGAAGAAATGTCGAAAGTATGAAAAAGCTAAGAATCGGGGTCTTTGCATATAATTGGCCTCATTTAAAAACCCAAACAGGAATTCTTAACTTATGTGCTTCGGGTTTTAAGCCTGATGTTGTAATTGGTGCTGATCCCGTAGATCTTAAATTTTATAAGTCAAAAATAAGAGTTGCGCCAAAGGGCTTGTATATTAACGATACTAGAAAAATCTGCGATCTATTTGAAATAAAATACAAGGTCATGGTTCACAACAGCGTAGACTGTGCTGACTTAATCAAGGATTTAAATCTTGACGTTGGAGTCATTCTTGGCGCTAGAATATTAAAGAAAGAGATAATAGATTCTTTTAACGTGGGAATCATTAATATGCACCCAGGTTTACTGCCGGAAAACAGGGGGTTAGACAACCTTAAGTGGGCAGTTATTAAAAATATTAAGCAGGGTGTGACTTCCCATCTTATCAACAGTAAGATAGACATGGGAAAAATGATCCTTAAAGAGGAAATCAAAGTTTACTCCGATGACACTTTGGTTGACATTCATCTTCGACTACAAAGCAAAGAACAAGAACTAATGATCAAAAGCTTAAAAAAATTAGAAGATACTGATATTTTGCCTAGTCTAAAAACGCTAGATAGTGGCAAGAATTATCACAGGTCTGTTCCCCCAGAATTAGAGAAAGACCTTCATAAAAATCTTGATAAATATCTTGACAGATTTGGAGAAATGTAGAATGCCAGCAATAGTCAGAAATATATTTGAAGAATATGTTAAAGAAAGATTTGACTTAGAAGATTGTATTGCCGTAAACAATGGAACATCGGCTCTCATTGCACCTCTTTGGTCACTAGACCTCAAGCCGGGTGATGAAGTTATAACTACACCTTTTACTTTTATAGCAACTGCAAATGCTATTGTTGTAGCAGGTGCAACACCTGTTTTTGTAGACATCGACCCATCTACATACCTTATAGACCCAGCCAAGATTGAATCTGCGATAACTGGCAAGACAAGAGCTATTATTCCAGTTCATCTATACGGTCGCGTTTGCGAAATGGACGCTATTAATGAAATTGCTAACAAACACAATTTAGCTGTAATCGAAGACACAGCTCAAGCTTTTGGTGCTGAGTGTCATTGTGGAAAATATGCTGGAATGGTTTCAGACTGCGGAACTTTCTCATTCTATAAAACAAAAAACATATCAACGTTTGAAGGCGGTATGATATGCATTCCAAAAGGATCAAGGCTTGATTCCAAAAAAATAAGATCAATCTGTGACCAGGGACAAGTTGGCAAGTATAATCACGAATACATAGGTTTTAACTTTAGGCTAGCGGAGCCTCTTTGCTTGATGGCTTTAGAGCAAATGAAAATACACATGACAGGAATTAAGGCAGAGCTTGGTCTAAGAGGTCCTGAGCAAGGTCATTACCCGGAAGTTGTCTACAATCAGCCTGCATATAAAAAGTTAGGGATAGGTGGTGATTGCCCTATTGCTGAGAGCGTTGCTCAAAAAATTAAAAACATGAACTAGGATTGCTAAGATATGAGCGATATATTTGAAAACATACAGGAAAAATTTGACACTTCAATAAGTTCACAAGAATACAAAAACCTTTTGAATTATATGAAGAGAAGTGACATTGTTATTGTCACAGGAAACGGAGGTAATTATTCAATAGCATCTCACGCTGCTTCTGATGTTACACGTCTTACTAATAAGTTTGTAATATCAATGGATAGCATGAGTTATTTTTCTTCTGTTGCAAACGACTACGGGTATAACAATATTTTTACTAGGTGGTTTGATAAAATAGAGTCAACTTTTACCAAAAGGAAAAATGTAAAAGTATGTGTAATCGGTCTTTCCGGATCCGGAAACTCCAAAAATATTGTTTCTTCTCTTGATGGTGCCCGAGATAAAGGATGGGACTCTATTTTAATATCAGGGAAAAAGTCGATTTGCTTACCTGAGGGAATTGACGAGTTATGCATTGATTGCGAAAGTTTTCACACAGCAGAGCTCGTTACGCTTATGTTATTTTATCAGATAGTTCATGACTTAGGTCACGAATGCCCTACAATTGATAAAGAAATTAGAAGAAAGTCAAAAGCTCCTAAAGCATTGAGAGGCTAGGATGAAAAGGGCTCTTATTACTGGTGGCTCCGGCGACATCGGTAGAGCAATACAAGAAAAGCTTTCTCATTTAGGATATAAAGTTTTTTCACCTAGTAGAAAAGCACTAGACGTTGTCTCTGAAAAATCATTGCGTAGTTTTTTCGAGCGAGCTCCAGAGTTTGATTTGGTTATAAACAATGCAGGCGATATCCATGTTGGTTCTTTTGTAGATACAGCTAAAAAAGAATGGGAAAAAATAATAGATATAAACTTGATAGGAACTTACCGAGTATCACACGAGGCTTTATCAAGAAATAAAAATACCATCATTATCAATATTTCCTCAATGTCAGCGTATCAATTTTTTGAAAACTTTAGCTCTTATGCCAGCTCAAAAGCAGCTGTTGTCGCAATGACCAAGTGCATGGCTAAAGAGGGTATCAAAGCTTACGTCATTTGCCCAGGAAGCGTCGATACAAAGTTTAGGAAAAAACTAAAAAAGAATTCATCTAGTCATGCAAAGAAGCATATCCATGATCCTGACATGCTTTCTCCCAAAGACATAGCACATATTTGTGAAGAAATAATTGATGAAAAGTATCTGGTCGGAAGCAGCATTCTAATTAGAAAAAATGATATTTTTGAGGTGAGATAAATGTCGTATTTTAGTATCAGCAATACTGAGTTGTTCCTTAATAAAAGCTTCTCAGAAAGCTTATCAATATCTTCTTACTCCAAAGATTATCGAGTAATATTTGAGAATCTTCCCGTAGCTAAAACTTTTGAAAATGAATTTAAGAAAAATAATGTAGTTGTCATCGATAAGAATGTAGCTCAGATTTATCGAAAGGAAATTACTTCAAAAATACCTAGCGATGATATTTTCCTAATTGATCCGATCGAAGAAAATAAAACTATTGATACTGCGCTGGAGCTTATAACTTTTCTTAATGAGAAAAACTTTCACAAGAAAAACAATATAATTGTCATAGGCGGAGGAATAACTCAAGATATAGGTTCATTCGTAGGAGCGTGCTTTAAGAGAGGCATCGATTGGACATTTATACCTACTACACTTTTAGCCCAGTGTGATAGCTGTATAGGATCAAAATCAGGACTAAATTATGATGGTGTAAAAAATCAAATTGGTCTTTTTGCTCCGCCTAAAAAGATTCTTATAAATCCTATTTTTCTAAAGACACTAAAAGATGACGAGATAAAGTCAGGCCTAGGAGAGATTCTTAAGGTTTATTCAATGGCAGGAAACGATCTTTTTAAATTTTATTCGAAGAGGGTTACAAAGGGATCTGTTCAAAATTTTTCTAGATGGCAAGAGTTAATCTCTATGAGTCTATGTGTAAAGAAGGCAATTATTGAGCACGATGAGCTAGAGAATGATATTAGAAGAGCGCTTAATTACGGCCATACTGTAGGTCACGCGATTGAGACCTTGACTCAATATAGCATTCCGCACGGTCAAGCAGTTGCTCTGGGAATGTATGTTTCTAATTCTCTCAATAATACTCTTTCAAAAGATCTGGAAGAAGAAACTTTGTCTCTTATCTCTAACAAGAATCCTTTGCGTAATATTGACTACAACGTGATGAAGGATGTCTTAATGAGAGACAAAAAATCAGTGGGCGAAGATATAATGATGGTGTTTGTTGACCCAGAAAAAGGTCATTCTAGGCTTGAATACGTGAATGTTCATCATCTAGTTTTTCAAATTAAAAATGTAATTGAGAAAATATTGTGATAAGATAATTTATGATAGTTGCATTACAAACCGCTCGAGCCGGAAGCAAATCAGTCATAAACAAGAATGTAATGTTAATGGGTGAGAAACCCATGTATCGACATGCGCTGGACAAAGCATTAGGATCCAGTAAAATAGATCATGTTTACGTCAGCACTGACATACAGGAAATTATCAATTCAGATTCAGCTCAATACCATGCTTTTGAAAGACCCCAGCATTTAGCTCAAGATGACTCTTCTCATCAAGATGTAATGATACACGGAATTGACTGGATAGAGAAGTCTTTAGGGGTGCAGGTTGAAATCATAGTGGTTCTTTTAGGTAATTCTCTGGGTTCATCTTCAAAAGCCTTAGATGATGCAATTAAAATGCTCCAGGATAATCCAGATGCCGATTCTATAGTTAGCGTATCTGAGTTCAACATGTTCAATCCTTTTCGAGCGCTCAAGATATCTGACGGCCTAATAGAAACTTGGCTAAGACAAGACAAGATAAGCGAAATGAAAACCACTGGAAATGTAAATGACAAAAAGTCCGCTGGGAACATTTACTTTGCAAATGGATCTTTTTTTATCTGTAGAAGAAGCGCAGTATTGTCTAAAGATGGTAATTTGCCATTTCCCTGGTTGGGAAAAAAGATTCTACCATGGGTAGAAGAAGCAACAATGGAGATAGACGCTCCTTGGCAAGCAGAAGTTTTAAAAAGTATGTTAGGAACAAAAAATGTCTAAATTTAATAAACTTAACTTTAATGAAATTAAAAAACCGCCAAGAAGAAAAAACAAGGAGAATACAGTTGCCGACTTGTATCTAACTAAAAATCAGCAGAAAGCTATTGATAATATTCATCTCGATAGATGGGATGATAATACTCCGGGAATGACATCAAAAGACGCTAAAAGATGGCTTATATACAAGGACTATCATCACGAGCTCTTGGTTTGGCACAAGTTTTTTGAGAATGTTTTTCATAATAGAAAAAATGAGTCTATTCTGGATTTCGGAGCAGGTGCAGCATGGAGTTGCGTTGTCGGCAAATCTCTAGGTTTCAAAGAAGTCAAAGGTCTTGATATCAATACTCAAGAAGTCTTAGATTGCTTTCCTCTCTTTCATAAAGAAAATGGGGCAGACGTCAGCTTTTGGGACGGCGTTAAAATGGAATTCGAAGACAACTCATTTGAAAACATAGTTAGTAAGTCTGCCCTGACAAAGCTACGGCAAACTGACTATGACACTGTAATAGAAGAGCTTGTAAGAATATCAAAACCTAAAGCTGTCTGGTATATTTCTCCGCCGTATATGGTCTCTAGAAGCTTGAACAATATGGGATTTGAAAACGCCAAAAAGATCTTACAAAAAGGAATAAAGCTTATGGCTTGGGATTACCCAAGAGAGCAATCTCGATTTGCAGATGAAGAACTAAAAGACCAAAGTTTTGTTAGATACGCTCAAGAAAGTAAGCACAAGATTAGTTTTGGTTTGGGTGAAGTTGAGATTAACATCAATGTCTAGCTCGGAAGAATTAAAAGTTCTGGTTCTCTGTAGAGGAAATTCTCTTTCCAGAATTAGCGAGATCAAAGACAGTAATTTTGACCTGGTGTGCCTTGTAAATGAGTGGGGAAGACAAGTCTTCATGCAAAAAGAATTTAAAGAAATTCTACAAAGCAAAAAAGCTGTTCATTATCTTAATAGAGAGCCGCGGCTTTCTTGGTTTATGGGCTTAGATAATATCGTGAGTGTAGAAAAATATATTCTAAACGTCCTAGAGGGTGAATTTAAAAACTCAACCATCCCGGGAATGATAGCAAGAGTAAAAAAAGATGCGAAAGTTGTCCCTCTAAACGAAAACATGTATGATCACGGTCTGAAAATACGCCCAGATAGAGCATCTTTTCCATCAACTGGAGTGCTGGCTCTAGTAGACTCTGTGGTAAATCAAAAAGCGACCGACGTTACTGTAATTGGTCTGGACTTTTTTGAAGACAGCTATTTCAGCGAAAATAGCTTTACACAAAAGAAAGAGCCTGGAGAAAACCAAAAGAAAAAGGGTTCTAAGATGAAGAGCTTTGTTGCTGAATTTTTATTAAATAATCCTGAAGTAAATTTTACTTTTGTTACTAACTCAAGCTTTGATCCGAAGCTTAATCACGTTGCAGTAAAATGAAAGTTGTCGCACTAATACCTGCAAGAGGCGGAAGCAAAGGTATTCCTAGGAAAAATCTTAAGAGTTTGTGTGGAATGCCTCTGATAGGATATTCTATAATTGCAGCTCAGAAGTGTGATCTTATCGATGAAGTTTGGGTGAGTAGTGATGATGAAGAAATACTAAGCTGCTCTAAATCTTTGAATGCTAACACTTTAAAGAGGCCGAAAGATATATCCACAGACACCTGTAGTTCGGAAGATGCTCTCATTCATTTCTCGAATCATGTTGACTTTGATATCTTGGTGTTTTTACAGGCAACATCACCCTTAGTGGAGAGCGCATTTTTATCTGAGGCAATAAATTTACAAAAAAGTAAAGATGTAGATTCTGTTGTTGCATGCACTCTAGACCACGGTTTTTGGTGGTCTAACTCTACCCCACACTACGATCTTGAAAAAAGAAAGATGAGACAAGAAAAGGGTGAGCTGATGCGTGAGACAGGAATGTTTTTTATTACATCAAGAAGCGCGCTGCTCGAAACAAGGTGCCGTCTTTCTGGTAACATATCTTGCTATGAAATACCAAAGTGGGCTTCTTTTGAAGTTGACGATACAATCGATTTTAAGATTGTAGAATCTATAATGCTCAGACGAAAGGTTTTTAGTGATGAGTAAAGTTTTTATGATAGCAGAAGTTGGAATCAATCATAACGGTGACATGGCCATCGCTAGAAAGCTAATTGATATGGCAGTTGAAGCGGGATGTGACGCTGTAAAGTTTCAAAAAAGAAACATAGACAAGGTTTATACGCAAGAATATCTCGCAGGAACTCGAGAAAGCCCTTGGGGAAACACTCAGCGGGAACAAAAAGAAGGCCTGGAGTTTTCCAAGCTACAGTATGATGAAATAGATGAATATTGTAGAAAAGCTAATATTAAGTGGTCTGCTTCTGCATGGGATGTAGATAGCCAAAAATTTCTTCAAAATTATGATCTTTCTTTCAACAAGGTTGCATCTGCTATGATTACGCACGCAAATCTACTCAGAGAAATTGCGAGAGAAGGAAGGCATACTTATATCTCCACTGGAATGTCTACGTTTGAAGACATTGACAGAGCTGTTAACATCTTTAAAGAAGAAGATTGTCCATTTACTCTCCTTCACGCTGTCTCCACTTATCCCTGCAATGACAAAGACTGCAACCTTAATATGATAAATACCCTAAGGGATCGGTATGGTTGCGAGGTAGGTTATTCTGGACACGAGAGGGGAATTACTCCTTCTCTAGTAGCTGCATCGATGGGGGCTACTGCCATAGAAAGGCACATCACCCTAGATAGAACAATGTACGGATCAGACCAGTCAGCATCTCTTGAAAAAGAAGGGATTAGAAGGCTAGTCAGGGATGTTCGAAACATGTCTAGCATTTTAGGTAGCGGAGAAAAAGTAGTTCTTGCTGAAGAAAAAGAATGCGCCGATAAGCTTCGATATTTTAGCGTAGAAGATTTCAATTGGTAAAAAATGAAATCTGTTTTAAGCGGTAAAAATGCTTTTATTACAGGAGCATCAGGAGGCTTAGGAAAAGAAATCGCAGAGAGTCTTGCATCCTTGGGTGCTAACCTGTTTTTGGTTGCAGGATCAAGCACGAGCGATGTTGAAAATCTTTCCAGTAGCTTGTCTAAAAAATACTCAAATCAAAAATTCTTTTCTTGCTCTTTTGATCTATCAAACATATCTCAAATAGACTTTCTAACAAAGAAAGCCGAAGAGAGCATGGGCAGTATTGATATTTTAGTTAACTGCGCAGGAATTTTTCCAGTAGGCTCACTTGAAGAAACAGACATAGAATTAATAGAGAAGTGTTTTCAAGTGAACGTGATCGCTCCTTTTGTTTTGTCAAGAAACTTTTCTTCTAAAATGAAAGAAAAAGGGTGGGGAAGAATAGTAAACATAGGTTCTTCTTCTGCGTATGCAGGCTTTCCAAACACTTCTGTTTACTGTTCATCAAAGCATGCATTATTAGGCCTTAGTAGATCTCTTTTTCAAGAGCTTAAAAATTTTGGAATAAGATGCATTTGTATCTCTCCTGGTTCAATTAAGACAGAAATGGGTAAAAGCGTAGTAGGTCAGGACTACGATACTTTTATTGACCCTAAGGAGCTTGGAAAATGTGTTGCTGAAATTACTTCTTTAGATGGAAACATGATTTTAGAAGAGATACGAGTAAACAGGATGTTTGTTCAATGAGTTATATTGAAAATATTTTTTCTCTTGACGGAAAAAATGCCATCGTCACAGGTGCAGCAAATGGCAATGGTAAAGAAATTTCTCGAGGGTTGTGCCACGCAGGAGCAGATGTCTTGCTTGTAGATAGAGATGAGGCGGGATTAGCTAGGTCAAAGTCACAGATAGAAAAAAGCGAGATTCCGGGAAAAGGAAAAGTTTATACTCTGTGCTGTGACATTACTTCATCATCTGACCTAGAATTAATGGGTAACTTTTTTAGCAAAGTTGATATTTTAGTTAACTGTGCCGGCATAACCAGGGGCGGAAGTATTTCGCAATACACGGACAAAGACTGGGAAGATACACTCAATGTTAATCTGACAGCTTCTTTTAAGATAATAAGAATGTTATCAGTAAAAATGACTTCTGGAAGCTCAATTATTAATGTGACTAGCTTAAACTCTGAGATGGCATTTCCTGAAAATCCAGCTTATGTAGCATCTAAGGGAGGTCTTAAAATGCTTACAAAATCTGCCGCTCTTGATCTTGGAAAAAGAGGGATAAGAGTAAACAGCTTAGGGCCCGGATATGTAAAAACTGCAATGACAGCTAAAAGCTGGTCTGATGAGAACATGAGAAAACAAAGATCAGATAAAACCATTCTAGGAAGGTGGGGCACACCCGAAGACTTAGTAGGAGCTGCAATTTTTTTATCTTCTTCTGCTTCTTGTTACGTCACAGGTCAAGATATATACGTCGACGGTGGATGGCTAGCGAAAGGACTCTAATATGACTCTAGAAATGACTCATGTTGATAAAGGCTGGGGATGGGAGAGGTGGATAGTCAACAAAGAAGAATATTGCGGTAAGCTTCTATTCTTCAATAAGGGCAAGAGATGCTCTTGGCATTATCACAAAATCAAGGATGAAGTCTTCTACCTACAGTCAGGGAAAATGGTCGTAAAGTTTAGTGAACAAGATGATCTTGAAAATGCCGAAGAGATAATACTAAACCCGGGTGAAAACTTTCACATTTACCGGGGGCTGCGGCACCAGATGATTGCACTCGAAAACTCAGAATTGTTTGAATTTTCAACGCAGCATTTTGATGAAGATAGCTATCGAATAGTAAAGGGTGATTAGTTGCATAATTTTGTCACCATTGATCTTGCTAAGTTTTTGAGAATGCAAGAAAAGGATGGAAGGTTTTACTCCTATCAAACGTTTGCAATGCTTCTTGCAATTGAGAATTTTGCAGGAAAAAATGATTTCGGCATAGAGGTTTATAGGCAGTGGATTATCTCGAGGAAAAAAAGAAATCCAGATACTGCAGTCTCAGACTTTCACCAACTGGTCCTTTCTTTTGATAAATTTGGATTCTTACCTAGATTTCCCATTGAATATGACGACTATGATGGTTTGATGACTGGGGGAACACATCGCCTTGCATGCGCAATGTTTTTTCAGATAGACAATATACCCGTCATAGTAAAAGCAAGATCAGATGAAAGAAGAAAAAATCCAAAGTTCTACGGAATAGAATATTTTAAAAGTCTCGGATTAGATGAAAAATATATTTCGGCTATGACTACTAAAAAAGAAGAGGTTTTTCAAAAGATAAAATGATATTTTGTGTGACTTTATGGGCTGCAGCCAAAGAATTTTTTAATGAAATTGAAAGTGATCTTTCTGGAGGATTTCAAGTTGTAGACTCTAGAGATTATTATTTTTCTACATGGGAAAATTATGACCAGTTTATTTTAGACATTTATGAGCCTGATAGTATGCCTACTTGGAAAATTGAAAAGAAGGTTGAAAGAATGAGGCAGTATAAGCGCGTAGCAAGAATGATAAACATAGACATTCCCAATCCAAACTATCGAACTAAATCAAACGGCATGCCAATTTCAATAGTTACAGAAAATATTAAAAGAGCTATCAGAGAAAGATATAGTTTCTTGAAGACTTTTGAAGGGAAGCCTGATGTCATAATTCACATGGGCGATACTCATGATCACACTTCTTACCTGAATGAAGTTTTTGAAAAACATGGAAAAGCCATGAAGTGTAAGCTTGACATAGGCAGACTTCTTTCTAGTCTTAAAAAATATGAATACTTTCTAATCAAAAGAGACACTCCTTGCAATCCACCTTCTTTTCCTAGTAGTTATGCTGTCGGAAAAGACTTGGATGTTATAGTAAAAAAAGATGAACTAAAGTCTGTGAAAGAAGAAGTCACAAGCTTTGCGGAGAAAAATAAGGGCGAATTTAATCTAAGCATCATAGAAGAGAAAAACGGATTCAGGGTTCGATTTGAAGAAAATGATATGCTTCACTATCAGATAGATGTTTCAACATCAGTCCCGGGAGTTAATGAAAAATTTCTACAAAAATGCTTCGAGGAAAAACTTTTAGTAAACAGATCTTTTTATGAGCTGCCTACTCGATATGAAGCTGTTGTAAGGGTTGCGTCTCTTTCAAGAAAGCCTAACAAGATTCACCACTATGTCTTTTTGAGAAACAATATAGGCAAAATAGATCTGGATATTTTTGAGGATAGTAATCAGAGGTCAATGGTTGAAGAATTTATAAGGAGTAACTCTTAATGATGCACTACTGTTTCGATATTGATGGAACTTTATGCTCTAACACTGAAGGAACTTACGAACAAGCTATGCCCTTTTACGACAGGATTAAAATTGTCAATAATTTATATGATGAAGGGCATCGCATTATTTTGTTTACAGCTCGCGGGTCTACAACTGGAATAGACTGGAGGGGTCTCACGGAGGATCAAATGAAGTCCTGGGGTGTTCAGTATCATGAGCTTCATTTAGGAAAGCCTTACTATGATATTTTCGTGGATGACAAAGCTTTTAATGACAAGGCTTTCTTTAAGGAGTCGAACAATTGATTATAGGGATATGCGGGCAAGGATTTGTTGGAACTGCTGTCAGAGAAGGATTGAGAGACTTTTATGATATAAGAACATTTGATATCTCAAAAAAAGAAGATTTCGCAGTTGATACGCTAGAAGATCTAGCATATCAGGCAAAAATAATATTCCAATGCTTACCGACACCTATGAGAAAATCAGGTGAGTGCGACGTTAGGCTTGTAGAGAAAACCGTATTGGAAATAGATAGTATTTGCAATGACAGTGAAGCTTCTTGTGAAATAGTAGTCATTAAATCGACTGTTCCTCCTGGAACAACTGAGATGCTAAATTCAAAGGTTCACAATATTCAAGTTGTTTTTAATCCTGAATTTCTAACTGAAGCAAATGCAATCAACGACTTCAAGAATCAAAATAGAATAATATTAGGTGGCCCGCGTCCAGCTACTTCTATTTTGAAAACCCTGTTTTCAAAAGCCTTTCCAAAGTCATCTATTATCAAAACAGGCTCTAACACCGCAGAAATGGTAAAGTATTTTACAAATTGTTTCCTGGCAACAAAAGTTAGTTTTTCTAACGAAATGAGACAGATTTGCGAAAAGTCTAAAATAGACTACGATAAAGTTGTTGAATATGGTCTTTATGACCAGAGAATAGGAAATTCACATTTATCTTCTCCGGGTCCTGATGGATCTTACGGATTTGGAGGTCACTGCTTTCCGAAAGACGTCAACGCTTTAATGTTCTTGGCAAGAGAGAAAGGTGTAGATCCTAGCGTTCTACAGGCAGTATGGAATAAAAATTTGGAAGTCCGTGCACCCGAACATCGTGACTGGGAAGCAATGTCGGGTAGAGCGGTTTCGGAGGATTAATGAAAGCTCTGGTTACTGGAGGTTGCGGATTTATCGGTTCTCACGTTGTCGAAGAACTCCTATTAAAAGGAGATCAGGTTCTCGTGATTGACGACGAGTCTGCAAATGAGAACCACGAGTTTTATAAGTTTAGCGGAGCTGACTATTTCAAGCTTGATATCTGTGATGATAGAACTGCAGATCTCTACAAGGGTGTTGACGTCGTGTTTCACCTTGCAGCAAGATCGAGAATCCAGCCAACCATCGACGATCCATCTGGGGCATTTGAATCAAACGTTCTAGGAACCTCGAAGGTTCTCAATAATGCTAAAAACGCAGGAGTTAAAAAGGTTGTCTACTCAAGCAGCTCTTCCTGCTATGGACACAAGAATAAGCCGCCTCACCACGAGGAGATGATACCAGACTGCCTTACACCTTATTCTCTTTCAAAGAAGCAGGGCGAAGAGCTCTGCAAGATGTTCTCAGACCTATACGGTTTAAGCACAATCACATTGCGTTATTTTAATGTGTATGGTCCAAGGGAACCGCTGAAAGGTCAATACGCACCAGTTGTGGGCCTTTTTAAGAGGATGAAAGAAGCAGGTGAGAAACTAACCATTGTAGGAGATGGCGAACAACGCCGCGACTTTACTTACATTAAGGACGTTGTTCGTGCTAATATGATGGCTGCAGATTCAAAGGTATATCATGGACTCTTTAATATCGGGACAGGTAGAAATTATTCTATCAACCAGGTCGCAGATCTTGTAGGTGGAGAGAAAACTTACATACCCTCTCGATCAGGAGAAGCTCGAGAGACAATGGCTGACATTTCTAAAGCCACACAGGTCTTAGGGTGGTCACCTACTAGCAGATTAGAAGACACTGTACTTTCTTATTAGTTGATATACCATTATAATATGATATTTCCTACTGGCAAGCCACACATCTCATTTTCAGAGCTTTTTGCCTGGAAAGAGTGCCCATATAGGCATAAGCTTCTTCACATTGACAAGCTAGGATCTTTTGATCCTTCTCCTTATCTCGGTTTTGGAACCGGTGTTCACGCAACTTGCGAGCACTATATCGAGACTAGAGAGATAGACAAAGATCTAGCTTTCAAAGAGATTGATGATTACTGGGATGAGAATCAAGAAGGCATCAATGAGTATATTGCCGCTAATGGTTTTTGCAAGTATTCACCAGATCGAGAACAGTGGAAGCAGATAGCCTCTGACATTATCGACGATGTCCCCAAATTCTTAGATGATACCTTCCCTGAGTGGAAAGGTGTAGAGGGAGAGGAACAGCTCTACGAGGTCATCCAGAACGATGAGATGCAGTTCAAGGGATTTATCGATGCAGTCATTCTTGCCAAGAACAAGCGAGGACAGAACAAGATATGGCTTCTTGACTGGAAGACAGCAGGGTGGGGATGGAAGCCCTCTAAGAAACAAGACTTTAATTACCAGATGCAGCTGATACTTTACAAGCACTTCTGGTCGCAGAAGCACAACATTGATCCGAAAGATATAAAGGTTGGTTTTATCCTCTTGAAGAGAGACGGAAAGAACGGCAATCGTTGTGAGCTTGTTGAAGTGTCAGGCTCAGAGGCAAAAATTAACAAGGCAGTAAAGACTGTAAGATCAATGCTTGCAGCAGTTAGAAAGGGATTTTTCCCGAAAAACTTTAGTGCGTGCAGGTGGTGCGAGTTCAAGAGCACAGAGCACTGTCCGAACTCATAGAATAATTTTTACTTTCTTGCCTGTGCAAATAATATTACATTAAAGGTCGTTTTTTCGACTAGCACGGAAAATTAATGAAAAAGAAGAAAATTTTAATGCTAAGCGATCACCTGCTAAGCACGTCCGGCGTGGGATGCCAATCTAGATATCTTGCCTTTGGGCTAGCTCAAACAGATAGGTGGACAATTAGGCAGTTCGGCGCTGCAATTAAGCATACAGATTACTCAGTAGTTCAGCCGCATCCAGAAATTGTAATTAAGCCCGTTGATGGCTTTGGAACTCAGGATATGATTAGGACCACCCTGGCAATGGAAAAACCAGATGTTCTTTTAATCTTTACAGATCCGAGATTTTTTACCTGGCTTTTTGAGATGGAAGATGAGATACATCAAGTTTGCCCAATTGCATACTGGCACGTGTGGGACAATGGTCCCTGGCCAGAATTCAATAGAACAGTGTATGAATCAACTGATTTAGTAAATTGTCACTCTCACATGACATACGAGCTCGTAAAAGAAAAATTCCCTAACAAAACAAACTTTATCCCACACGCTCTCCCGCAAGACTTGTTTAAAAAATTACCTGACCAGGAGCAGAAATATTACAAGAAAATTCTTTTAGGTGAAGAAAGAAAGGATCATTTTGTTGGAATTTGGATCAATAGAAATGCAAAGAGAAAAAGGCCTAATGACCTTCTAGAGTCCTGGAAGATATTTTTAGAAAAGCTTGAAAAAGATCAGGGGCATAGAAAAGCCACACTTATAATGCACACAGATCCCTTAGATCAAGAAGGTCCCAACCTATACCAGACTGTTGATATGATGGGTATCAGCTCAAACGTTTTCTTTTCTACAGATAGGCTTGAGTTTGAAAAAATGAACGTTTTGCATAATATTTCTGACTTCTGTATTAACGTATCTTTAAATGAAGGTTTTGGACTGACAACTCTTGAGTCAATGCAGTGCGGAAATCCAATTATTGCACCTAAAACTGGTGGCCTAACAAGACAAGTTGTCGATCATAGAGATGGAAGTGAAAACGGTATTGCCCTTCCCATAGAGACTAGGTCTTTGGTGGGCAGCCAGCTAGTCCCCTATATCTATGAAGACTATGTTTCTAATGAAACTATCTCAACAGCTATCTTCGACCTCTATAAAATGGGCCCCGAAAAAAGAAAAGAGCTTGGAGAAAAAGCTAGAAGCTATGTAAACTCAGAATTCTCATTGTCTGATGTCATACAAAAATGGGATGAGAGTTTGTGGAAGCTTTCTGAGGATTGGAAAAATAATAGAAGTTCAATTTATCAACCTTATTCTGTGAGGACTTTTTAATGAAGAATGTAGTCTTTAGAGGCCCGTGCTTAACAAATTCTGGATACGGAGTTCACTCTCGTCAAATATTCAGATGGCTTCTTGCCAATGAGAGAGCAGGCAACATTAAGCTTTATTGCCAGCCTACAGGATGGGGTATTACAACTTGGTCAATTTCTCCTGATCGATATGAAGGTCTAGCGGGAGAGATTATGAAAAGGAGCGTAAACTTGGAAGTTAAGGCCGACATTTCTTTTCAAGTTCAACTGCCTTTCGAGTGGGACCATGAATTAGCTTCATACAATGTTGGAATAACTGCAGGAATTGAAACAGATAGATGCCATGATTCTTGGCACCAGCATATTCAAAAAATGGATTTAGTTGTTGTTCCCTCCGAGCATGCAAAAAGAAGCATGTCTGGTGCATTTTCTTCTAAGATAGACGTTATTCCTGAAAGCTATTTCGACCAGCTTGCTAGTGATAACAAGGACTTTGAGCAGTTTGACTTTTCTACTCCTTTTAATTTTCTTCTTTTTGGACAAATTACAGGCAATAACTCGGAAAATGATAGAAAAAATTTTTACAATACTGTAAAGTGGTTTTGTGAAGAATTCAAAGAAGATAAAGAAGTAGGTTTAATCGTCAAGACAAATAGGGGTAGGTCTACGAAGATAGATAGACTAGCAACATCGCAGCTTTTAAATAAGCTTCTAGCTGAAGTTCGACCATCGGGCTTTCCAAAAATTCACCTTGTGCACGGTGATCTTGAAGACGCAGACCTCTATCGTCTTTACAATAGCGAGAAAGTAAAAGCTCTTGTTACGCTAACTAGAGGAGAAGGATTTGGGCTACCTATTCTTGAAACTGCAGCCGCCGGAAAACCAGTAATTGCAACCAACTGGTCAGCACATACCGAATTTCTAAGAATCGGTAGTTTTGCAAAAGTTAGGTATGAGCTTAAAAGCATTCCTAAGTCAAGGTCTGATAGCGATATATTTGCTGCAGGATCTAAGTGGTCAGAAGCTGATGAGGGTGATGCAAAGAAGAAGATGAGAAAAGTGTATGAAAACTACAAGCAGTTTCTTGATTCTTCGCAAATTTTAAAAAAGAAAATTATTGAAAACTATTCTTGGGAAAAAATCGCCAGCTTATATGACAAGAAGTTTGGAGATCTTTGGTGATATTGTTTCTCTCTGGCATGTGCATCTTTTTAGGGATATCCTTCTGTGTTTCCCTGTTTTATCTTTGGAGATTTTCAAGAATTATTTTAAATTTTGAAGATGCACTTGAAGACTCTTTGGAAGTCTTAGATGGATCGTTCCAATCCATTGGAGAAGTTCTACAGAGGCCTATTTTTTATGACAGTCCCGAAGTTAGAATAGTCATTGATGAAATAGGAAAGTCTAGAGATGCTATATTATATATAGCTAATCGAGTATCCAGCATTTCAGACACGAATGAGTAATTATGACAAAGAAGGCAGTGAAGAGACGTCGCAAAAAAAGAGGCAAAAACAAGCTCAGGCAGTATTTCCATGAAGGAACTCAAGCCGCAATTGAAAATTTTCAGGCGTCTGATGTCCTGAGCGAAAAACACAAGATTTATGATGAAGAAATACGCCCGGCATTTGAAAAGCTAGCGGAAAACTTAATCTTCATTTACAAGTTTTCTTCGCTTCATGAAAACTATGAAGCTCTAAAAAATGATTGTGTTTCTTTTCTGTATGAGACCCTTTATAAATTTGATGCCTCAAGAGGGACAAAAGCGTTTTCTTACTTCAATGTAGTCGCTAAGAACTTTCTTATAATCAAGTCAAAGCAAAAAACCAAGTTTGTAAAGAGGAATGTTAGCCTTGATAATCCCGATACTTTTACACCTTACGAGAGCATGTCTCTGGCAAATGATTTTACTCAAATGGGTTTTGAGTCTCCCACAGAGATAAAGCAGAAAAAAGAAGGAATATTTAAGCTTCTATCTGAAATACAGAAAAAGGCAACATCTGAAAATGAAAAGCTTTGCATATCCGCTATAATTTCCCTTTTTGAAAACGTTGATGATCTAGATTTTTTAAATAAGCGTGCTGTCTTTGTCTATTTGAGAGAAATGAGCGGCCTCAATCCAAAGCAGTTAACAACTACGATGTCTTCTATTAAGAAGAAGTATAGAGAAATTAAGGACCACGACGAATATTATGCCATCTTCGGATAATAGAAACAAAGAACTTGCTGATGCAGAGGAAGACGTAACTTCAGACAAGCTTTGTGAAGAAATATATCGAAATGCTACAGCAGATCGAGAAAAAGCTTCAATGCTGATTACCAATCTTTGGAAAGAGGTAACAGCAGATCCAGAAAAGCACGCGCTATTCGGCTCAGCAATCTCTAAATACCTAGAGAGAATGGCAAAGTCAAACGATCAGCTTATTAAATTAGCAGAATTATTCCAGAAAAAGTCTGATGAAGAAGAAAAAGAAGAAATAGATTCTGACAGCCTCTACACGAAAATTTCTGCAGGAGATGAATAATGGCATTTCCAGTTTCTATGTTTCGCCAAGTTGTCGTTATTGAAGTAATTGATGATGCACAAAGGTATTCACTCCTCTCAGCAGAAGAACTATCTACTCTTTTTGAGTCTAAAACAAGCAAAGAACCAGAAAAGTCTGGCGGGATATTTTCTGTTTTCAATACGACAAAGTCAGCTGCTTACGAAGTTTTAAAAAAGCAAATTCTTTGTTGTCCTAAAAACAGCGTAGTTGGATTAGACGTCACCGCCAATGAAAATGATGGTGTTGTTCCGAGAATTTATTATCCATTTTTTCAAAGTCATTTTTCCTTACCTGTCAAGCCAGGCGAGCATGTATGGGTTTTCACTCCAGGCGTAACTACCGAGGCAGGTGCACCAGCTGCTACGATCTCAAGAAATCTTTCAGACGCAGGAAAAAACGAAGAACAACTGCTGTCTTTTACACCGTCAGAGGCAATGTGTGAAGGATATTGGATGTCTAGGATTTGCCTTCCTCGTTATGCAGAAGACCTTAATTTCTCTCATGCTGACCGGTCTAAGTCACTCATTAGTATTTCGGAACAAATTTCTAAAAAAGGCGGTCCAGAAATAGGTCCACCCCAGTTCAACAATGGAATAGGGTCTGATGAAAACCGTGATATCAAGACTTCTAAGACACTTAGAACAGATCTAGACTATGAAGACATCAATAGACTTGCAAAGGGGTCGTCTCTTACGACTCGAGAAGCAGTGCCTAGATTTACAAGCAGGCCAGGAGACTTAGTCCTTCAAGGATCTAATAACACTCTGATTTGCCTAGGAGAAGACAGGCCAAGTTCTTCTGCTACGGAAGAAAGTAGCGTTAATTATAAGCTTCCTGAGGGCGAAGAACCTAACAAGGGTGCCAAGCCTGTAAAAAATCTACCCAGGCTTAAGGGATATCAGGGAAGCATAGACATTGTCGCCGGAAGATCAGCGCTTGCAATCATAAATCCTGAACTCGAGGTAAACTTAAGACCACCAGAAACGCCTACTATTACTGATAAAAATTCTAGAGAATACGAAGAGGTAGAAAAAAGAACCTGGACTTTTACCGACAAGGATAAGCGACAAGGTTCCAAAAAAGACGGAATACCATCGCAGAATATCATAGAAGGCGACCCGAACTTTATTACAGATCTTTCTAGAATCTATATTTCAATGAAGACGAACGGGGATGAAAACCTAGGATACTCAGAGCCTAGTTTGCTCCCGCGGCTTGGAAATGATCCGACTTTTAACCCAGTTCCAGATTCCGCTTATGTCATTTCCAAGTCTAAAGAAGTTAGGATTATTGCAAGTCACCCTAGACAAGCTGACGGTAAATTTATAGAAGACACAGCAGCTGCAGGAAGTATTAGAATCATAAAAGAAGGGCAGGTAGACGAAGAAGGCCACCCTAAAACTCAAGCTTGTATTTTAATGAACCCTACCGGGACTATGCTTATTGACAGTCCATCAATAGTAATAGGCTCAGGGAAAGAAAATGAAAATGGTGAAGGAACTCAGGTTTATATCGGTAATAACGCTACTGAGCCTATTGTTTTGGGTGGGATACTAAGAGATTTGCTTTCCAGCTTGCTCACTTCATTCGAGCAAAATGCAGCTAATTTTGTTGCAACCGGAACTGGGCCTGGAATATTAAACCCGTCAATTGTTTCCAAAATAGCTGAAGTAAAAGGGCAGCTTGATTCTTTCTTAAGCAAAAATGCGAGAACAAAGTAATGGCTTTGGATCAAGACAAGCTAGTCAATGGTCTAAAAGACGCTTTTACAAAAGCTAAAGAGCTAAAGAAGTCTAAAAAAAATGTCGATGGCCAAGAAGTAGAAGTTTCTGAGCCCAAACATAGCCAGGATGCCATTGCAGGATTTATTACTGATGCTATCGTTGATTATGCATCAGATGCAGAAATAATGATCCCTATTCCTTCGACTTTAATCGTAACCGCACCTCCAGCTCCCCCCGATGCAGCTTCTTCCGGTGCTAAACTTAAAGTTAAAACATCACAGGTAGGCGCGCCCGCATTAAAGTCAGTAATTTTGGCATCTTTAAAAACTCAAGATCCTGCAATGACAGCAATTACAAGCGGAATACTTGCGTATGCTACTACATCTTTTACTGCTTTTTCAAACATTGCTAACACGATCGCAGGGGTCGGAACTACATTGATGGCACTACCTCCTTTGCTGACACCAGCTATCGCCGCAGGATTAGCTCAAGGTGAAGAAGACGATGTAATCAAGTTAATGGCATCGGCTATTCATAGTTCTTTTAAGGTTGCAACCTTTACGGGTGCAGGAACTAACACAGCTCCACCTGCAGCAGGACCTATAGTTAGCACTCTCATGTGATCCATTTTTATTAACAGTGATATTTAGTTTTGACCACTTTCCCCGGAATCTATGATGGCACGTAGCTTTAAAAGCGTTGGAACTTTATCTACCAACAAAAAATATGAGGTAAAGACGCTTCCAAAACCCATAGGATTTAAAACACCTTTGCGCCTCGGCGTTCTTAAAGAAGGCATATTTTCTATGCACTATACGCCTATAGATCAGATACAAGACAACTTAAAAAATTTGCTCTTGACTAATCACGGGGAAAGACTAGGTTTTTACGACTTCGGTGCAGATCTTTTACCATTAGTATTTGAGTCATCTGCCGAAGTAGACATAGAAGAAGAAGCAATGGTAAGGATAAAGACATCCGTTGAAAAATATTTACCCTTTATAGATCTTCAAGAATTTGAAAGTCAGTTTCAGCCCGGTACAGGCGACAGCCTATCACGACTGAAGATTAGGTTAACTTACGATGTTCCCGTTTTAGCGGTAGAAAATAGATCCCTTTCCATTGAAATAACCGGAGGAGCATAGTGGCAGAAGATACTAAAAAGAAGGTTCTTCCTGACAGGCAAAGATCCTATTTGAATAAAGATTTCGGTTCTTTAAGAGGCGACTTGCTGCAGTATGCAAGAACTTATTTTGCCGATAAAATACAAGATTTTTCAGAAGCTTCTGTAGGCGGTCTTCTTTTAGACTTAGCAGCATATGTTGGAGATGTAAATTCTTTTTACTTAGATCACCAGTTTAAAGAACTTGATCCAAACACAGCTGTTGAAGAAGAAAATATAGAAAGAATGCTGCGAATGGCAGGTGTCGATATTGAAGGCGCAAGCCCTGCAGTTGCAACCGTGAAGTTTCTAATTGAAGTGCCAGCAGAAAGAAAAGGCTCTGTATATCAACCTCAGTCTGCTGCCCTGCCAATAATCAAGCAAGGAACTATTGTCTCTACAGGAGATGTTAATTTTAACCTAACAGAAGACTTAGATTTTTCTAAAAAAGACAAAAACGGCAACCTGATTGCAGGAGTAAAAGTTCTTACTACAGACACAGAAGGAATTCCAACAAACTACACGCTGTCTCTTAGCGGTTTATGCGCATCAGGTATTGAGACAGAAGAAACCTTCGCAATACCTGATGTTCACATTCCTTTCAGAACCATTACTCTTTCTAATGAAGACGTAAATGTTATTCTTTCAGTTTTTGATACAAATGGAAATGAATATTACGAAGTAGATGCGCTCGCACAAGACACAGTTTTTGTCTCAACAGTAAATCTTTCTGATGACAATCTCGTTGTAAAAGACAATCTGGACTTAAGGTTTGCAAATAGAAGATTTGTAACAGAGACTGACTTTCAAACAAAAGAGACCACGCTTAGATTTGGAAGCGGAAATGAAACTTCTTCAGATTCTGATGCGATTCCTGATCCTAGCACTCTGTCTCTTCCGCTTTTTGGCAAAAAGGCATTTTCAAGATTTACTATTGATCCCGGAGCTTTGCTTAATACATCTACGCTAGGAATATCCCCTAGGAACACTGCATTGACGGTAAGATATCGTCACGGGGGCGGTCTAGATCATAACGTAGGTGCTGAAACCATAGTAGGTGTCCAGACACTTCTTATGGATTTTGATGAGTCTGTAAGCGCTCTAGTTGCTAGAAATGTGAGAAGCTCTACTGAGTGCACTAATGAATCACCTGCAACAGGAGGTTCTGATGCTCCCTCTATCGATGATCTCAGGTCTAAGATAGCACCAGCAAGAAACGCCCAGTCAAGAATAGTAACTAAGCAAGATCTTCTCTCTAGGATTTATACTTTGCCTGCACAGTTTGGAAGGGTTTTTAGGGCAGGAATTAGGCCTAATGAAAACAATCCAAATGCCAGCCAGCTGTTTGTTGTAAGTCGAGATGACGCGGGTCGCCTAATTATGTCTCCAGACACCCTTAAGAAAAACCTCGTTAAGTATTTGAACGAGTTTAGGCTAATTTCTGATGCAATAGATATTTTAGATGCTCAAGTTTTTAATGTGGGAGTAGACTTTCAAGTCGCCGTCGATCCTAACTTCAATCAAGAAGTCGTCTTACAAGATGTCATTGATAAGATAGCAAGCTATATGGATGTCGAAAACTTTCAAATAGACCAGCCTGTAATATTATCAGACCTTGAAAATCTTGCTTTTAATACTTCGGGGGTTTTGTCTGTGATAGACTTGAGATTAAGAAACCTCAGCGGCATCTTTAAAAAGAGAAAATATTCTTCCTCTACATTTAACGTCTTGTCACAAACTAGAAAGGGTATTGTTTTCCCACCTCCCGGAGGAATTTTTGAGTTAAAGTTTGATGAATTTGATATAAGAGGAACGGCTCTGTAGGATAAACCATGTATAGAATTTTAACTGCCTCCAAAGACACATATATTACTAATAAGATCATTAACAACGATTTTAGAGCAACAGATGCAAATGTTGGTCGAGCTGGAACTCTTGACTTATTCAAGCTTTTCGACGAGTCAGACATTTCAGGTGAGTCTAAGCCAAAAGAATTAACAAGAGTTCTTGTTAAGTTTGATCTAAATCCTCTTCGGCAGCTGACAGGATCTATATTAGACTACACAGACCCTTCGTTCAAGTGTAATGTTAAAATGTTTGATGTCATGGGAGGTCAAACCCTACCTAGCAATTTCAAGCTAATACTTTTCCCGTTGTCAAAGTCTTTTGATGAAGGAATTGGAAAAGATGTTGTTAAGTTTCAAGACCTTGATGCTGCAAACTTTATTACTTCTAGTATATCCGGAGATACTGCAGTCACCTGGAATATTACTGGAGCGAATGCACAAGGACTCTTAGGATCCAGTAATATTGATATTATTTCTAGCGGAAACCTAAGTGATGGCAATGGCGTCGCAAATCTCTGGAAAGAACAGCTTTTTAGCAACGGCACAGAAGATTTGTGCATAGACGTTACTACATTAGTTTCAGCTACACTCTCAAGTCAGATTCCTGATCACGGCTTTAGAATTTCATTTTCGGGAACACAAGAAACTGATGAAAAGACTCGATTTGTAAAGCGGTTTTCTTCAAGGCATTCTTCAAATAGGAATGTTACGCCTAGACTCGAAGTCATGTTCGATGACTCAATTCAGGATCATCATGAGTCCTTCTTTTTTGATTCAACAGGCTCTATATTTTTAAACAATAAGATTAGAGGGAGACTAAAGAACATAGTTTCAGGTTCTTCATTAACAGAGATTAAGGGAAACAACTCACTTCTCGTGAAGGTGTCTACTGGATCCTATAATAAAATTATCACAGGTTCGCAGTTTAGTCGTTCCACAAACTTTGTGACAGGAGTTTATTCTGCATCTTTCGCGATTTGGAGTGGTGATAATTCTGTTGTTAATACAGGAACATACGGTTCAGTATCGCTATCTGATTATGTGAGAGATAGCGGCTCCATAACTTTCACTACTTTCTGGCAGTCTCTTGATTCCACAGTAGGATTTTTTACGGGTTCGCTCAAGATTAATCGACAAAATACTTCTGGATTTACTAATGTTGATCCAGTTCTTTCGTGGAATATTTCAAATTTAAATGCTTCTTATAAAGTTGGCAATAAAGCTAGAATAAGAGTTGTAGCTTTCGATATCGGAGAGCCTGTTGTTGTTCACAAAGTTCCCCTGGAAAGAAAAAGCAAAATCTACACTTCAGCTTATTACAGGATTAGAGATGCTTATAGCCATGACGTAGTAATACCGTTCGAGACTAGTAAAAATGCAACACTTCTTTCTACAGACTCTGACGGCATGTATTTTGATATCTTTACCGATGATTTCCCGATCGGTAGAAGCTTTGTAATCGATATCCTTTTAAAGGATTCAGGCGTAGATAGAGTATTCGAGAAAATAGGTGGAAGTTTCAGGATTGATCCGTAATGTCAAGTAAGCGTTCACTTACACAGGGTGCACCACCCGTTTTTACCTCAGATATAGTTCGCGCAGCCGACGGGGACAGCCGCGCTCTATATAATCAAGATAAACAAACGCTAAAATCTTCCGGGATCATAAAAAGCACAGCTTTTAGATATGATCAACCCGGGACTGGGCTAAGATCAACCCAGCAAATTGCTCTTGATTACGCAGGACTAGAAAATCATATATTTTTCAACTCTGCAGTTACTTCTGTAAATGTTGCCTTTGATAGGATTATTAACAACTATCCTTTTGACGGGTCTAGCGCTGAGAGAATAGAATTTCTTGACAGTCTGACAGGATACGAAAAATACATCTTTGATAAATTCCCTACGAGTAAAGGATACTTGTTCTTTTCTGGTTCAACTCATGGCGGCTCTCTAGAAGGCACTCACATTAAAGTAGTTGATTTTGCTGGATCTACATTTCCTACGCTCTCGAAAAGAGATGATGGAGAAAATGTTTTAAACCCCATAAATAAATCAATTAGTTTTGAAATGGAGCTATTTGTTCCAACCATTGCAAATTCAAATCAGGTTGTCATACAAAAACTTTCGGGGTCTACTAAGGGGATAACGCTAGGGCTTTCGCAGTCTGCAAGCACGACTACGTGCAATCTTTTGTTCGCTATTTCTTCAGGATCAGAAGCTCGACTACACACAAGCGCATCTATTGCAAAAGGAAAGTTCAATCACATATGTGCAACCTTTAACAGAAAGGCTGGAAATAATTTTCTAGAAATATTCGTTAATTCTGCAAGAGTTGCAACATCTTCTAATTCATATGGGATGGGGAGCATCGATTTCCAGGTGTCACCTCTTACGATCGGTAGCGGTTCAATTCACCGTCACATGGGACCTAACTATTCGACACTTAACTTTACACCAACACAAACATTCTCAGGTGCACTAGATGAGCTTAGAATTTTCCATTCAAACCGGTCTGAAGAAATTCAAAAACAGTTTAAAAATAAAAATATCTTTGCCGAAGAAGATCTAAAGCTTTACTTTAAGTTTAATGAGCCTACTGGCTCTCTAGGCCAAAGAAGCAATATTGTTTTAGATAGCAGCGGGAACTCTCTTCACTCTTTAATAACTAATTTTAAACATAGTCTTAGAAATACATCTTCGATACCTGTTCCTCTTAAGGATGAAAAAGAAGAATTTAATCCAGTGTTATTTCCGGGATATAGCAAGGTTCACTTGCTTAATATGGATCTATTGAACAGCGGAACTTCTTATGACGAAGAAAATCCTAATTTGATTACAAAGCTTGTTCCTAAGCACTACTTTGAAGAAGGTAAGGCCTTTTTCGGATTTGAAAATGAAGAAGGAAATATCACGGGATCGATAGGCGGGGAGAGTATACCGGGATCTGCTGAGCTTGGGACTGAACAAATACTGTCTTCTTTCTTGTATGTTTGGGCTAAGTTCTTCGATGAAATGAAGATATATGTGGACCAGCTTTCTAAAGTAAAAACTGTAAGCTACGATCGAGAAGATACGATAGCTGATCATCTTCTACCTTCGCTAGTGGACCACTATGGTGTGACAATACCTAACTTTTTTGCAGATTCAGATCCAGCTCAGTTTTATCAGGGTGAAGATTTAAAAGATATCGCAGGTTACTCATCAAAAACTCTGCAGTTTGTCAAGAATGAAATCACCAGAAGAATACTAACCAATTTTCAGGATGTGATTAGGTCCAAGGGAACGCTTCATGGTGTAAAGTCTCTAATCAGGTCTATGGGAATCGACCCAGACTCAAACTTTAGAATAAGAGAGTTTGGAGGACCTACTCAGCGAAAAATTAAACAGTATCGAAAAAGAAAGACAGAAACAAGCACCCTATTGACATTTTCGGGATCTCTTGCGACAACTGTGGTTAAGACAAGCGTTGATCTCAGAGGCATTAATCCAAAGATGCCATTTGTCCAGTCACCATTTCTCTCGGGTTCCAGAATTGAGGTAGGAAATCCTTTAATCCGCGGATCGATGGTCAACAAGGGGACAAGAAACGGTGTTCACGGAATCTCAAACCAGCCATCTGACGGCCTTTTTACGTCAGGTTCTTGGACCTATGAAGGGATTTATAAGTTTGAAAATATTACTGCAACAGGATCTGTAGCTTCTCATCCTACCACGCAAAGTCTAATGAGGCTAAACGTATCAGGCGCAGTTTCTAATGCTAATGCCTACGGATTAATCTTTAATTTATTAGCTGTTACAGGTTCAGAAAACTCCGGAGTAAGGCTGTTTGGCCGGCCAAGTTTTGGGGTAACTTCAACGACTGTTTATCCCGCTCTTGATATGGAGCTTTCAGGGGTTGATATATTTGATGGGAAAAAATGGAACGTTTCATTCGGTCGCTTTCGAAATGACCTTACTGGTTCTGTGGTATCTTCATCTTATTTCTTGCGCTGTGCCCGACAAGATAACGGGAGGATAGTAGACTATTTTGCAACATCTTCTTTTTACCTAGAGGATCCATCGGGTTCTTTCGGAAATGTTGTTTTGCAAAGTCTTACTAATAATGCCTCCGGTTCCTTCTTTACCATAGGTTCTCAATCTTTGAATCTAGGCACAGGCTACTATCTCAACACAAGAAATGTTAGGCCTTTAGCAAACCAGACGAACTTTACTGGAAAAGTCGGTCATATAAGATTTTGGTCGAAAGCCCTGGAAGCTGAAGAATGGAAGGAGCATGTAAGAAACTTTAAGTCTCTTGGTGTATCCAATCCACTGGTTAATTTTAACTTTGAGACAACACCCAGCGGTTCTTTTGAAAGACTGAGAATCGACGCGTCGACAGACCAAGTTTTGACTTCTGCTCTTGCCGACCGCAGCAGACAAATATTTGATTTCTCACAGAATGACTTGCATCTCACGGGAACTGGCTTTGCATCAGGATCAGATATTATATTTCCCGAGACATTCTACTATAGTCATATTTCACCAAGATTTGACGAAGCTGAGACAGATGTCAAAGTTCGTGCAAGAGGGTTTTCTCAGAAAGCTAATGTAAAAGAGTTTGATGTAGAGTTTGCACCCATTTATAAGCTGCAGCCTTCTCTTGAACCCACAGACGACCCAAGATTTACCATAGATTTTTCTATAGCAGATGCAGTTGACGAAGATATAATCAATATTTTCTCTACACTTCAAGAAATTGAAAATGCAATCGGTAATCCAGAGCTGATGTTTGCTCCTGATTATCCCAGCTTAACAAATCTAAGAGATGTTTACTTCAACAGGCTTACTAAAAAAATAAACAATAAAGAATTTTTTGAATTTTATAAGTGGTTTGACGGCGCCGTAGGAAACATGATCGAAGACTTGCTACCTAAGAAAACAAGATTCCAGGGTATAAATTTCGTTATTGAATCTCACATTTTAGAGCGACCAAAATTTGAATACTTATTTAACGATCACTACTTGGGTGATAACAATAGAAGTGACCTAAAGGGTAGGATTCTACTCCAGCAGTTTGTCGCATCCATGAAGAAATTCTAAGAGGGATAAATGATTTTTACGCCTTTTACAGACAGATTTGGAAGATCCACGCAGATAAGCGGGTCAATAAGAGCACTGTCAGCCTATAGAGACACAAAGAGGAATTTGCCCGCAACCTACAATCCACATGCTTCAGGATATGTGTCAGGAAGCATAAGCGGTTCTAATATTTCTTCTACTGATCCCTTTCGACAGGGTGTGAGCATCAATAATGCATTCGTTGCACAAAAAAGAGCACTTCCCAGGCTTTATTCCGGAAGAGAAGACAATGTAATAGAGTTTCACCAATTTGGCGAAGAAGATTCGTTTAAGGACTTTACGCCCTTTACTGATATGCCTACCCTCGAAACTGTTACCGTCTCTGGAATCACTGCGGACGGTGGGCCTATATCTTTTGTAAACGGGCTTGGATCATCGATATCTTATCCTGTCGTAGGAGATAATCCCAGCTATAAGAACCTGGATCTTGAAGACGGGGTCATAGAACCGCTAGCAATTCGAGGACCTGCAACTTTCACGTCTCTCGACCCACGGCTTGAGCCTCATGATATTCGTGCATCGCTAATGGATGGATGTCAAGACTCTTACGGGCACACTACGATCATCTCGCGCCTCATAAATCAAAAAACAGGATCAGGAATCTCCGCTTTCTTTGATGCGCCAGAGCACTTTGGATTTCTTTTGACTGCTAGTATTAGGTTGGATGATCCGATATTTGAAGACACCCGAAAGATTCGTCCTTTTAACGATAACGGCTATCTTAATAAAGGTAATGACACAGAAGTAGGACAACAAAACTCTGATATTATCGGAAAAGTAGCGGAAATGAGCCCAGACACAGAAATATTTCCACCTCCAGCAACAAAGGTTGCAACATCAGGATTTGTATTTAATAATCCTGAAGGAACTGACTCAATAGCTTTTGGAGGCAAGAGATACTATGCCTAAAGTTGTTGAGCTAACAAAGATCAAATATGACTTAACCCGAAATTTCACTTCAGCTAACGGACACGCCTACACCGCTGGAAACCTAATCTTGTGGACCCGGGCTGATGAGAGCAAGCAGTTTGATGATCAAGGGACAGGCGCGCATTTAATCGAAGCCGACTTGGCAATGCTGAGACCTAATTCTGGCCCTCTCGTTAATTCGGGCCTGAATAATCTTAGATCTACGGTTGAACTTAGCAAGCCCCACCCGGTAAAGATTGAAGACGCTGCTGACCTGTCTTTTGGTGACGGATCTTCAGACACAAGCTTTAGCATGAGCCTCTGGATAAAGCTAGATGCCTTGTCTGGCGACAACAATCTTATTTCAAAGGTTGACGTCGGCAATATTGAGTATCAAATCTTTTCAACCGGAGCAAGCACTCTGAAGGCGCGCCTCTTTAGCAATAATAACTTCGCCAAAAACTTGGAAATTACCGGAGCATCAGCACCCCTAGTAGTCGACCAATGGATGCACATAGTCTTAACTTACAATGCATCGGCCTCGACAATAGGCGACCGAGGCACATTTTATCTTAATGGCACTGCGCTTTCTACTTCTGGAGCTGTATTCTCTAGCTACACCGCAATGACTAATACATCGGCGTCAATTAGAGTGGGCTCAGTAACTCTTGTGGGGGCAGATGCACAAAACCAAACTCCTTCTTTTTACGAATTTGCCATCTGGTCGGGTAGAGTTTTGTCGGCTACGGACGTTGCAGCCCTTTATGATGTGAAGAACGGTGTAAAAACGGGATTCTTAAGTCAAGAACAGCACAAAAGATCAGGTATGATATCGCTCTTGCCTAGAAATGTTCTTAGTATTCGAGACTCTAAGACGGGGTCGTATCCTACAACAGCTCGAACTGGCGACTCAAGAACAGGAGTTTACAACGCTAAGTTTGACGACAGAAAAACTCTGGTTTTCGGAAATTCATCAAATGTCACATTTGGAGCTGCAGCGCTCTCTGGCTCTTACTACCAGAATGACCTTGTCGCATCACCCAGTTCTGGGCCTACACTCAAAGGCTCTGGAAAAATTGTCGCAGGCATCTCTGACACCAATATTCAGTTCACAAAAGGCGAAGATCTTAAGCCCTTTGTAGAAGAAAATTTACATGTTATATCTCTTCCGTCTTATAGCGACCCGTTCTATATTACGGGTAGCGCACCAGCAGATGTAGGCCTGGGATTTAAGTCTTCACTTAGATCTAAGACAAAGATCGAGATTGATATCTCTCAGCAAGTTGAAACTCGTATAGGAATGCTTGTAAACAGCGGTGCTAACAAGATATTTCCCATGGGATACTATAATTTTAGTAATTCTCGCTGGGAGGGCATCGGTCGCGGGAGAGACTTTTTTACTTCAGGTTCTGCGACCAATCCGTCTCGAACATATACAAGACAAGACTTTTTATCAGAGGCAATGTTTGGTTTTGCGCCCAGTATTTATCAAGGCACCTCCATCACCCGAGGCGAAGATCCGGCTACTGGCCAAATAAAATACACAGGAGGAGCCGGAGCTGCAATTAGTAACTTTGGCTTTCCTTATCATCCAAAATTTCACGCGACAAGTTCTCAGGTTTTTCACATGACCGGAGTTCTCAACCAGCCTTTTCTTTGCGAAAAGATTGTTTTTGAAACAAGCTGCTCTTTTGATTTTGGCCAAAGCTCCTTTGCTAGCAACGTTGCAGTTCTCAGCTTTTTCCTTCTCAACCAGCGGGACGGTTTTTCTCTTAATAGCCCTGCGTTACAGAGGACTTATGCGCAGCTCACTCCTCCCTTCGGCTTCAATCAAAATATTCAATTCGGAACGCTTACTGCTTCTATTCCACAAGATATTGCACTTACTGCAGGGGCCAACACAACTCGTGTGGACACAATAAGAGATATAGTTACGTTTTTTCAAGCATCAATCACAGGAGGACCTGTAGTTCAGACGGCACCTCCTGCAACTAGAGATAGAATTTCTAAAGAGCTTAATATTAATGCGGCCGCTTCTGGTTTTGCACCACCAAAATACCCAGACACGAATAATATATCTTTCCTCCCGAATAAGTTGATCATATCCGGTGCTGTTAAAGTTCCAGGAATTACAGCGGGAGCAATGCCCGGGCTCGGAGTAGGGCAGGACAATGGAACAGATTCAAACCCCTCCGTTTATCGAGAAAAATATAACATGACACTGAGGTATTCACAGGGTGTGTCTGGTTCAAGGGGCCTTGATTTCGGGGAAGGCGCCGGCCGCCAGGGGCTGGGCATGCTTACAGGAAGAGGGCTTGGTGGAGAATTATCAGGCCTACGTCAATTCCTTTCCTCGACAATAAAAGGCAACAAAGAATTTTTTGTAGAGTCTGATGTTATATTTGGCGGAGTCAATAACCTCCAATGGCGCCTCCCTGATCCCGCTAAGGTAGGTATTGTCTCGCCCTATTTGCTTCTTCCGAGCGACAAGCTCGTCCTAGGGTGCCAGATACCTATGACGGCGAAATTTTCTGATTATGCTAAAGACCGCTCACCGATCGGTTCAAGCCTAACTTTCACACCAGGAACTCATAAGCTAACTCTTTATGGAAGTTTTGTCAAGGACAACAAAGAGTTTCACTACGGTCTCAACCAACCCTTGACGTCAGATGCTATCCACGAGGATATTCAAGACACTACGTCGCCCATGGGAGAGTCAAACTGCCTAGACCAATACGAGACCTCATACAAGTCACAATTCTCAGGTAGCTATGTAGGAAATGTGATTACTGGATCAATGATCACTAATGCAAATGGAAAAGACGGCTCCGTAGACGCAGCAGGTTTCAGGGGTATTCATTACTTCAGATCAGGATCTCTTCTACGTGCAACGCAATTGATCGACGGTAATGAGCGCTATTACGACACTGTCTTGCCAACCCTAGAAGACACTTATCGTCTCGGCGGTGGACTTGTTTACGGCAAAGACGGATCACCGAACCAGAACTTCTTTTTTCTAGGGCCGCAACTAGATAAGAGCAACGGTTTTGTTTTCCAGAGCAATGACAGGTGGTTACGATCTTTTCCGTTTGAGCCCTTTTATTCAAGACTGAATCGGCAGCCCCAAGGATCATTAACTTCAATATCAGACCGGAAGGTGAGTGACAATGCTGTCTTTGAAAGAAAGTCTAACAATATTTCAGTCTCTTTCACTAGTAAGGGTGCCAGCCTTGGGCTGCAAGTTTTTAGAAAGCCAGCTCCTTCTATCCCAGCGATGAATCAAAGCTTAGCATATAAATACTGGTATGGTGTAGGGTCCGGTGTTGCTGCTCTGACAGGGTCTGTGCACGGAATCGCTGGAAGCAACTCCTGGATCGGGGCAACATATCTAAGAGGCTGGAAATACGGAGTTTATAATGCGCTCCCTGAAAATTCAAAGTCAATCTACAGGTTCAACTCCTACGGGCAGTTTCGAGACAGGCTTGAGCAAAGAAAAGATTCTAAGTTTTATTTCGAGGGAAGGGCTGGCCTATTGCCCGGCAGGTTTCAAGAGCCTACTTCTGTAACTGACGGCCCGGTAACCGTCAAGTTTAGCATGATTGAAAATGACGGAAGAACTCTTTCGAGAATCAAGGTGCAGCCAAACCAGACCACACAGTGTTCAAATATGAGCTTAGAGTGCACAAGCTCTATGCCCTATTTTGATGGTCATGCAAGAAACCGACTTCATTATCCTGTCACTGAAAAGCAAAACACTTTAGATATCGCAAGTCTTCTCGACGGCACCTAGGAGCTAATAAGTGGCCGATAAGTTCACAAAGTTCCTTGTCAACACCAAGTCAGGAAGACCAGAAACCATAGTCAGCACCCAAGCTGCAATCTCTGATGTGAGAAGCAACCAGCTTAGAGTCGGCAGTCGAGAGATGCCGGGAACCGATACACACTTTTTTGTATCTGGCTCTATCGGGGGAAAAACAGCTACAAAGCCTATTGGTGTCTCCGCTTTCGGCGGCGATGTTTTCGTTTCGGGTAGTTTCATTGCTAATAGTGGAATCAGCGGCTCACTTACGAACTTAGCAGATGGAAGATCTTATCTTTCTGCGGGGAGCAGCATAACGATAGTGACAGGATCAGACGGTCAAATTACGATCAATTCAACGGGCGCAGGCTCAGCCGGAGGCTGGACAAGAGGATCTGCAACTGTTCGATTGACTACTAACTCTGACCAGGTCGCAATCGGAACGAATACACCTGATGGCAAAGTTAGAATTTTAAGCAGTCTTGATCCCATTACAGGAACTACAGACCCTTCAGCTTTTCATCTATATATCCAGCAGTCTTCGACTACAAATGGAAAATCCGCTGGAATTGCCTTCGGGACTACAAACAATAATGTAGGCTCGGCTATCATCTACCAAGACAGTGGTTCTTATGCAAAAGGTGATTTAGCATTTTTTACCAAAGAGACTACAGATAACAGAGGTCAGCCCAACGAAGCCATGCGAATAAAAGCTAGCGGCTACGTAGGAATCGGGACTTATGTTCCTGATGCCAAACTAGAGGTAGAAACTTCTACCTCTGATAGTGCTGATGCTGTTGTTATCGATGCAAATGAGACAGGCCCTTACTTCGGATTGCTTGTAGATTCTGAGTCAACGTCTTCTCCGGCAATAAAAGCTACCGGTTATGGGGGAGCGTTCTTGCAGCAAGATATTACATCTGGCTACGGGCTGTATGTGTATCGAAATATATCAGAAGGCGGATCCCAGCCTCTAGTTCAATTTCAAGATGATAACGCTAATAACACGCAAACTACCCTAAAGGTCACTCAAGATGGCACAGGAGACTTAGTTAATTTCCTGACAGGATCAACAGAAGTAGTCACAATTAACAATAAGGGCCAGTTAGGTGTAGGAACCGCCGCGCCAAATGAGAAGATCACGGTTGAAGGAGCAATATCTCTTGACGAGGTTGCGGGTGCACCCTCGGCAACTTCTGGCTACGGCAAGCTTTATGTTAAAAACTCTGATAGCAAGCTTTATTTCAAAAATGATAGCGGTTCTGAGTTTGATCTACTAGCAGGCGCCGCAGGAGCACCAGCAGATGCACAGTATGTAACACTCGCAACTAACGGCACACTGTCAGCTGAAAGAGTTTTATCAGGAAGCTCAGGTATCACTATCACTGACGGAGGAGCAGGAAACAATGTGACGCTTTCTGTTTCTGCAAACACCAGCGATTTTGACTTCCTGCTAGGCGTTCTTAATCTCGAAGACAGCGTGGTAAAAACAATATCAGGAGACTCGGGGACTACTACGCCCGCATCTCATGGGTTTAGCGCAGTCGGTGGACCCGGAATTACAACTAAAGGAAACGGCTCAAGGCTTGAGATATCGGGAACTAATGCGACAACATCTGTAAAAGGTGTTGCTTCTTTTGCAATTGCAGACTTTACTGTTTCCGCTGGGCATGTGTCTCTAGACGAAGACATTGTAAAGCAAGGTGCAACTGATTCTGGAACTGCCAGTGCTTCATCTCATGCCTTAACATTCGCAGGCGGGACAGGAATAAGCACTTCTGGAGCCAGCAGCACGGTAACTTACGCAATAGACAACTCTGTTGTTGCAACAGTATCAGGAACTAGATTTACAGGAGCAACGATACACGCTCAAGGTCTTTCAGGATCTTTGACGAAGCTTTCTGACGGAAGAAGCTATTTGCTAGCAGGAGAGAATATATCAATAGCTTCGTCATCAAATGGTCAAGTGACTATTTCGTCCACCGGCACCGGAGGAGCTGGTGATCCAAATGCTAGCTACTTGGTTCTAACAGCAACAGGATCACTAACGCGAGAACGAGTTTTTACTGATGGGACGGGAATTACGTCTACTGATGGAGGCTCAGGAGGAGCTTTCACTGTTGCAATTAATGACTCTGTAGTAGCAACGGTAAGCGGAACTCAATTTACCGGCCCAGTAGGAATTACCCCAAATTTAAATGTTACAGGCTCTGCATTTATTGATGGTAATTTGCATATTGGGGGATTTGTTACTGCATCGATGGGGCTTTCAGGATCACTTACGCGTCTTGCAGACGGTCGCACCTATCTTGTTGCAGGTTCAAACGTAACAATTACGTCAGCATCAAACGGCCAGGTTACAATAGCTTCCTCTGGAGGCGGCGGCGGAGGATCCATAACTGTAAAAGAGAACGATGGGTCACCTTCTGTAAGCAGCGTAACTACTATCTCTTTTGACAATGCGATTGTCACAGATGCGGGAAGCAATACTGTTGTAATATCAGGAACTATCGGGACAGCCGAGGATGGTGACTATTCCGATGGCTTATTTACGACTTTTACTAACAAGACATACACGGGTGTTGCAATAGATAAAATTAATGAAGTTCTAAAGGAGTTGGCACCCAGCCCAGCCCCTAACTTAGACGATATTAATGCAATGGCAACAGGAAAAACTGTTTCGCTTTCTTTTGGAAGCTCCAATTCGATATCTGGCTATACGAACGTAGGAAACTCCGCCGGATTTGGAACTGCAGTTGACGTAAACGGTGTATACCAGGTTGCAACCAGCAGTAATAACATTAGGATAGCAGCTTTTAACTTGACGCAAAGTATATCAGGTGTTCTAAATGCTGATGTTGAAAGAGGACTTTCCGGTGCTGTCCTAAATTTTGTTTCTCAAAGCTTTGGAAACGGAGAGCAGGGTTATCTTCATCTTGAAGTTAACGGAGCAGTCATTGCAACTGCAAGCTTGTCTTCCTCATTTGGCACTAATCCTCCAGGATCAGGATCAGCTCAGCTTCTAACTGCAGCCGGATCAGGTTTTACTAATTTTTCTACGACGGGCTCTGCAGTTAAAGAAGATGGATCAGCTTTCACTTTTTTCCAGCACAGGACAGGAAGATATCTAATCTCTACATCTAGTCAAAGAAACGGTTGGAATTATGCTCGAATTTTGCATTTCGCGGACGGGGTAAATCTTAATACTAATTTTATTGAATGGGTTAATGATTCTAATTCTGATGCGCTTTCTGCATCTGGCAATTCTGCAACACCTGAAATGTCGGGCAGCGTCCATTTATCTGGTGTTGAGTATTTTATTTCTGGAAATGTGAGATATAAAGTCGCTGTCTCTAACGCGTATCGAAACACTTACGATACTAACAATATTACATTTACCACAACTAACTGCAATATTTCAGCTCAGGCTAAGCCTACAATCGGTGCAGGAGAAAATCATACCAAGGTTCTCCACCTGACAGGTGTAGGCGTGATAAGCCAAACTGTAATGCTTACCGGTTCTGTTACAGCTTCTGTCAATGTCACACATCCATTCAAGTCAGACTTAACAGCAGGAGGTCAAGCATCTGCCAGCGGCATACTAATGTACGGCCTGTCAGGAAGCTCTACTGCTCTTGTTGAGAAGTTTAGGGTAGAAACATTTAGGATACAGTCAGCTTCTTACAACACCCAGTCGGACGTAACGTCAGGGGGTAATGCATGGAGTTCTAGTGTGTTCATGACTGCCAGCAACGGGGGCCATAGCAACGGACTTCAGTTTTTCTCTTCATCGCTCAGGTCTCCTTTAAATACTATTTTCGGCGGAGATTTTAGAAACGCTTCTGATGGAGGAAGCGTTACTCACGGACCATCAGGAAATCCAAACTACTCAAGCCAGTCTGGGCAAAGAACTTTTTACAGGCACTTTAGAAATGAAACTGGATTTACACACTATACAGCTAGAATAGCGATGAGCGGAAGCGGGGGAACAATTGTTGGAAGCTCAACCGCTCTAAATTCAAGTCGACTACGAGTTTTCTTAAAAATACCATCCGGAACCGCTGGATCTACTGGATGGCTTGACCTTGCATCTGCTTTTAGTTTTGGAAGCTACGAAGACAATAATGGATGCTTAGATGGGACTTTAGACTCTTCACTCAACGCGATAAATAATGCAAACTTCGGTGTCCAGGGAATTGCAAATAACGAGTATATTTGCATGAGAGTTGAAGCTGACGCATCTTGGACAGGACAGGTTGATGAAATAGAAGTAAGCTTCGGGGCTGGAACTGGAACTACTGCCACGGCGCCTGTTTTATCGAGAATAGATGCTGATTCTACAGGAGTAACATCAAAGCTCTCGTTCGGAGCATCAAAAGCAATATCAGGATACACATCTGTTGCTGCTTCTGCGGGCATCGGAGCCGCTGTAGATGTAAATGGAGTCTATCAGGTAGCGACTTCCAGCAACAACATACGAGCAGCAACATTCGATGGCACTACTACTTTTGAAGGAGACCTCAATCCTCAAGTCGCCGCTAGTTCTCCTAGTTTTGTTGCCAAGTCGTTTGATCAAGCCCTTACGGGAACGCTAACCTTAGAGGTCAATGGCGCCACTCTTCACGTAGTGACTCTCACCGGATCAGTTGGAACAGGAAATCCAGGGTCAGGGACAGGTATCTTTACCGCAAGTAACGGCTCCGGGTTTGTAAATTTAAGCACTTTTGCTCCCGCTGAGTTTAGTAACGGTGTTAAGGACTATACTAAGCTGTACAGAACTGGAAAATACCGCGTATCAACAACAGATCAAGTAAACGGTTGGAACTATGCAAGAGTAATTCACGCTGTTACAGGGACAAACAGAACAACCACGTATACTGAGTGGGTAAATGACAATGATTCTAATGCATTGACGATAACTAACTTGTCGATGGGTAACTTTGGTGTTGGAGCAACCGCGCCCTACTACCAAAGCGGAATAGGATATTTTGTAAATTGCACATCATCGATAAAATACCAGTCTAACAATGCCTACAAGAAAGTTTATTCTAATCTTGCGAGCGCTATTACAACGCCCACAGAGACAAACCTCACCATTGACAACATCGTTGTAAGTGGAACAGGTGTTACAGCTCAACTAGATTCTGGAGACAATTCTACTCTCGCAGCCCTTCTTACAGGAGTTTCTGATTCTCAAGACCTACCAATATTTGTAACGCACTCAGTTTCATTTAGTCAGAGCGAAAGCCTCCCAGGCCCCTTCGGGTCTTCAGCGCTTTCGGTAACAGGAACTGTCAGGGTTAAACACCCGCTTAAGAGTAATGTTACAAGTGCAGCAGTATCTAAGGGCGTATTTCTGGTATTTACAAGCTCTAATACTTCTGACTTAAACAACAACGAGCATTTTACCAGTGAAACTTATCGAATACAGTCGGGAACATATTCAAACCAAACATCTGTAACAGCATCAGCCAACGCTTGGTCATCAACTACATCAATGAATAACGCAAGTGACCGAGGTCACTATGCAGGTGCTTTGGTCTATAACGATCAAATGATATCACCTCTCTCAGGGGTGCTAGGCGGAGATTACCGAAGCGCCGATGACGGAGGATCAATTCAGGCTCCCGCTGGCAATCCGAATTATTCTTCTCTTGCGATTCAACATAGAGAATATGAGAGATACTTTAAGAACAATACGAGTAACGACGTGCCGCAGATTACCATTACTCTTTACGGAGATGCAGTGATAGTAGGAAGGTCAGGTGCTAATTCTGGCAGCCTAGGAGGAAATAAAAATATTCACGTTGATGTAAAAATACCAGGAAAGACAGGATACTTGGATCTGGCCAAGCCTTCTCCCGGCGCAGGTAGCACAGGAGACGGAGCTGGGGGGTTAAGTGGAGATTTAACCTCGGCAGTTGGTGGAAGCGGTGCTTCTAATATCTGCACTTTTAACGGAGTAACTCTAGATGGAACTGCTTCTGCGGCGGAGCTAGTTGTAATAAGGCTTGTATCCGACAGGAAGTTTACAGGTAACATATCGCGCATTCAGGTTGCGTATAGCTGAGGTAAGAAATGGCAGGAAAGACAGATAGAACTGCGGTCCAATATGCTTTTAAAAAGCTATCTGGAAGAGCAAACACCTCAAACATAAAGTCAGATGCTCAAGAAGTCATTGGTTCAAATATTCAGGCTGGAACCCAGACTATTTTTGGTCAAGATATCCCGCTTTCTGCGTCCAGAATAGACTATCAGCTTTATAGTGCATCTAATGGCGGCCCTGCAACAGCAGAATATGTTGTATTCACAGTTTCTGCAATAACTGGAACTACTTATGATGCAGATTCTGCAACCGGAGGAGGAGGAGACGGAAGTCAAAGTTCGGGACCTCATGGTTACAAATTGTTCATGACTGGAAACTACCAGAGTCTTTCTTCTAACACAAAAAAGGGCACATATCCTTTCGTTAACGACCAGTTAGTTCACTGGACTCTTGGCGAGCTCCAACTCATACCTCCTAACTTTTCTCAAGAATCTCCCAACCCGTATATTTTAAAGATATATGAAGCTGATTCAAGTGATCCTCATCAAATCGGAGACGAAATACCGCTTCTTGACGAAGTCGATTGGACTTTTGATTATTACAATGGAATTCTTTTCTTGCAAGATTATGATGCAAATAAAATACCTGCATTCGCGAGAGGATTTATCTATGTAGGAGATTATCTTTCCGCTACACTTGGTAATACCGCAGGCACCCCCGGAGGATCAAACACACAGGTCCAGTTCAACGACGGTGGATCCTTCGCCGGAGACTCTAACTTTACCTTCAATAAATCAACCGACACTATGACGGTGTCAAACATGTCAGGATCCTTAACACGGCTTTCTGATGGCAAATCTTTTCTGGTCGGAGGAAGTAACGTTACTATAACTTCTGCCTCAAGCGGTCAAGTATCTATAGCTGCAGCCACAGGCCTTACCGAGATTTCACAAGACACTTCTCCTGAATTAGGTGGACAGCTGGTTACAGCAGACCACAAGATCGCCTTTGGGACAGGAAACAACACTAGTGAAATAGACTTTACGTATAACGGAGGCGGTAATTTCACAGCCATCGCTAGCGTCAAGTCTATTGACATGTTTTTAGATCTTAATGGTGGCGACGCAGGCCAGAAATTTAGAATCTTTAATAATCTGCAGCCCACTAGTGCACACGCTGCAGGTACGAATACAGATACTAAC
>CEUT01025405.1_pt1 | contig 49815 bp, 75 predicted proteins | sample 531401 | NCBI WGS metagenome assembly CEUT01 (sample SAMEA2622821, study PRJEB7988) | marine metagenome | biome: marine biome (ENVO:00000447); feature: surface water layer (ENVO:00002042); material: "saline water (ENVO:00002010), including plankton (ENVO:xxxxxxxx)" | depth 5 m | reverse complement strand
AAAAATTTAGAGTTTATTTCGGCTTTAGAAAACTTGCCTAACCAATGTACATACTGACCATCTTTGTCGTACTCAGTATTAAAAGCCTTTGTGTCTGCCTCGTACGCTTGAGGGTAGCGACTCTTTATTTGCTTCGCAATCCCTCCGCCCATAATATTTCTAGTATTGCATGAGTGGGCAATAGCGTCAATCCCAATGTAATGATCGGGGTCATTAGGGTCATGGGTAGGGAAATCTAAGAGATTCCCTTTTATGGTTTTAATATAAGGCATGATTGAAGACTACCTCAATACCACTAAGATGTCAAGCTTTTTTTATAATCAAGGTAAAATCCTATGGCAACTATTATATTTAAGCCACAAGAGGCTAGAATTTCGTGAAGGTCTTCATAGATATTCAAGGATAAATGAACATGACCCACCATCCAAAAAGGAATGGCAAGGTTTTGGCTAATCCAAATTAAAGTAAACTCAATAAAATTTTTCATACATCTATCTTTTCCCATCGGTTGTCATAATTCAGTCGGAATGTCCCCACATAACGATCTTTTCCCCATGTGCATTCATGCGGAGCAAATAAACTCATAAAATATTTGGTGGATTCTTTTTCGTAAAGATGGTACTCTTTGCCAATAACAGGCTTCATACGCATTTCAGCATTAAATATTATTTCATTCCATTTGACTTCTTCGGCTAAAGCTTCAAAATTATGTCTTAATTGCTCAAATCTTTCTTGGTAGTATTGGTTGGCTGAATGAACTGCTCCGACTTTCCATCCCCCAAGGCTATGGTCGGGCTTAATTGCGGGAGCAGATAGATTACTTCCATAAGGCAACGCATAAGCGTTGGGGACATAGCTATCAGGGAGTGCTTTACCGCTCTCAGTCACTAAAATATAATCGTGAGGATAAACCCCAAAGTCTTAAAGATTTTAAGTTCGGGTAAAGTAACAAACTTAAAAAACTTTTGGCATCCTTCTCTTGCTAGAACTTTTTCTCTATAAAGAGCATATTTGTCGGTAACATATTTCATAGCTCACAATTACACTACCAACTATTAAAAGTTATATTTTCCCTATTGTTAGTATCTCTTTCCATTTTATTTAAAAGTCTTTGGAGTGCAGTTTTGGCTCGCATATTGGGGTATTTTTCAACTTCAAATAATAAATCTCTCACCATTTGTCGGTAGTATCGACCCTTATAAGACCAACCAAGGTCAAAGCCTCGGCTTAAGCCCTTTTGGTGTGCCTCTTCAAACTCATTATTTATTCCGTTGTCAAACATTATTTGGCTCTATTTTTTCTGCAATTAATTCCATTGCTTGCTCAAGCACTTCTCTGACTACCGCAATTTCTAGACTTCTGCGATCTGATCTTTGTAAATTCCTAATAAGGACAATGGATTTTGTATATCCATCAAGCAAACCTTTTTCGTATCCTGCATCATAATCATCCATTATTTCTTTACTCATTTTAATTATTTTCTAAATCAAGGGGTGCAAGCCATCCTTCTCCGTTGTGAATAGCTTCAGTATTTTCGGGTTGTTTAAATTCAAGGTTTAAAGATTGAGTTAAGTCTTGGGTCTGCTTCGGTGTCAAATTAAGCTTTTCTCCATCAACCCAAACCGCATACGGCATCGTACCATTAAGGTTAAATGGATGGGGTAGGGGATTAATTTGTACTTCAGAACCTTGACCAAGGTACGGAACAACCACAAGAGGAACAGGTTGTTGAACGCATCCAACAAAGACTAAGTTTAAAAATATAAATAAATATTTCATTCCCAAAGAACAACTATTATAATGATTAAAATTAATAATGTCAAGCCCCAATTATGTTTTTCTAACATTCTTTTATTTCTTTTACCTTGATAAGCCAATGCTCAACATCGTCAATTTCATCACAAATCTTTCCCCAATTATTCTTATCCGCTTTGTTAACTGCATGAAGTAACTCAACTGCCAACTCATTAAGTTCTTCAACGCACTTCAAAAAAGCGTGTTTATTTTTGCGATTTAACTTCATAGAGCCTCACACAATTCTATACCTTGAGAGGTGATTTTACGCTTTCCATCAATAGCCATGAGGTTCTTGTTCAAGAGATAGAGTTCATGGTCACGCTGAAGGGCACTCTTGCTTAACCCTAATTTTGCAGCTAAACCTGTCAAAGTCGCTGAGCCACAATTATTTAGAGTCTCTAAGATTTGCTTTTCAGTATAAGTAATTCCCAAAGGTAAAATGCCTACGCTATCAGACAATGCCTCAAAATCATAAATAGAAAAATTATAATTCTCTTTAGCTCCACAATAAAGGCTGATTTCCTTGGCTCTTTTAACGGCACTACGAGCGTTATTGCGAATGGTACTAGCTACCGCTTCAAGACAACCCTCGCCAAACTCTACTTCGGGTACGCAAAGCTTTACTATTTCGGCAAGCTCGTCTTCGGCATAAGGTTCAAAATCAATAGTGGTAAGTCTATCCTTGAGCGGAGGGAATATTTTATCACTCTCAGTAGTAGCAAAAATAAAAGTTTGCTTCTTGAAATTAAATTCAAAAGTCATTTCATTCCACTCAAAATTCTTGCGAGCGCTTTTTTCCGTATTAAAAATCGTAAGAAAAGCCATCGTCAAGTCTTGCGGTAACGCATGACACTCGTCAAAAAGAATAGTAATTTCATTATCAGCAATCAAAGGCATAAAGATTTGTTCAAAGAAAGCTTCATTATTCTTGATGGTGGAGCAGTTAAGTTCAAGAAAAGCCCTGCGATCACCATCATCATTGCTGAGATTCTTCGCAAAGGCTTTAGCAAATTCAGTCTTACCTAGACCTTTTGCACCAATTAAATTAAGAAAAGGACACATCCCTGTCTTCTCGAAAGCATCGAGGTAAAAAGATAATTTCTTTTTGACTGCGTGTTGACCTACGAGGTCGGGAAAATAATCATTATTCATCATCAAAAGTGGTTAAATTAAATTCTATTTTAGGTTGCTCTTCTTTGGGTTCAGAGTGATAAGACAAGGTCTTTACCTTGGTAATGGGGCTAGAAGGGGCAGGAGAGGCTCTTAAAGAGTCTAACCATGCCCTGCTAACCTTAACGATAGGATTATGACCTAATAGCTTTCCTAGCTCCTTGTACTCAATATAAGCGTAAGGGCTATGTCCTTTTGGTCTGCCCCTGCCCATTATAGAAACTTGTAAAGAAGATTAAGCTCACGGCTTCCAAGAAAGCGATTTACATAAGCACAGAACTCTGCGACTCTCGCAGGACTCCATTCTTCTTGATTAATAATAGAGCCTACTTGATTGTACTCTCCATCTTGCCATAGTTCAGTTAGATTAATATATTCAGTTAGTTTCATGGTTGTATGTGGGTTAATAAACTAACCTCAATAATGCATACTTCCCTGCAAGAGTCAAGAAAAAAAATAAAAAACCTAGTGGTGCGGATGGAGGGACTTGAACCCTCACGACCTTGCGGTCAACGGATTTTAAGTCCGTAGCGTCTACCAATTCCGCCACATCCGCAAAAGCAAAAAAAGGTTGTTATAGAGAACCTCTATTAAAAGAAGTACAAGTGATAAACCCTTTATTTAAAAAGAAAGGAATTACAGAGAGAATCCTTATTAAAAAGGATTAGATAGAGAATTCCTTATTAAATTAATCCCCATAATATTGAGGGAAAGGTTTTTTCGTTCCTTCATCCGTATGTCCTTTTTGGGGGCAAGTAAGGTCGTGAAACCAAACGGATGTAGTACTTGCATTTATTTCACCAAAAGGCTTTAGCACCCAATAAAGTATCTCGGAAACAGGATGCCCTATTACATTATGCACGAACCAATTTTTATATATTTTATTCATAACTATACCAATGCGGAGATGATGGCTTTCACCCCTTCTTCATTTTTAGTATGTAGATGCTCTCCATTAACAAAACTAATTTTCCACCACTTTTCCTTATGGAGTGGGTCAATCCTAGCTTTTACATATACTACATTTTTGGTATTAATATAATAACTTTCATTATTTTTATCTTCTATCTGAATCATAGTTGTTAGGGGTTATGCAATTATATTGCTTGGTAGTCGTATTTATTAGCCAACTGAATAATATTTAATTGGTCTTTGAGTTTAGAGAGCAACCTGCTTTTTGCAGTATTGGCGGCATTTTTAGTGAGGTTTAGTTTATTTGCCACAGACTCATTAGTATTTCCATCAGCAATTAAATTAAATAAAAGTTGTTCTCGCTCCGTTAATCTTGAGGAGAGTTGAGCATACAGGGCTTTTCTTTCTTCTGCAACCATGTGTAAGGGGTAGATATGGAATTGACACAAGCTATGCGGGTTCTGTTTGGAAGTATAATCAGTCAGTTCGCTTTCTTCAACATGGTTAAATTCAATTTTTTTGGTGACCGATAAAGGAGAGGATTCCAAGCTTTGTTCGGTAAAATTAAGAATAGAATTGCCATAAATATATTCTGTGGGAACTTCTCTTGCTCGCTTGCATTTTTTATAGTACGCCCTTATTTGCCAATACCCTATTCCTAATATCCAAGCTTCAAAAGGACGCGATTCATCATATTTCTCTCGTTTCTCCCATGCTACTTTATTTGTGTTTTGAACTATATCCCCTACATCCGATTTATTAAAAACTTTAGAAATAACATATCCTCTGAGCCGTGGCTGAAATTCTTTTAAATTTTGAGCATATGACATTATTTGGCTTTTTAGCGTTAGTAAATATGGAAAGAGGATACCTAGAAGAATCCTTATCAAAAAGGATGGGAGTTAGAATCCTATATATTAAAAAGTTAAATTATCAGCGGTAGAAGTTGATTTTTTATTATTTTTTTTGGGGGATTTCTTTTTAGCCAATTTCTTTTTATTTGGCTTCGGGGGGTTAGTAAATGAATATTGAGAAAGAATAAGCTCGTTGGTATTATAAGTATCATCAAGAGCCAACTCCAAGGTTTCTAGGGCATAACGAGAATGAGTCATGCTACCATAAACGCCTTTGTTATCAAGCTTATAATAAATTTTAAACAAGTATTCCTTGGCATCCTCACGATTGTTTATATTCGCAATATCTAAAAACTCTTTCCAAAAACAATAAGTGTTCCTTTGTCGGTAACGCTTCTTTATTTGGTCTTCAAGCTTTTGCTTTTGCTTTTCATCGGGAAGATTAAAATCTAACTCGGTTTGTATTTGCTCAAAAATCTTTTCGGGAATGCGGTAGCCCCCACCTTCCAAGCGCTCGGCTTGAAGGTAGGTAAGGTTAAGAAGGTTTTGGAATCTGCGCAAGACTTTATCCTTACTGACGGCTCCGTTCATTCGGGCTAGATGCATTGTTTGCATGATTGTATGGGTTAGGTTATTTGGAGTAATCCAAATCCTTAAGTAGCTTTTTTAGCTTCTTCGTTTGACCTACATAAATTTTGCCTGATTTACTCGCCGATCTTTGCTTGATAACTGTACCAAGGCGGCTCTTTCCTGTTCCCGCGCTGGCGACGACTACATCAGCAAGAACGCTGAGATAATCAGACTTTTTGTCGAATTTATTAACTATTAGTATGGTATTATTCATAATATTTGGGTTTATTGGATTAGTAGATAGAAGCATTATAGCATAGCCTTTTGTGCTTGTCAAGAAAAAAAATAACAGGATGAATGCGAGAATTTAAATTTAATTAAATGCTATGCAGAATCCTGTATATTAAAAAGAAAGGAATGTCACATAGAATCTCTTATTTTAAAAGATGCGCGGAAGAATTCCTTATTAAATTATAAATACATTGACTCTTCATCATAATAATCGTCATCATCCTTATTAATATCATGAACAGTTAGCCCTAAATGATAACCATCTCCTTCTTTATTTATTGTTATATTAATAGAGTCTGCGCCTTTGGTATACATTAAATGAGAAATTATCATTTCTATTTGGGTGGGACTCAGTCCGCTATGGTGGGAATAGGTAGAAGAAATGCCACTATTTTTCGCCAACACCGCTTTTATGATTTTTTTTAGCTGATCCTTTGAGATAGAATGATCTTCATTAGGAGATTGCCCGTCCCTAAAAGCAATCATTTAATTATACGCTCGGGAATATGTAAAAGCTCTTCATAGCTTTTAAGGGAAGAATAAGGGCGATTGTACATATCCCTCAAGCACTTAAAAGGCTCTCCATCGGGTTTAATGTTATCAAATTCGTGACCTTCCTCATAAAAAACTGAGTTTTCTAAATAAGTTTTTTTTCCTTGGAAGCCACAAAATGTAAGAATCGCTCCAAGATAATGAGAAGAGTTTTGGCGGTTAAATACTTTAATATTTGGGTTATGAACATTAAGAAATATATATCCATGACATTTTTGATGCAGGCTTGTTTGAGCAACTGATGCATCATGAAAAGGACGCGGATCAACATTTCTGAGTTTAAGCTTTACGTCGAACGTCCAATTCTTATAATACAGGTCGAAATTAAACTTAGAAGTGCCTATTTCACTACTGATGTTTTCTCCTCCTATCGCCTCCGTTATTATTATTTCGCCTACAAAGGCTAATAAATAAGAAGTTCCGTCAGTAATAGACTCCGCTCTATGTTGTGAGCCAGCCTCTTTCTCAACTTGCGCAGCTTTAATTAAAGCTTGATCTACATGTTCTTGAGTTATAAGAAATTGCTTCACGGCAAAACTACTCTATCACTATCTTGTTCAAGCTCATAATTATCCCAATAGTCATGATCATACTCGCTATATTTAATATCTTCAAAGAGAATTAATTTAATAGAGGCAGATCCTGTGGAGTGTGATAGTTCATAACCAATAGCATTCCCTTCTGGAACACGACCAGAGCCGTCTTTGTACTCAAAGCATTCATCATAATGATGCTCCGAATAAATTATTTGAGAAGATTTTATTTGCAAGACTTTTTCTTTCTATTAGTCTTAGAGCTTCCAAAAGCACCTTGAGTTTTATGGCGGTTATTTTTGCGCTCCTTGGGTAAATGAGGAGGGTAGAAGTTTTTTGGCGCCGAACTGTTACTGTGGTTTAAAAGGTGAAACTCAAGATTAAATCTTTCTTTGTCGCCTTCGAGCGCGTCAAGCAAAAACTCGTTTTCGCCTAAGTTGTGCTTGGGTGCATCGCTATTCATTTATTTGGCTCCTCAGTGTTCGCATTTAAGGCAGGATCCTCGGTCATGTACTCAAGAAGCTCCCAATAAGATTCTTCCGCAGAAAGCTCATGATCCATAAAATCAATCAGGAGTTCCGCCAGAATAGAATCCACCGAATGATTTGCTTCCATAGGCTGCTCAAACTGAGTAAGAGCGGCATGATAGCCATCTTTATAATCATATAATGCCTTATCTGTAGCAAGAGCAATACCCGCTTGGGTTTTACCTGCTTCAAAACCACGAACATAGGAATTGTCTCTAGTAGCGTGAAGCTGATTATTAAAATCGACTATTTCCGCTTTTTGAATATTGGTTTCAAGATTATAAGCTTCAAGAATAGTTTTTAAGTTAGCATTATTATTTGATTGATTTTGCATCATAAACGCACATAAAGCTATGACAGCAATCCAAATAACTCTTTCATTTAATTTATTCATCAATCATAGGATATTGAGGGTTCCAGTAAACGTCCGAAAAAAGCACAAGTTCTATCTCGTAACTCTCCTCTTCCCAAGGGTTGTGCCTTTTGATCGCTATATCGAGACCCACAGGCTCACCTTCAGGAACAGGCTCATCGTTGTGCTTGTAATAAAACTCTTCAAAGTCACTAGCGCAAACTATGTCGAGAGAGGATGTATCTTTATTTATCATGTGTAGAGAAAAGTTAAAATTTACTGAGCTGAAAGAAGGTTGCGAACAACTTGAAAAAGCTCACGAACTGCTAAGCAATATTCAGTGCGACACTTTACCAAAAAGTCATCTTGTTCTTTTGTGAAAACTCCACGCCCTCCCTCATTGGGTGGGAGAGGACGCCCTTCTTCGGCGCAACGGTTTTTATGGTAATTTCTGATGCCGTGATGATAAAGATTGCTGCGAGCCACTCCTCCACGACGATGAAAGGGGGTCATGGAAAACACAAACTGCTTAACAAACTTCCATCCCGGAGTAGCTCCTGTGGCCGAACGCTTCCTTGGAACGCCTTCATAATCAATAAGAGAGGCTACAACGGAATAAAGCTGGGTCATCTTTATATTATTTAGATTGATCTTTCCCGTTTTCTTATAGCGGTTTTCATCCGTTAACCCAAAGACTTCTTGTGCAAGAGGGGAAAGAAGAGAGGCGACCTCATTTATATTTGAGTCAATCCAGTGGCGACAACCATCATCTTCATAATTATAAGCCTTTGGTTCACTGGCTCTTGCATAATTAAGGTGAGCGTTGAGGCTCTGCTTAAATTCATTGCCATCAGACCTCACAGGATTTTCATTAAAATTATCCTTAGGCCGACTTAAGGAAATCTCTGGAAAATCAAGGATTAACTCCCTTAAAGCCAATGGGTCATTCTCGTCAGACTTAGGAAAATCTTTCGCTGAAAGATTGTGCTTGGTTCGATAGTATTGCTGAGCACGAAAGGTACTCTGCTGAGGAAAAAAGGCTAGATCAATACCCTTATCGGCGCACTTCTTATAAAAAGGAATCAACTCTTCTTCTTTAAAAGGTTGAGATTTAGATAAGCCTCGTCTAGGGGTTCCTAGGTGAGCTTCTTCGCTAACGACCTTAGTGCCCTTGGGTAATGAAGAAATAACTTCAAAAAGATCCTTGTGGGAGAAAATTTCTACCTCAGACGCGTCAGGACGAAGCAAGGTGGCACTGTTTTTACCGCAATCCACGATTACGATATTATCATTTGTGATGTTTAGTCTCATATTATTATGATTTGTGGGTTAGAAACTCGAAACTTTATCGAGCTAAAATAATTGTTAAAAGAAGATAACATATAATTTGATAAATGTCAAGAATAAAATAAAAGTTAAGATAAATATAAGAATCCTCGAATTAAAGGATGATTAGCAGAATCCTAACTTTCATAAGAAAAATGAGTTTGGTCAGGGTGATCGGCATCTTCTTCGATTTCCGCCAATAGACCTTCGCAAGCCATTCGTTCAAGCTGGGCTTCTCGCTTTTGAGGAGGTTTGGTTCTTAGCCAATTTCTTTGAGCCATCCTGATCACAAAACGCATAAAGGCAAAGGCATAAACTTTATTTAATTCTATCTTGTTTCCATTTGGATCGCTGATAGAAAACATTTTCGTTTCCTCAGCATATTCAAAGGACGCATATTTTAATTCTTTACTAATAGTTGTCATAAAAGGCTATGGTAACATAGACCTTTGTAAAAGTCAAGAAAAAAATTATTTTACTCGTTGAATCCGTGGGTTAGGATCTAAGCGCTTGCCAGTTTTTTGATAGTATCCTTCTTTGACCAGTTCTTGCAGAAAGAAATAATAGGCTTCATTATCATTGTTTTGGACAGCAATATCAATCTCGTCACGATATACTTCGAGCCAATTACGTTGTTCGGCCTTGAAAAGGGTATCAGCTGGTTGCGGGGGCTGAGTATGGGTGCAGCCCCCCAGCAGCACTAACAAAAACAAGCGTAACACAAAACATGTTACACTTTAAATAACAGCAGTAAGTCGTCAGCGCTTTAGTTACACTTACAACTCTCGCAACTTTCCTGACAACTGCACTCTTTATCTCCTGAGCAATTACATGCCGAGTTAAGGGAGGAGCAGCTTCCAAAAAAAATAGCAATAATGGCAGTAAATAATTTAATCATTTTAAGCTAGTTGATGGATGACGTTTAGAATAAAGGGATTTAAAGATAGCGCTCGCTACAACAACGAGGTCTTTTTCCTCATCCACGTGATGTAGCTGTAAGATTTCTTCGGTTTGGGATAGAATGATTTCCTCGTAAAACCGACGTTGCTGTGAGTCTAGGTTAACAATATCTTCGTAGGGAAGAGTGTCTTTATAGTGGTGAGTATAAAGATAATTAAACATATCTTTATAGCCTACGCGTTTAAATAAAGTGAGGGCGCTATATTCCATTAGAAAGAACGATGTATAGGAGCTGTGTCTTGACGCTTAATGTATTCAATATAAAGACGCTGGGTGTTGATTAGACGATTCTGCTCATCGGTGGTAAATTTTAAATCTTCGGCAAGATTATAAAGTCGCCGGTTTTCTTCTTCGCATTTATAAAGAGCATAGCCTAAAATAATTGTTAAAAAAAATAAAAAATAAACTAGACGAGTCTGGTTCATTCATATATTTACACTCATTTTTTATCATAACGCGAATTATAAGTACTTAGACCACAAAACATAGCCATTACAAAAGATAATATCCATGAGGAATTGTTATTTAAAGCGTAAATTAAAGCCACCCATATATTTATAACACAACAAGCTAGCAAAAGGCGTCCTGTAGTATTTAATTTAGCCCACGGTCTCATTTAGTAAACCCATACGAATTAAGTGGCCTTTTTTCGCCGACATAGATCGTGGGGGAACACCCATAATCTTGGCGATTTGGGGGGTGGTTTTACCTTGGTTATAGAGGTCTGCGATTTTTTGTGTGTCCTCAGGGGTATATTTAGTGGGGCGCTGGCTTTTAACAATACAAAAATTTAAGCGGTTACGATTACAAAAAGAATTTATTTGATATTTATTGAATTTGCCGTTCATAAATTTTTTAGATACCTGTAGGGTGGTATAGCTTTGGATATTGGAAAGCAGAAAAGATCTAAGAGCGTGGCGCTCCGATTCGGTCATAGCGGAGTGATTTTTCTGAGTAAAAAAATCATTAATAGCTTTATTTCCTTTAGAAATATTAGAGCTTAGGTCGTCGGAAAGAACGTTTTTGGAAAAATAAGCCTGTATCTTAGCGAAAACTTTAATAGCGGCATGCGAAACAGCTTGATGGGTTATTTTGAATTTATCCGCGATTTCGTAATGTCCCATTCCGTGCTCAAGGCAGGACAGAATTTTTATTTCACCATCTGTCAAAATGTGACAATATTCCTTAATTATCTTCAAAAGGGTTGCATATTTTTCTGTGGAGTCAAACGCTTCAAACCCTGAATCTTCATACCCTTCTAATTCAATGGCAAAATCAAAGCTCGTCTTAGCGCCGTCTTCAGTTACGTGAATAGCGTCAAGACGATTTTTTCTATATTTGTCTTGAGACTCTCTGGTTTGGCTCCACCCAATAATATTTCTTACGTAAGTGTAAGCAAGTTTACTAAAAGAAGTTTTATTAAAATCCCCTTCAAAATCATAAAGAATGTCATCTCTTTTTTTGAGAAGCATTAAATTAGCACGGCTGGCAATTTCATCTATATCTAAGTAGTGATTTTTATACCGAAATTTACCAATGATACGCCTAATATCTTCTTGATAATTCTGCAAAAAACTATTAAAAAGATCAGTGGAGGGATGGGGTGGTCTTTCAATCATCAAAAATGAATTTTAGAAATGTGTTTGGTGGGGTACTCCACCGCCCAATTTACTACACTTTTGGTTTCTTGCATAACCTTCGATAAATAAGAGACCGTCCAGCCTAAATACTCAGCCGCTTTTCTTCTGTGGTTACCAGAGTGATTTAAAGCTTCTTTAACTAAAGGAATTTGCTTTTGAAGCCTTTCTTTTTTCGCTTTTTTTTGACGAGCAATATGTTTGAGCCTGCCTTCTTGTCTTCTTTTTTCTTGTTCAGGGGTAAGCTGAAAAGGCACCTCTCCATTATCCATACGTTTTTTCATAGCTTTTTTAGCAGCTGCAGACATTACTTTAGGGTCAGGCTTACGAGCGTTTTCAAAAGGAGCAGGAGGAGGATATTCATCGTTCCACTTTACTTCAGGAAAGCGCGACATTATGCGATGTAAGTGGTTTCGGCTCATATTTAAAAGTTTTGCCGCATCTCGACGCACATTTTTAGATTTAATTAAGGCGGCTATAATTTCACGTCGAGTATTATCTCTACAAACCTTGTCCCACGGTATCCATTTTCCCTTGTAAATCATATGAGATCTTTCTTCCAGAGGTAAGGTTTTACCTTTTATGTTTTTAACTGACCAGTTATCTTCTCCTGCTTTAAATCCTATATTCGCTATCTGCTCATAGTTAGTGGAGTTAAAACGATTAGTTTTGGAGGGGTCACGAGGAACTTCGTATTTAAATAAAGTATGATTGGCGTTAGGAAAGGATGCGTTTCTAATCTGCTCCCAGTCCTTGGCCTTAAGGTGGGACTTTTCGACGCTGCAATATCCTTTATGAAACATAAAACCTTGCACGGCTTTAATTTTAATGGAAGGATCATCTTCCCTTAATCTTTTTAAAAGTATTTCTTTGGCAAACGCATAAGATTTAGCCTTTATAAAGGTTTTGAAATCTTTTTCCGTACCATCAGAATATTTTTCAGTATAATTAATGTTCCAGTACTGGTCAACATGGTATACAGTACGGCGCGCTTTGTATTGGAAGTTTTTCTTTCGAGACATAATATTAATAAATTAAGAGCAGTATATCACACTCCCAGCCAAAAGTCAAGACTTTTTTTTACGTTTACAATAATGGGGGTCCTCGGCGCGCTTACGCCTCATGTAGTCTCGCTTTTGCTGGCGCCTTTTTTCGAGATTGCCTTCGTCGTATTTCTTTTGCGCGCGTGCGATAGCTTCTTTACCCTTCTCGGTTTGAGAGTATTTTTGTTGCGCCTTATTTTTCATCTATAGTCCACTGGGAGCGGATTTTCAATTTTATTTTTTTTTCGTTTTCCAGTTTATGGAATCGTAGTTTTCCCGAAACTGGGTAGAAAGATTACGTGGGGTATCCCCTTTACCGTTTTGAGGTTCGGGCTTTTTTTTTGGAGTGGGTTTAGGCTTGGAGCCACATTTATTTTTTTTGCAATCACTCATAGGTCTTCATCTAAAGGTATGTCCATAGAAGAATTACCATCTTCTATTAGCTCTTGAACTTTTTCTTGTAAAGCTCCTATCATAACAAAAGTATTGATATCAAACTCGCTCAAATAACGGTCGATTAAATTATCCAAGTCCCAACGAAAGGCGTCTGTTTGCTCATTATAGTCCTTGGGGCTGCCATAACCTATATCATCGTCCATGCTTTATTATATCCAATAATGTTATAAAAATAAACAAAAAAAACCCACCTCCGAAGAGGTGGGTTAATTAAAACTGGATACGTAGTTAAATCTTTATTTAAAAAGATGACCTATAGAATCCAGAGCGTGAAGGTTACTTATCACCCTGCTTGTCAAGCAAGCCAAGCAAAAGAACCAACGTGATCAGACCCGCCAAGCTTGCGCCGGGACCAACAAAGCCATTCACAATGCTTTGGATATTTCCAATGACATTCATGCCAGCTTCTTCACCGAAAACCACTTGTGCAAGCACAAGAAGGCCAACGATAGACGTTAATATAGTAAAAAGACCGCCGATAGCGCCCTTTACGGTAGTTACGATTTTATCCATAATAATTAATAAGGTTAAGGGTTAAAGTTAGAATTTGATGCTGATGCCTACGCCGAAGATAGACTCATTTTCAATAAGATCGGAGTCAACGTAATCAAGCGAAGCTTCTACGGATGAATTTTCGCTTAAAGAACGGCTAACTCGAGCACCTACTGAATAATAATCTACATTACTCGTTGCACTTACATCGGCGTTACCGTAGAGCGCGCCAAGGCTCAATTGAGCAACTTCGAAATCCAAATCATGAGAAGCGGCTACTTCTAAGACATAGAGATCGTCTTCGGTATCTCTCTTGACGGTAACCGAAGGGTTAAGAATCGCATTAAGAGAAACGGATGCAGTAACATCAAGCGTGGCCACCCCAGCAACGAACTCCGTGTGCTCGAGACCCAATGACGCCGAAAAGGTATCATTAAGAGCCTTGGAGATGGAAGCATCGATAATATAGGTATCGACGCCACCGTCGGTAGGCTGATTGGTAAAGATACCTAGTCCAGCATCCAAACCTCCGGCCTTCAGCTCGTAAGAAGCGCTGGCTTGAAGAGCCTCAGCTGAAACAAGCGATCCTTCCAGAAAATAATCGGAGGCATAGCCAATTCCTGCAGAACCGTTTCCGGCAGAGGCGACGTTAATAGAAAGACCCAAAAGGGTCAACAGTGTAGTTAGTTTAGTTTTCATATATTTGTGGTTAATGAAAGTGATAATTTATTTAATTCTTATTTCTTTCCATGCGACTTGCTTGTCTTTAATTAAATCTCTAATATGTCGCTGCTTGGCGCTTAATTGGCTTTTTCCGCTTTTTATTTCAACAAAAGTAATTAAATCGTCTTCAAATACTACGTAATCAATTGGCTGGCCTAAAAAATGAGCGCACTCAGGGTCGAAAGTAAAATAATCTAAAAAGGGGGCTAGTTTTTCGGCTATATGACCAAGACGTACTTCGCTGCTTTTCTTTTGAGAAAGGAGGGACTTGTAATTAAGCTGTGAGTCGGCAAGTTCTTCTTGCAGTAAGGTTATAGAGGAGTAAGAGTCTTTTTGATCCTGTTTTAACTGTACAGATAAGGAATCTAGGCTCGCTTTGAGCGAGGAGTTAGTATCGAGCGCTTCTTGGTGCTCGCGAATGAGGGATCTATGGACATTTTCAACATGCGAAAGTTTTCTATAGATGATTATAAGCACTAATATACACGAAATCAACCAAAATAACAAAAAAAAGTTTAATTCCATGATTCATTGACCACTACTCCCAAACCCACCTGCACCTCTTTCTGAGGCATCTAATTCATCGCATTCAAGGATTTTCACTAGAGGGCACTCAAGAATTACTAGCTGCCCCACACGATCACCCACCTGATAAGCTTTCATTTCGCTTTCGCAAAAAGGAACACTCATTCTGAGCTTTATCTCTCCTCTGTAGCCTGAATCTATGACCCCTACTGAGTTCCGCAAGCATTGAGCGGTTTTGGAAATGCTCGAACGCGGAAATACTAAACCCACCATATGAGAGGGGATTTCCATTGCCAGCCCAGTTCCGTACTCCCAATAATCTTCAGTCTTGCGGAGGGAGACCGCTACTAAATCAATGCCAGCATCCCCTTCGTTGGCACGAGAGGGGATAACGGCATCTTCTTGAAGCTTTTTAAACCTAAGATACATCCAAGTCTATATTGTTCTTTTCGCAGTACGCGACGGAATAACCTGTCTTAAAGCTGAATTTATCCACGAAAAAGACAAAGCCCATAGTAAGATAAGGGTAGATAGTAGTATAATCCATTTGCGAAAACACTATGCCAAAAAGGATAAGATAGGGCAAAAATTTGTTGAGAGTATAGTTAATAATAGCATTATTCATTGTTGTATTTATAGTTTAGTTATTGATACGATTCGGTCATGTCGGAAAGACCGGACGGAGTCTCTGCCGTAACAGTAAGCCTTAAAACCCACGTTGTCACGTTTTTCTCCTTTATTGCCAAAAGAATCGTAAAGATCAGGCTTTTGGATAATATAGCTTTTAGTCTTATTCTCTTCAGTCCTATAAATAACAAGGTATTGATTTTCGTTTTCCTTAGAGCGAGAAACGAGAGCGCTCAAGTTTTCTTTAATGCTGTTAATAGCTTTTCCTAGTGATTTAAGTTTCATTTATATATTTAGTTCGGTAATTTGAATTTCAGCTTGTCGGAGTAAGTTTAATCCGTCTGGATTTTTATAAAGTTTTCCGTAAACAACTCGTGATATTTCTGATTGAATAATTAATTTAGCGCACTCTACGCAAGGAGAAATGGTGATGTACATCGTAGATCCCTTACTTGATTGCGTAGATTTAGCCAATTTTGTGATTGCATTGCTTTCGGCATGTAAAACTTCTGATTTAGTAATTAATTCGCTATCTAGAGAATTTGGGGGAACAAATTCACACTGATTGTCAAAACCCTTTGGGGTTCCGTTATATCCATCTGAAATAATCGCTCCATCTTTAACTATTAAGCAGCCGACCTTCTTGCGAGTAGCGCGAGAAAGAGAGCTCCATGTGTGGGCCATTGATAAATATGTTTTGTCCAATTCATTCTGATCTGCCATTTATACGAGTATTATCGCATAAAAAGTAATGTTTGTCAAGAACTTTTTTTAGTTTTCTGAATGCCGCCAGATGCTCTTGGTAAGGCTGCGCTCTTTAAGGGTATAATACCATTTAAAAGGTAAAGCCGCAGCATATCCAATAGAATAAATTAACCACAGAGTACCTAAATAAACCCACCAACTGCTAAAAATAAACTCAAGAGCCTCTTTCATGTTTGGGCCAAATGTGATGACGACACTTTTTCAAGGCATCAGAAATTTTTAAATGAAAAATAGCTTCTTGGGTATTAGGGCGCCGATACAATCGATATGCGGCTTTCCACCCTGAGTCCACAAACGGTAAATCCCACCGGCCTACATTATCGACCTCTATCCATTTTCTTAAATCATTTTTAAAAATTAAAACAAAATCATTTTTGCGCTCATAAACGATAAAGGTGCATTTCGTCGCTATCCATCCTGTTTCTCCATGGCGATTTCTTAATTCTATCCACCCCCATAGGTGCTTTCTTTTTTTGCTTTTTTTTAAAAGAGTATTTTTAATTGATACAGCAAAAGCACTTTCTTTGTCAGCTGGATCCCAGACCACGTAGTCAATATCTTGATCCTTTTCTTTATCAAGTGATGGTCTTAGGTCATAGCCGTTGTGTTTAGCGGCACGAAGAAAAGACTCGGAACTTTTTTTAGAAGGTGGCACGAGATGAGTGTTTTCTGTTAGAGATACACTCAAAACTACCTAATGCGATTAGGCTTATCGGTTTTTACCACAGAAACGGCTTTTACTCCTGTCGGATCCCATTCAGCCAGCACTTCTTTTAAGGCAGCCGCTCGGGCTTTAGCATCAGCGATAGAACTATAATTACGATCTTCAGTACGACGGCCATCACGCGTCACAACATATACAGGAAAGGTCTTCATGGTCATAGAGGGCGAACCAGTTTTTCTTCAACAAGTTGGGAGTTAATGCTTTTCCATCCGGTCCAAGGTTTACTACCGGGTTTCATATTAAATAAATCACGCGCATAAACATATTTAATGTTTCCTAGAACGCGCCCATACTTACCTTTTTTATCTAAAAAGGTTTCTATATATAATCCTTCGGGCTGGCGTTGACCTTCGGTGATAAGCTCTTTTAAGCGCGCTTTTGCTTTGAGGCCCAGTTCTTTTTCTGACTTGCGTTTTTTTAGGTTTTTTATTTTTTTTTGAAGACGGGTTTCGGGAGCGTTAATACCAGCTAAACGAACACGTTCATGCAGGTGTACTCCAAAACCTAAGTCAATAATTCCGTCTACGGTATCGCCATCAATAACCCGATTAACTTTAAATTTATACTCGTACATTAGCGACCGTAAAGAGCGTTGAAAATAGATTTGGATTTGGACCTAAGCTTTACCTTTTTTTCCGCATCTTCAGCTGCTTTTTCCCGAGCCGCTTTTTCAGCAGCTTCTTCCTGTCGCTCTGCTGCTTCTTCTTGTTCGGTGCGCGCAGCATCAGCGGCTTCTTGCTCCTCGGTCCCCTTGGCTACAATTAAAAATAAAACTTTTTGTTCCGGATCGTGCTTTACTAAATCTTGTGAATAATCCACCAAATCCAGCCACTGGTCTTTGTCTACAGAAACATAGTGGGGGCTTTTCCGAATTTCGTTCGGAAGGGAGCTGCTCGTCACTAATGCATAATTCAGGCTCATGAGTGAAGAAAACCTCCCTCCGCCAATACCAAACGGAGGGAGGTGTAATGATAACCAATAACAACCAAAGTATTCATTTACTGAAGAACTGACGGAACGTCAGTATCTTCCTGAGCGGGAGCGGGCTTGTTTAGGATATCGTCATTCGCCGCTGTAGGCTGAGGCTTCTCAGCGCGAGGGGTATCTTCGTATATACGGAAGTCGGGATGGTTGTCTTGCTTTTTGTATTTGTTCGTGAAAATAACTACTTGAAAAGTCTTTTCTTTTCCAGAGTCCCCAAGGGTTATTTTACCAGAGAGATAGTTTTGGTTCTTACCTTCGCGCCTCCATAGGGCTCCTATCTCACGCTTTTGCCAGTCGCTATTGTTTTGGGTGGTATTTTCTGTAGTATCTGTCATTATGTATGTGGGTTTAGGTTATATTATAAGTTTCTCGAAGTTTTTCAAGAAAAAATGGCTTTGCCTTTTCGGAAAGTTTAGAATACTGTTTTTTTAATCTTTTATAATGCCGTTTAAGCGTTGGGGTATCTTCGTTGTATCCTATAATCCTCTTAAGCTCAAGGCAAGTTTTTTTGTTCATGTGTAAATATAAAAGTGAAAATAATAATAAGAGGTGAATTGAGCGAGCCGCCAAGCGAAGTTTCTTGCTTTAGGGACGTTACTCTGTTTACTTCTTGCTTTTTAAAAGCTGATGTTTTGCTAGAGTCTCCTCGGGGAATGAAAGATCTATACTATAAATGGTTAAAGGATCACGGAGCTTATGATTTTATAAATGATATAGTGCGCAGAAATGAAGAGCGCGGCTTTAGAATTAGCCCTACTAAAGGAAATTTAGTGGTAGATCGAATATGTGCTACTAATTTGGAATTAATTATTGGGCGTCTCCGTAGGCTCCGAGTCAGCAACGAAGATTTTTTGCATTAAATCAACTAAAGAGTCGTATTTTTCTATCTCTTCTATCTTGCGTTTAACTTCCGCCGCAATATCGGGGTGTTCTCCAATTGCAACTTGGTTATTAAGATAAACTTCGAGGTCGGCACGAGCTTGATCTCGGCGCCCCATGTATTCGTTAAAAATTCCTTGAATATATAGTTCTTTCATACGGCTAAATGTTGGGTGATGACATCGGCAAGCATATCGTTGTGTTCTCCGATAATAGGCGGCCCATAACGATCTTTAATAACATTAAAAAAATTTTCTTCCACAATTATAATCTTTCCTGCTTTAGTATATGTTTCTTCCCCATATTTTTCAATAAATTTTTGACGAAACTCCGTCAAAACATCGTCATCGTTTTGATCAAAAGAGGCCGAGTGATTAATTTTGTTTGAATTAAGAACAATAAGCATAACAAGTTATTCCCAAGATTTGTGCAAAATATAAGCGACCGCACAAAAGAAAAGAACGCCGGCCATGGCAGGGCTGTAGGGTACTAAGCCAATCAAAAAAGTAAAACTAATAATAGGCATCATCATTATCTAAAGCCCTTTCTTAGGAGCCTCCAGCGGTCCGAGTCAATTAATTTATCCCCATTGTCTATAGCATACATCATGTCTACAACTTCCTCGAGAGAATCATAAATATATTTATGGGGTAGCATTCCAAGCATCCAAAGAGGAGTCTTAGCTTTCCCGCCCTCCATGCTTACGAAAATAGGCTTTTTCATTCTGACGGCCGTAACTATCTCCTCTGCGCTACCCCAAGAGGCAACGTCTGGTACAAGATGAGCAATAATAAAATCGGACCTATCAACTAGATTTAAATCGTAGGAGCGCACAGTTTTCATCCTTTCAGCCACTCTGTCGTATTGTTTGGTCTTCATCCATGTTTCCATTTCCTGTCGAGACGCTTCGTCTTCTTCAACGTCTTTCACGAATGGTTTTTTGTAGGGGTCAAAACAGGTGATGCTGAGCTTCTCAAGCTTTTCGGCAACCTCCTGTCGCCAATCTCTACCACTAAGATATTGCATATGGCCTACAAGGTAAGTCTTTGTCTTGTATAATATATTGGTCATTATCTTATAAGGATAGCATAATAAAACTCTTTTGTCAAGAATATTTAAAAGAAAAATTAGATTCCTTGGCCGTCAACTGTATTTTGCTAATACTTGGGTCGTTCAAGATGGCATGAGCCAAAGGGGTAGAGAGATGAGATTTGATCAGTCGCTCTATGGGACGAGCTCCATCCTGTTGTTTACTGGCGCGCTCCACCAAAAGCTCTCGTGCGCTTTTATAAACTGAGAGTTTAATCTTTTGAGCCTTTAGTTTCAACTTAAGGCGGTCCAGATGAAGGTCTACTATTAGAGCATAGTCTTGGGGGGTAAAGTTATCAAATACTATAATGTCATCTAGGCGGTTAATAAACTCTGGAGGGAACTTTTTGCGAGCGGATTCGATAATCCTGTTTTGGGTTTCTTGTTTATCCGAGGCACCAGACTGAAAAACCATACTGGATTTTCCCTTCGAAAATTCGGATCCAACATTACCGGTAATTATAATGATGCATTGACGAAAGTTAATGTCGCGCCCTATATTATCTCGAATAAAGCCGTCGTCTAGAATTTGAAGAAGCATTTGGATAACATTTTCATGAGCTTTTTCTATCTCGTCAAATAAAACGACGCTGTAAGGGTTTTTGCGGACAGCTTCAGTTAGTTGCCCTGCCTGTTCGTACCCTACATAGCCGGGGGCCGCACCAATCAATTTAGAACTAGTAAAACTTTCACTATATTCGGTCATATTGATGTTGATAAAATTTTCTTTAGACCCAAATAATACTTCAGCAAGGGTTTTCGCTGTATGAGTCTTTCCCAAACCTGAAGACCCCAACAAAAGAAAAGACCCAATGGGACCCCTAGAGGCACCCAAGCCCGCTCTATTACGAACCAAGGACTCGGTAATGGCGCGCACCGCATGAGACTGCCCGATAATATGTTGAGATAAATCGCTTTCGAGACTCAAAAGCTTGCTTACGAAAGATGAAGATACTTGCTCTAAGGGAACACCAATTTTTTGAGCTACTAATTCTTGAATATCAGCCGCCGTTACTTTGAACTTTTCTTGATTATTAGATTTCGACCATTTGTCAAGAATTTTTTTATAAGATACGAAAAGCTTGTCTTGTTGAGTGGCGATTTTAGTTTTTTCCACAACAGTAGACGCTTTGTCTTCGGCTATCATCAAAGCCTCGATTTTAGATTCCAGTTTTTTAGCCGCTTCTGGGCGTTTGAGGTTTGCAATCTTAACCTTAGAGCCAGCTTGATCCAGAAGATCAATAGCTTTATCGGGCAAATGTCGGTCGTGAATAAATTTAATAGACAAGTCGACGCACGCATCTAGGGCCTCCTCTTCATATTTAACAAAATGAAAATTCTCGTAAGTAGAGACAAGAGATTTAAGGATAGTTTTACAATCACTCGCCGACGGCTCTTCGAGTACAACTGGTTGAAATCGGCGAGCAAGAGCCCCGTCTTTTTCAATACTCTTTTTATACTCCGCGAAAGTAGTGGCCCCAATACACCTAAGTTCTCCACGAGCTAACATCGGTTTTAAAATATTCGCAGCGTCCATGGTTCCTTCGGCGCTCCCCGCGCCCACTAAGGTGTGAATTTCATCAATAAATAAAATAACATTCGGTATAGACTGGAGTTCTTTAATGACATTCTTTAAGCGCTCTTCAAATTGACCTCGATATTTTGTTCCAGCAATCATTGATGCGAGATCAAGCCCGCAAATCACATGACCCATCAAGTGATCGGGACAATCAGCTGCTACTATCTTTCGGGCAAGACCCTCGACGATAGCAGTTTTTCCAATGCCGGGCTCTCCTAGAAGAATAGGGTTGTTTTTAGTGCGCCTACATAAAATTTCCGTCAGCTCTAAGAGACTTTCATCCCTACATACCACTTCGTTAAATTTACCTTTAGACGCTAATTCATTATAGTTAATTGAAAAAGATTTAAGTGCGCTAGAGGGGGAAGGCTCGCGAACCTCTTCGGGCGACGGAAAGTTGGGAACCTCTTCTGCAGAAGGTAGCGCTGAAGCATCCAGAAGTTGAGACCGCAATGCCGAAGTAAGAGAGCGAGAGTCCACCCCACTTTTATCAAAAAACGCACGGATGGGAGGAGAGTTAAATTTAATAATAGCCAAAAGAATATGCTCTGTCCCCACATAAGGCTGGCGCAGATCCGAAGCACATTTATGGGCTAGCTCTAGAATCATTTTAACCTCAGCAGCAAACTGAGGGCTTCCTTTGCGGGCGCGCCCCTTTCGCAGAGAGTCTTCTATAAAAGCTCGAAAAGCATCAATATCATAACCCGTTAAATTAAATGCTTCCCTGAGAAGGCCGCGCCCTTGGGCTAGTAAACCCACTAGCAAATGCTCTAGTTTGACAACACTAGCTTTGTGTTTAATAGCGACCTCTCGAGATTTCTTAATAGCCTCCTGAGCCCGAGGCGTGAAGTTAGGAATAGAATCCATCATAAAAATTACACTTTTTAATTTTTTAGATCACTTAATTTCATATAGATCTTTTCGTCTATAATTTCACATTTATTAGAAAATAGTATACTGTCTCCCTTGCTCCCATAACATACTACAATACTGTCTTTAGATGGGCCTGAAGGGTTCTTGCGGTTAAATTCGCTTAATACATTAACAGTACGCCAACTACCGTGCTGGTCTCGCGCCCTCCTATCCATTAGCATAATAGGATACTCTCCCACTTCATCTCTTATGACAAGCTTGAGATATTCATTGCCATTTCGACTAACACCTTTAAAATGATCAGCAATTACCCCAATAAACCGACCGTGGTGATCAACATCCAGATTCCTAAAATCTTCAGAATCTCCAAAGCGATCACCGTTTTGAGAAAATACTTCTTTTAAAGGAACGCTAGGGCTATAGCCCAATAATTTATTCTCAAAATACCAATTAGCAAACTTTTCATATTTCTTATTGCGGTCATATATTTCTTTATAGGGGAGATATTTTTTCTTAAAAGTTTCAAAGCGACTATCTTTTATCAAGGGACGGCCATCATCTCCCACGAGGTTTTCAGTGCGAGCGGCTTGAATAGTATTTAAAACATCCCACTCATATTTAGGTCCCAAAGCTTGAAAATTTCTTTTCTCTCGATCTGTAAGGAGATTAAACGCCTGCGCCTCTAATACTAAGCGCGCTCTACGGTTTTTATGTTCAGTTAATGCTCCCGCTTGAATTAAAGCTGAAAGAATTCCTATATTTAAGCCCGCTGCTTTAGCAGACAAAAAGATATCATACTTATTCGGATTGTCAGAATCTCTAAAATCTCGCAGTGCTTGAAGCGATTTTTCGCTAACCCCCTTAATACTGTTAAGACCAAAGCGAATATTTTCTCCTTCGACCGAAAAATCCATTTCGGATTTCATTAGATCGGGCGGGAGGAGTTTGATGTTAAAGTACGAAAGTTCTTGGCAAACTCGGGCAATTTCTTCATGGGGAGAAGGCTCGTACTTAGACATACGCAAAAGGGCAATGAAAAATTGTTGCGGGTATTTGAATTTTAAATAAGCAGTCCAAGCAGCTAAATTAGCATAAGCGAGACTGTGAGACTTGTTAAAGCTATAGTTAGCACTATCTTCCGCCACCTTCCATAGAATATCCCCCGCATCGGGGTCTAGGTTATGCTCCTTGATTTTGTCTTCAATGCGGGCTTTCCATGCAGGCATTTGATCAATCTTCTTTTTGCCTACAATGCGTCTTAATTGCTCAGCTTCGTCTAGAGTAAAACCTACATTGACGGCCATTTTCATTAACTGCTCTTGGTATAAGGGAATGCCGCCAGTGTAAGAAAGAACGTCATCAAATAACTGATGTTGACTTTGAAAATCGCCGGTATTAACATAAGTAAAATATTGGTCAAGAAACTCCAAAGCTCCCGGCCGAGCTAAAGCTACCACAGCACTCAACTGCTCAAGGTCACGAGGAGCGATTTTTCGACACACGTTAAAATTGGTATGAGCCTCGATCTGAAATAATCCTTGCGGGTGCTCCAAGTTTTTAAAATTCTGATAAATGAATGGATCATTCGGGTCAATGGTATCAATATTGAGATTGAGCTGAGTGCATACATCATGCAAAACACTTAATGTGCGCAAGCCCAATATATCAAATTTAACCATGAGCTCAGCTACCCAATTCATGTCATACCCAGTAACGAGTGCTCCGTCGTTGGTTAATTGAACGGGACAAATGCTTTGAAGCTCTTGGTGCGAAATCGCAATACCCGAAGGGTGAACTCCAGTGTTTTTAATAAGACCTTCAAGTTTTCGAGCAATTCCAAAGGTTTCGGAATTTTTAACTGCCCAAGCCGCGAACTCATCGCTTTCTACCACCGCTTCAGCTAAAGGCGCAACCTTACCAAAACGCTTGGGTATCATATCGCTTACTTGATTCACCTCTGCCTCACTATAATTTCCCACAATTTTCCCACACTCTTTCACGCACAGCTTTCCGCTAAGCGTGTTCAAGGTCAAAATTTTAGCGGTGCGACCGGGATACTTTTCTTCGATATATTTAATAACTTCCTGACGACGTTCGTAGGAAATATCATTATCAACATCCGCCAACAGACTTCCGTCAAGGTAAGTAACCCCGTCTTTCTCTGTTTTTTTGGCCCTGCTTTTACTTACGAATCTTTCAAAAAAGAGATCATACTTAACGGGGTCTACTTTAGTTACATTAATAAGGTACAAAACTAAGGAGCCCGCAGCCGATCCCCTCCCCGGCCCTGTCGGAATATCATTAACGTGACAAAAATTCAGAATGTCCCAATTGAGCAAAATATAGTCAATAAAGCCGAGCTCTTCCAGAACCGACAGTTCCATTTGCAGACGCTCGAGGTACAGCGGGCCTGACACCCCTTTCTCTTCAAGACCTTTTTCACACAGCCGCTCTAAAAATTCATAATTAGAAATACTATGGGGGCATTTTAACTCATCATAATAACGGCGCTCAATCTCAATTTCAGGCAAACGCACGCCTACAGGGCATACTTCTTTATATACATCAAAATCGCTTAAGAAATTATCGCTCATATTTCAATGTTCCAAATTAGCTTTTTAAATACTTCATAGTTTTTTTCAATATCATACAAAGCATCGTGAAGTTTTTTTGCATCAAATTGAATGTCGTATTGCTTGCATAAATCTATGAGCCGATTTCTTCCTTTGGCCCGACGCATAGATATCATTTTATATTGCCAATGCAGTAAATTATCACTAGGTTGAAGTTCTATGTCGTTATTGATGGCACGAGAAAGGCATAAGGTATCAACGAGACTTGGAAGATAGCTATAGTCTGCTTGTCGGTTAAGAAGACGTCGGCACAAACCATGCATATAAACATCAAAACCAAGAATATTATGACCTGCCTTGATGTAGGTTTCATCATATAGATATTTTTCAAAATGATTCAAGGGGGCTATTGGATCGACCGCCCTCTCTTCATATTTTTTAGCCGTCCACCCTGTTACTTTGGCGGCACCTTCAGACACGGTAATGTCTTCCCACTTGAGCCAATAGTCTGCCTTGTCGATGACACGCCCCCCTTCAATAACTAAAAAAGCTAACTGCCATGGCTTGTTCCTGAGCGAGCCAAGATTAAGTCCACAGGTTTCAAAATCAAAAAATACATATTTTTGATCCTTCTTAAATCTGAGTAGTTCGCGCGTCATACTAATAAATATTTAGTCTGTGCAAAAGCACTTAAGTCTTTACCTCCAGCATAAGAGATGGCGCTTTTAAGATCTTCAGATATTTCAATGAGTTTATCTCCAATAGTCATACCGCAAGTAGGAACATGATTTAGTTTGCCTTCGATATGGGTGCGCTTTTTCTTGTTTTCAAAGCTAGCTGAACCAAAATAGGCATGGTGAACCACTCCGTCAATAGTAAGGGCAACGGCCGGACTGTCGGAACAACAAGCAAACAAGCCACCGGCCATAACCATATCAGCCCCAGCCACCAAGGCTTTGGCAATATCCCCATTACATGTGATTCCACCGTCGGCAATAATAGGAATACGCTTGTTGGTGGTGAAGTCGGACTGTGACGCATAGGTGTTCCCGCACTTAAGAACAGAAGTAAACATAGGCATCGTAAATCCAGTCTTGTCCTTGGTAGTACAAGGACTTCCTTGGCCTATACCAACCTTGACTGCATCAGCCCCCCATGAAGCCAAAGCGGCTACACCTTCAGGATTACAAACATTTCCTGCAATAATAAAAACTGCGTCTCCAAGCTTTGACCTAATATGAGAAAGCATTTCCTGCATAAGTCGTGAATAACCGTGGGCAATATCCACAGTGATAAAATCAATACGCGATCCCCATGATTTAAAATTAGTAACAAGCTCCAAATCCGCCGGCTTCACTCCTAAACTGATGGATACGTATTTCCAGCTTTCTCGATTAGCTTTATCCACAAATTTGGCAATGTCAATGTCAAAGCGATGCATTACATAAAAATAATCATTTTGACTTAACCAGTGACAATGGGTGTCATCGATAACTGATTTCATATTTGCGGGAACGACAGGAAGCTTAAAGGTATGATTGCCCAAAACTGTAGTAGTAGAGCATTCTGAGCGCGACGAACACGAACCAAACTCAGGAATTAAACAAACGTCGGAATACTTAAGAGCTTTCATTTTCTAGGTAACTTTCAAAACAAAATTCGGAACTGCCGCAATGATCGAGGTTGGGCATATCAAGAGTCTTAGCTTTACTAGAAAAGCCTCGACCGCAAATACATTTATAGGTTTGATATGCTTCAAAGTCAGATCGAGATTTATAGTAAATGCTCTTGGTTAAAATTATGGGAAACTGTTCCTGTGCATAATTTTTCACTACATCCTGTAAAACAAAATCAAAAGGGAGGGCATTGTTTTCAATAAAAAAAGTAGGAGAAAAGAAAGAATGATCCAGCAAACAGGGTTCAGAATAAGAAAAGGTGTTATGAAAGAGGAAGGAGTCATAAAAAGGAATGGCTATTTTAAGATCCTTAGGGTTATATAATTCCTTAAGGGAGGAAGGGTCAAGACGCCCAGAACCTTTGGTTTGAGCTACGCTATAAAGACGATTCAATAAAATACATCCATCTCCGTTGAGCGCAAATATAATTATTTTATGAGACGACGATTTAGCCACCGAAATATCGTCGCACATACTTATGCGCAAACCAAACCGCAAAGGAATTTCCAATGATTGAGATTGCTTGTGCGCTTCTAAAAACCCTACCAAAGAATCCTCTACTAAAACTACTTCTTTTAAGTTGTGGTCTCGAGCTATATCGAAAACGCTAACCGACCCTTGGGCGTCCTCGCTGTCGTTCGGAGTTGCAAGAGTTAGTATGCTTTTTCCGACGCTATAATGTGACTTAAATAATGGTAACATTTAGAGTATGTTACCATAATACAGGACGCAAGTCAAGCAAATATTATTTTTTTCCAACCTTTTTCCAGTGCTTGTCTTCAAGCTCATAAATGTTCACTACTTTAACCTTCTCCTTTATCGAATGAGAAACAGAAGCGTTGAACATTTCCTTGGCGGTCTTGGCGTCAAGAGCGTTGTAGTAGCGCGCGTGAAGATTGTGCTGGGGATCTTCGTAAGCTATTTTATATTTCATTTAGTTAGTTTTTATATATTTTCCATCGGTAAGGCCAGCCCCCTTAGATTGAAGGTCTAAGCCCACTTTCTTGGATGCATTAAATAAAAGATTTAAATAGTATTGAGGGTCTCCTTCATCTTTAGCATGATATTCATCGCTGAACACGACCCCCTCTTTATTCTTAATGTTGGAAGAATTTTCTTGCCAATAATATTTTTTTAAATTATGATTTGAGAGATAGCCTTCTCCTTGAAAAGCATTGCCCACGAACTCTTTGAAAGATTTAGCAAAGGTCTTACCTCTGTCTACTTGAAACATGATTCCTCGATATAGTCCTTTATGATTTTTCAAATTAGACTTTAATTTATTAAGGTCGTCCAGATAGTCCCCTTCAGGAGATTTGTTGAAGTTCGGTAAATGGTAGGCAGGCTGAGCTTCGTCTTGAAAGACAACGGCTAAAACGTTGTCTTTTTTAGAGGCTTCGTTAAAAAAACGTAAAGTTCTTTCGCCTGAGTCATCCACAATAGTAACTCTGCTATTGTAGAGATCGATATCATTATTATAGTACGGTAGCAGCGCATCTTTCAAAAGAGTGTCTTTCATGATATCTAATTGCTTACGCGTATTTAAAATACTTCCACTGCCGTCTACATGCATCATTATATGAAGAGCTGCATTTTTAGGAAGATGTTCATAGTTATGGCCGCGTCCTATTCCGTAGCCTCCTGCGCCCCCCATTCCGAGCGGCCTTTGTAAACCTAGTTTTGCAGTTACATAACCTTGAGTAAGACCGGCCGCCCCTCCGGCGCCAGCACCTCCTACAAGACCACCAACGCCAGCTGGCTCCAAAGGTTCTCCAGATAAAGTTTTAGCACCGTCTCCTACACCCCCCAGTGTGGGGACTGGTTCCCCGTTTAAAATACCCTCACCTATAGCAGCCCCAAGGCCAGCGCCACCCCCAGCTCCAGCCCCAAGAGAAGAAGAGCCTATCCCGGCCCCTACGCCTTGTGTGGGAAAATTATAAGCATAAAGCTCTCCACCTTTTCCTACTCCGTAACCTTTATCGTTATCCGTTAAGGAGGTAGTAAAACCCCTCACGTCTCCTAATTCTTCATTGGAATTAGTGATTGGAGAAAGTTTAGACAAGTCCAAGCCGCGCTCTTTACGGTCTAGAGACGCTATTTCAGTGTCCTTTTTAAGAGCAGCTGTATAAGGATCTTCTTTAATATCAACCCCGTCATCTTTAAGATCTCTCAGTCGCCGATCTAAAATCCCACGGTCTATGTGTTCGTTGTGTCTACCTTGACTACGGTTTGCTCCTTTAAGGGTATGGAGTCCATCGCTGAACAAGCTCTCGTCAACACTATGAATCCTACTATCCCCATTAAATACAGTAAGATGGTCATCATGAAGCCCAATAACGGCATCACGATCCTTATAAATAATTCTTTCATCATTAATTTCCCTTCCCTGAAGTCGGTCTACATAAACCCGGTCTACCCCTCGTTCTATAACGGATGACCTAACTACCTCATCGCTATAAATAAAAGCATGTGGAGTGCTGTTATGTTCTAAGACTCTATGACTATCAATAACTAATTGTTCTTCGTTAATTTCTTCTCCCGTTCCAAGTTGAATTTCCACTTCTTTGGAGGCATGGGAGAGTATCATCATTAAAATAAAAACAGCGGCGGCAAAATACCCCCAAATTAAATTTATTAAAGAGTATCGATGTAGTCGCTGGTTTTCCATAATATATTTTCTCTTTCTATATTGAGCGGTTATAAATTCTTATAAGAATATATACACTCTAAAATTTTAGTGTCAATTTTTTCATTAAAGTTTTTTAAATTATCCACAGTAAACCAGCCCCATTCTGTATGCTCGTCGTCCAGCAGCGGAAAGACTAACTCTGGGGATTCATAGGCATAAATATTTAAAGTACACCCGGGGTTTTCTACCTTCCCAATACTTATTAGGTCTTCTAGGCGGACTTCTAAGTCAGTTTCTTCTTTAAGTTCTCGTTGCGCTGCATGGGCTATCGACTCATCTTCGGGGTCTACAGCGCCAGTGAAAATAGACCAATACCCTCCAAAAGGAACGGGCTCACCCTTATATTCTAGCACTCTCTTAGCAAGCAACAGAGAGCTTTCATAAAAAACAGCGGTTCCAGCGGCAATCATAGGTCAAAAGGGTCCGAAGAGGGAATAGCGTCAGGCTGATGGCGCGGGCAACCTTCATATTTAAGCTCTTCAATAAAATCCCCTTCCTTTTGGAGGGACAATAAGGAGTCCCTTTCATCTTCAAAAACAGTTTTTTTAATTTTACCATCTGAGTCTTTTAAGGCATAGTAATTAAAAGGAAATTTAAAAGTGCAGTGCCACATTACGCTACCATCTTTTTTTAAGTGACCCGGATATTTTGCATAGCCGCACATCAATCTGCCAGCAAAGCCTTTTCCCTCTTCTTTTTTATAGAAGCCATGGTCATACGCAAAGTCGTCGTGAGCAGAAGATTCGTCAAAATTATCCAAATAATCCTGCCATGCCGTAAGTTGATGCTCAAATCCATCAAGCTCCCCATCTGTCAAGGGAGACATCTTTAAGACTCCTTCGCCATCTTCTCCTAAAAGATTCGGAGAAAGATCAAATTTTAAAAACAAAAATTCTGACTGCCGAAAAGAATAGTCAGGATAGAGGTGTTTGACCGCAAGGCTATACATTAGATCTTGCATGTTGTCCGTGGCGTCTTTGCCATCAAAAACCTGTTTGCTGGTCTTAAAATCTCGAATAATAGCTGCTTTTTTATTTTTGTATAAAAATAATTTATCAATAAATCCATTAATTCTATAGCGCTTACCATCATTGTTCACAGAAATATCAAAACGCTTTTCGGAAAAAGATAAAGTAGGCTTAGAGAGAGCGTTGCCAAAATAATCATAGGCTAAACCATTGACGGTCATAAAATTGATAAAGTCCAAATTCTCTTGGTCCGCTACTCCTAATGATTTAGCCAAAGTGGTTACTAGTCTTCCTACCGAAGGAACAGCAAAAACGTCATTGGCGTCAATTATTTTTTGATAATAATCTTCCCTACCTTTTTTAGCTAGAACCTCTAAGACAGCATGGCACACTGTTCCCCGTGAAGAACCTTCATTACCCTTGTCAGGAAGGCGCAGTTTATATTTACAATGATAAAGCCACGAGCACGACTGGGCGGTTTTTATGCGACTCGCCGAAAGTTTGGTTATCGGTTCATTCGACATAAGACCTTAATATTTTGAGGTTTTTCAAGTAAGCGGAAGGCAGCTCATTGGCGCTAGCCAGCTTTTCGGCAAAGGTAAAAATATCCTTGCGACGCTTATCTTGATCTTCGTTACATTTCTCGGACCATAAAGAAAAGTCACTAGGCTCCATGTCTCCGAAATCATTTTTAACGGGAAGGCAAATAGAAAGAGAAGAGGGGTCAAAGTGGGTCAGTAGCTTAAGGTAGTTTTTAACCGCTGCTCGCGCTCCACGATTAGAGACTTTCCCTTCGTCATTGTTAAAAGATATGATAATTTTATCTACATCAAGCCCAATTAAATGACATAAAAGCTTGGGGGAAATATCTAAACCAAAAGAAACTAAAACATTATAATAATTATTTTGGTTGAGATTTAAAAGATCTCCAATGCTCTCAACTAAAACAACAGATTTTTGTTCCTTGATGGCGTCAGCGCAGAAAGGATTGGTATAGTAGGGGTAAATCCACTTACTTTTTCGTCCAATATGTTTCCACTTAGGAGCACTAGAGTTATCACTCATGTCTCGCCCGGAAAAACCTTGGATCTGAAAAGATTCATTGTATATAGGAAAAACAAAACGACGAAGCATTTTGCCCTTGGTGGCATACCCGCCTTTCAAAACCTTAAGAACATCAGTGTCGATTCCTTTATCATTATAAAATTGATAATGCGGAAGAAGTTCATCTAGTATAGACTCATCATAAATTTTTTCCATTGTAATTCTATCAGCTTGGGTAGAAGGGGGGCGAGAGGAAGTATATCCATGCTGAAGGTATTTCTCAATAGAAGCCTTATCTTTTCCAAAGTGAAGCTCTAATAGTTTGAAGAAAGGGAGTGGGGGGGTGTTTTCTACAAAGTCTCGCCAGACCCCACTGTTTTTCCAGATCTGAATGGCAGTTTGGTTGTCTCCTTGTCTAAAAGCTGCGTGGCTATGCCAGTATTGACCGCGATCAGTAAGCTTATAGCCCAGCTCCTCAAGAATGGACTTAAGTTGATGCTCGGGAATATTAGATGAATTCTCCATCATTATCCGGGGTAATTCCGCCAGTGCGCATTTGATCGGCCAAATCTCTCAAGTCACCGACTTCCTCCACACCAAAATTATCGATACGGAGCAAAAGAGCATTCGGCTCCGAACGGTTGTTTCCTACTTCAGTTCCATCATCATCAAGAGAGGGTATCAAAACGGGCTCCGTGGCACGCTGTCGATCTTCCCCTAAATGCCTATTTTTAACGCACTTAAGACGATGGGTGGCGCGAGAGTAAGAATCCGGTTCGATTTGAATTTCTTGAGGAAGCCTCGGTCGCAAAATGAACAAATGAGAACAAAAAGAATTAATCTTGTCCGACCCGGCAATGATGCTATCGTCTTCAATGATTGCATCGGGCCCTCGGTTTCCTACGATACCTGTACGATTACTTTGCACGCTCGTTATCATGCCAATCATGCACCGATCATGAACAGTAATTTCTTTTTTAACAAACTGCTTAAACTTATCTACCATTTCTCCAATAAGGTCCCATGAGGATTTATTGCTATTACTCATCTCATTAGTAGTCTTGATGTAATCAAAGCTTAATATCATAGGATTACCCCTGCCAACATGATGGAAGTAAAAGCGGCGAGCAACTTGAATCATTTCATCTACAGTTAACCCAGCTACGTCATGATAATGAAAATTCCTTCCCTCCATAAGCTTTACAGCATTTACCACTTTAGCTTTAGTCTCCTCCACGGAAACTTCTTTGCGAGTTACAGGATCTATATAACTGGACTCTTTCCATTTCCCTGATTCAATTAAATACATAGGAACGCCAGAGAGCGCAGAAGCTTGTCTCATTTGAAGTTCTAATTTGGTCATTTCCCCGTTATCAAAATGAAGAATGGGGACATTGTCGTTAGCTGCTGAAATTTTAGTAACAAAATCTAAACAAAAAGTAGTTTTACCGACCCCGGTACGAGCACAAATCACAGAGATGTTTCCGGGTCTTAGTAAAGAGCCATACATTCTGTTAAGATAAGGCATGTGAGGCGCCATCATCCCGGGGTCTTGGGGGTTATCTGCTAGGTCTTCCAGAACCTCACCGATATCATCATATATATTTTCGGGGCGCGAACCCTCTTGGGAATAAAAATCAATCTGATCATTATAAAGCTTGTCGGCTAGTCTAATTACATGAGGTAGGGACTCCCCTGAAGCCTTAGGTAATTTTTCAATAATCTCTTCGCATCTTGAGCAAATATTACGAATGGCTGAATAAACTTTTAATTCTTTAGCTAAAGACAATACCGAAGTTTCGGGCACCGTTTTGATAAGGAGCGCATTAATATAGTCTCCTATTTCGATATTATCCATAAAAGAAATGCTCGAGGCTCTTAAGCGCTCAATGAGGATGACTGGATCTAGAACCTCATCAGTCCCGCCTTCATGGGAGCGCTTGATCATCTTAAAGATAGTTTGGTGGACGTAGCTGTTATGCTCCGTATTGAAGTCCTCTTCGCTGATAAGCGGAGAGACGGTAGTAAAGGCGTCAGGATATTTGATTAATGCAGAAAGCAGTTGACGCTCGAGCTCTTTGGTGTTTAACATACAGGAACAATAGTAACACAATAAAACTATTGTGTCAAGAAAAAAAACTATTAAGTAGGTTCAGAGCCGTTATCACGGCCGCTGAAGTGATCGGCTTCTTCAGAGTCGATAAGATACTTTTCTAAGGCTTTACGAAGCCCCATTTCGATTATTTGGTTATCGGCTTTGGTATAAACCGTAGGTTCTCCTCGCTGATTAACAAAAGCTAGAACAAATCCTCGGTTGCCATCTGTGGAGCCCGAAAGCTCAAAGATCTGGGAAAGAAATTGCTCGGGAAGTTGAAAATCCGTTAAGGGTAGATCGTCAAAGGGGTCGTCCTTCATTGTATATAGTTACACTTATTAAAGGTGGACGCCACATTTTTCAAAGGTTTTACGATTTAATTTGTCTCCATCAAAAAGCTCAACCAGAATTATTCCATTAAGCTCGCAAAAGTCAATTTTTTGCTGATCGCGCCTAATTTGTCTCACAAAATTGGATTTACGCCCATGAAAAAAAGGAACGTATTTCGTATGCTGAGCGCCATGAACCTCAACCGCAATTTTTTTGTTGGCATTATAAAAATCAAATTTTAATCTCGTCCCAGCTACGGGAAACTCCTCAAAAATAACGTGAGACTCCCAATATTTCTTCAGAAACTGTTTAGTCTTAAACTGGATTTTGCTTCGGCTTTCTTTGTCCCAGTCTATAAGGTAGGTGCGAGCTTTAGAGATTCGTTTTTCGGAGCCAGTAAGAGTTTTAAACTTCATTGACAAATAATGTCTTTAAAATACTTAATTAAAAACTGACTCAACGCAGGAGTATCTTCTAGTAATTTACTAAGCTTCGCTTCTCCCTGTATTTTTTCGGGAAAGTCTAATTCGTTTTCCTTTATAAGGTCCAAGAAGCTTTCGTCAGCAGTTATCCATGCCCCTCGCTTGTGGACAAACTCCCACCCATAAAGCATGTCTATAAGCTCTTTCTCCACCCATATAGAGGTGCCCTTGGTGCGGCCATAGCGAATGGGGTATTGTAAGGTATAATTGGTTTTTTCGTTAGGAGATTTTTTAACGGTTATTTTGGCATTATGGCCAAGAATCTTGTTTTTATCTTTGTCAATGGGTTGAGTCGGAGACTCCAAGATAAGATCTTTCTTGAAGCGAGGCTCAAACTCTAAGATGTAATTAGCAAAGTGAAGGAGGGCGTTGCCCCCTGTGGCAGTGGTCTGTCTAACAGGAGCTTTGCTGTACGGATCCAATTTGATGTCTGCTCGTACTTGAGAGATAAAAATAGCCATATGTCCTCGCTTAGCTAAAGCTATACTCATTTTTTGCATGAATTTGGCGCCCAAAAGAGCTCCACCGGCTACTTTATGGGCGTCATCAAAGCCTTTCTTTAGGTCATCTTTCATTATTAAGCCATCTAATGAATCTAAAACAAAACAATATCGAGTCGGGTTGCTTTTGTCTCCAATCAGCAAGCGCATTAGATCCAAAACCGTTTCGTAGATGTTACTTTCAAAGACAAAACAACTTCCGTCTTCCCATTCTTCTTCGTCAAAAGAAAAAGTTACGCCGCTTCTTTCTCGCATTTCTGAGGAAAGACGGCCTTCGGCTTTAATATAGACCCCTCGAGAATTTGGACCTTGAAGAAAGTTTTTCATGACCTCGAGGGCTGCCGAGGTTTTGCCACCTTCGTTCATTCCAGTAAAGCGGTGAAGGCCGGGCCCTAAGCCTCCGCCTAGCTCAAAGTCTACGGTAAGGCTGCCGCTCGATACCCTGTAGTCAATCTCTTCTTCGTAGTTATAGTGGTCTTCCTTGTTCTCCTTTAGAAAGGATTTTAGTGTTTCGTTAGCGGTGCTCATTCGTAGTAATCCCAAAGATTTTTTACACGTTTGGTCGGTTTGGTTGGTGGTTTGCCTTTATAGCTGTACTCAAAAGGAGTATAGTCATCTGACGCCGAAAAATCAAGGTATTTTTTCTTGATAGTCTCTTCTCCTTTTCCTAAAAAGAGAAGCATATCATCCCGAGGATCTCCAAAATCAACGTGGAGCCAAAAGTCTATGCTCGGGTATTTTTTAAATAATCGCCGAAGCAACTTGTGCTGCTTCGCAAAACAGGCTTTATTGTGCAAGCATTTAGGGGTAATAAGCTTTTTAAGAATTTTATTAGCTTTTCCTCCAAAGACAAAGCATTGAGAAAATTTTTCTAGCGCATCTTTTTTGAGAGGCTGAGAATCTTCAGTTCTAGTATACCCCTCTTTCCATTTTCCGCTTTTTACATTGCGATGCCACGAGCTTAAAGTGCTGGATTTAATGCCTATTTCTTTAGCACATTCGGTAACTGAAACGCTAATGTCTGCAGAGTGAAGGTCAATGACCTTTTTCAAAATACTATTGGATATTTTTAAAGACATCAAAGCATGTTAACACATGCAGAAAAAAAAGTCAAGAATTATTATTTTTTAATTCGTTCAAATAGACGTTAAGCCCACTAATGCGCTCCTCAGTTTCTTCGATGGCGCGAAGGTTGCCAAGCTCGGCTAGTGCGCTATAAGAGCCTGAAGATAGCTCCGCAGAAAGGATGGTAACATTATTTAAAGAAACCTTGGCAGCGCTATAATCAGCACCATTCCAATAGTGGGGGGTGTATATTCCTACCCCAGATCCCGCAGGATCAGCAAAGTCTAAAACCTTCTGGGAGTCGGTAAATAAAGAAACACAGTTTACTTTTACCTTTAAATCTAAATAAATTTCATCACTCATATTATATATTACACGTAAAAATGGTGGAGGTGGCGGGAGTCGAACCCGCGTCCTGAGTGCTTTCAAGCATACACATCTACAAGTTTAGTCAATTTTTTTTAGAGTTATGATATTAACATCCAACTTCCTGTTACAATTATTGACAGTTTATTAACAGGCAAACCTTTTCTGTTTTGCAGATGAATGACCCCTTATCCCCTTTATCTGCGTCAAGAAGTAAGAGGTAGCAGGTTAAGCTGCTAGGGCAAGCTTCGGCGCCTTAAGTCCGAAAGCTTTAACACGGTTTTTGTTGCCATGTACAAGTTTGCACTTTTTTATCGAAGCCAAGTGCGTCTCCGACTTGCAGTGTAAGAATCCAACATCAGTCGAATCCGGAACACCCCCTAAATTTTAAAGAACTAGAATAAAGTATACACTATTCTTCTTCTTCTGTCAAGTCTTTTTTATTATCGGGGTCCACACACCAGAAAGGCTTCCAGCGCTCGCAAATGTAAACCAAAAGAGATGGCAGCATGCAGAAAAATACTATACCGAAAATTATATACAAAAACATTTCCCATGCGGGATTGTAGAGGGACGCCGCTAAAGGATACTCGGGGTGAGATTCTAGCTCAATCGGATTTGGCGCAGTTTTAGGAGGGAACGCAAGAGACGAATTATTTATAGTCGGAGAAACCGACGAAGTAGTACAACCTCCGAGAAACAGCATGAACAAAATAAGCAGCTTCATTTGTGGTGAATAATGTTAGTTCCGGGTTCTATGGATATGTCGGTATCCACAGATGGCTCAGGAGTAGGTTCGGGAGTGGGTTCCGGAGTGGGCTCCGGAGTGGGTTTGGGGGTAGAAGTTTTTTTTATCTCTTCTGAAAGTTTGACATAGTTTACTTTCTTAGAATTTCTAAAATTCATGTTAGCTGCCAAAAGCATAACAACTGCTAAAGGATCAAAAACAAAAACAAGAATCAAAATAACAATTCTTACAGCCTCGGCCAAGGCAACGCTAGCAATACCCATGTCTTCTACCAGAGCCGCAATATATTTAATAGGACCAACTTCCACCTCCATTTCAGCAATACTAGCTTCCACTGTAAACCGCTCCGTCTCCCATTCATCAATTCTTTCGTAAGCATCCCTTATGTTTTGCTCGTATTCGCCCATTTTAGGGTCGACAGTAGCGGTAGCACTACCTTTGTCTTGAAAGTCCACCAGACGCTTACGAATAGCGGCTATTTGGGCACTAGTATCAGAGCGGTTCTTGGCAATACTAGCTTCTGCTTTGGATTGTTGAAGCGCCAGCTGCTCCCGTTCGGGTTTTTGGGCCTCCTGTAAGGCTAATATTTTAGATTTTTTGTTGCTAAAGAGACCGCCGCTCGTCTCCTGTAGGGCGGTCATTTCTGTGTCGAGCGCTTCTACCCTATCGCTGATCCTAGAGAGCTCCTCTTGATCATAAGAAATAGATTTAGCGAGAGATTCCTCAAGGTCTTTTATCTTTTTTTGCTCTAAATCAATATTGAAGTCAGTCCTTTCAATGGTAGACTCCCCAGCTCTTTCAGATCTTTTTATTAAATCTTCTTGGCGGGTGATGTAATTCTTTTCGTTATTGATTTTATTAGTAAGCTGGGCGATGGAAGAGTTGGCTTGGTTTACATCTCTTTGTTGTTCAATATGAGACTTGCTCAAAAAGCCAAATATTCCCATGCTGGTGATAAATATAAGAACTACCACAGCCGTAGTCAAATAAAACTTGAGCATTCGAGGAGCTTCTTTCCAGTTGTGATGAAGCCAACTAGCACAAACTAGTTTTCCTACTTCAAGAGACGTTCCCATTATAACAATGGGCCAAAAAGCCCCCGGGAAGATTGTTGTAAGTCCCGCTATACTAAAATAAATAGCCACCCCCGATATACTCAAAGCCGAGGCTAAGATCAAATAGGGAAGCATCATTGTTTTTTAGATTTTTTTTTATTGTCGTATTGACTATAGCAGACTGCGGCTCTTTGCTTGCCGTCGGGGAACTCTTTTTTAATTACCGAGTCTCCCATACAGCGCTTAATGAAATCCCCGCGTTTTTCGCCTTTATTTTTGGTAGGCAGGGGCATAGCAACAAAAAATTAAACTTTATGAATCTCGTTAATTAAGCAGTTACCGGCACTTCCGGTTAATACAGCTCGAGAATATGCGCTATACCATTCTCCTTGAACTATGATTGATTCAGTAGCAGAACTCAAGCTACCGCTAGCTCCGGGAATATTGGTCCAATTTTCATTATCATTAGATCCTTGAACATTAAATTCAGCTGTAGTAGCCGAAATGGGGACAATTTGATAACTATGATAAACATAGTCTTGAGCAAGAATGGTAGTGCCTGTAAGCTGAACGCTGGCGAGATTACCGCTTGTTTGAACTGTATCAGTTCCTTTGTTGTGGCGACTTGTATCATCAATAAGCCGCATATATGGGTATTTAGTGTTAAAAAAAGCCATGGTAATAAGTATTACACCCAAAAGGCCAAATTAACCATTAAAAATCATCTTCTAAAGAACCGCTTTGTTGATATTCTCTCACCCGACGCTCGAAAAAATTACCCATTGCTTGAACATCTACGACTTCTCCGAGCCATGGAAAAGGATTTTTGTCACTGGGAAAACGATAATCCAAACCAATCGCTTCAAGGCGTCGATTTCCAATATAGTGCATGTAGTCCACAAACATTTCCGCATTTAAACCGAGAATGCCAGTGGGGAGCACATCATGAGCATAAGCAATTTCTAGTTCTACGGCTTTTTTAATATGCTCTACAAACTCTTCTTGAATAGCTTTGGTCCAAATCGACGGGTTTTGCTCAATGAGTGTCTTTATTAGATAGATGCCAAAAGAAATATGAGAGCTCTCATCTCTTAAGGTATATTTAATTTGATCAGAAATTCCTTGAAGTTTATTTTGTCTTCCGAGAGCAAGCAACATTGCGAAACCGCTAAAGAAAAACGTTCCTTCACAGACCACCCAATATGTAAGAAAGTTTCTTAGTATTTCTTGCTTGCCTTTTTTTGTGGTGGGGTCAAAATCAGGCTGATTAATATCGTTGGTGATTCCCATTAGAAAGTCATCTTTGGCTTTAATACTAGGAATTGTTTCATAAGCCGTAAAGACCTCATCTATGTCAAGATCCAAGCTGTCACAAATATATACTATCGTGAGGTTGTGAAGGCTTTCTTCAAACGCTTGACGCAAGATGTACTGACGACACTCAGCGTCTGTGATATAACGAAAGGCAGATAAAAGAAGATTATTACCAACCAAAGACTCGCTTCCAGCAAAAAATCCGAGACAGCGTTTAACAAGTAATTTTTCATCGTCTGTAATTTCATTGTTTTTCCACTGCTTTATGTCGTTTTGCATGGAAATTTCAGTGGGCATCCAGTTGTTTGCACAGCTTGTAAGAAAAAGATCCCATGCAAACTTATGTTTATGGGGTAAGATGCGGTTTACGCCGGCAATATCTTTAGATAGCAATTCGCCTGTTTTATCATTATTCATATCAATAAATCGATACTATCATAAAAACAGATCAATGTCAAGAATAATTATCTTCTTTTGCTGGGTACTGCGTAAAAGCCCACAACCATAAAACAAAGGTCAAGGAAAGAGGAGAGCATCAAGCCCCCTGTCAGCTGTACGACTTTCCAGTCGTCAGCACCCACAATCCAACTCCATAAACCTAGCTTTGAGCCAGATCCTTTGGGTATTACAATATCATAGGTAATTTGGGGATTATGAGCATAAAAAATCATTAAATAACACATCGTGAAGGTGATACTCATGAAAAGAATCCGCCTCGTAATCTTTACGAAAGGGTCTTTAGCTTGTTTGGATTGGTTTTTAAGTAACGCATCCATCATGCTTTGGTCTCGCGCAGCAAGCATTAGCTGATCTTGTCGTTTCTGCTCTAGCCAAGCATTAATTAAATTACAGCCAAGCTTTAAGCCGGCGCCGATGACGGTATTTAAGATGGGGCCCATTGTATAATATTATACACTATATTTAGCTAAAGCGTCTTGCAAAGCCTCCCGAGCAGTTCGAATATGCATAATGTTTTCGAGCTTCGAGGTATCTAAGATGCAATTAGATCGGGGCGCAGTGATTTCTTTAGAAAAAGATTCATAATCCTCAAAAAAATTAAATTCTTTATTGGGTTTCAAGTGGTGATGAATAAGGTCTATAATTTCTCGAGTAGAAACCCTATCTTTATTACAGACATTATAAATACCATGAGAAGCTTTTCTTTCGAGAAGCTCAATGCAGTACCTCGCAAAATCACCCCTATGAGATATAGAGTTCTCTACGTCTACAAGAGTATCGTAAGTTAAAAGCTTAGTGATGTAGTTACGGGGGTTAGAATACTGATCAAAAGGTATCCGTAGTCTAAAAATATAAGAGCGGGGGTTGTGTTGTAGTATCATTCTTTCGCATAAAGCCTTGGTTCCACTATAAAAGCTTCCGTTTTTAAAAGTGAAGTTTGGCTCGTCTTCTTCGCTAAAAACCTTTTCGTAACCATTATAAATGCATCCAGAAGATATTTGAACTAAGGTAGAAGAATTTACTGAGCAATGATTAGCAAGGTTCGTAGGAAAAATTACATTTCCATTAATAGTATCCCCTTTATTTAATTCACAAGCATCTACGTTGGGTTTTCCTACATAACCCGCGCAATTAATTATTATTGAATTTTTAGTAGGGGTAGAGTGACTATTATAATTTATGTGATAAAAATCAGCAAACTCTTTAAAATTTGTATAGTCTACATCAGACCTGCTTAGGGCTAAATAATGAAGTCCCTTTCTTTTAAGCTCTGAAACAAAAGCTTGACCTATATACCCTGTCTTTCCTAAAATTATATACACTGTACTGATCTATAGTCCACGAGGCCGGAATTTTTGGTTTTATTTTTTTTTTGTTATGACCGAAAGGATTTCATCAATTCGATTTTTGGCTTGGTGGTTGGTTAAGGCGTTAGTATAGCCCTGAGAGGCGATGGCTTGAGCCTCTTCTAAGTTGTTTAAATAATAGTCCACATAAGAAGCTAGTCCCCCAAAATTATTAACATCATAATAGATTAAATCTTTTTTATCTACAAAGGGGTTGACCACAGGAGTAATCATTTTATCTACCATAACCAAAGGCGCACCGCTTAAGGCTTCAAAAAGGCGCCAATCCCCCTCGTATAAATCAGGATTGCAATTAATGACAATTTTAGAGTCTAAAATTTTATCATAATATTTTTTTTGTATTGTGTTTCTACCAATTTCTCCCCCAGCGCCGCAATACCCTATAGAGATTTTATATTTATCTAAAAAAGTAGCCTTAATAAAAGAAGCCATTTTACCGCGACACCCCGCACTATCTGGGTTAAAAAAAACAGAAATATCTATGGGGCGATCCCGTAAAGGTGTGATATCCCATGCAGCCGCCCCCTCTTTAACGCAATAACTAATAGGAATAATCTCCCGATCAAGCTGTTGAAACTTTAAATAATTACGAAAAGCTAAAATCGGTTTTTCTACAACGCTTCTTTTAAAGTAGGCTAAAACTTTGGGCGCAGGTCCCGGAAAGGCTCCTGCACCATCATAATAATCTATCATCACTGTTTTATCGGGATAGGGGCACGGGTAATTAGTACAGCCGAAAATTCCAGCGTGCCGGAAATCTAAAAAAATAAAATCACTTTTTTTTTCGCAAGAACCTAGTTGTGTGAGGGGATGGCCCTTGATGCCTTCTAATAATATTTTAACAGAAGGAGCCTCCTTGAGAAATTCTAAAAAGGGAATATAGATCTCAAACATACTCCGACAGATTTTGAATAAGATTTTCGTATTGGGGGGTTTTTTTTATCCAAAAAGCAGACCCCATCCCTTTGAGCGTGCGCAAGAATTTATATTTTTCAGGATTATGCTTTATATGATGATAGTTGTATTCACGGTTTACTGAGACAGGATTATCTTTATCCAAATGTCCATGGCCCATATCGTGACACATGATAATGTCAATGTCATTATCTATACAGCTTTGAACGCAAGGGCCTCGAAGGGCAGAGGTCCCGTGATCAATAAATGCCATGTCGAAAATTTGGCCCTTAAAATGAAGCCCTAAAAATTTATTGAAACAAGCGCTAGAATGTTCAAAATAAGGACCGCCTCGAGGGTCTTGGCTGTGCGGTCCATTGTATATGTTAGGAATAACCCCACAAGTTTCTACAGGTCTTTCGTCTAAGACTCCCAATTGGGGGAAAGTTCTTTTGAGCTCAACGGGGTCTGAGCTAGCTGCAGGAAGATAGACCAAAAGAGGAGACCAATTAGTATAATTTTCATAAAGTTTTTCACATTCAAAAAGCCATGCGGGGCCACAACCTGCATGCACAAGCTCAGCAGACACAACATGGTTAAAATTATCTAAGAACCATTTAGTGCTGTACCCGCAGCCGTATTCTAGCAAAGATAAAGAGGAGAGATCGACGGTTTCTCCTATCCTTTCCCAGTGGGCAACATGCTCAGTGTAAGCCGAAGACTTAAGAAACGAAGGGGTTATGTCATTAATAGTTATATTCATTTAGTTTGCTTTGATTTAAAATTTTTCCTATCAGTTTTAGGAATATAAAGAGGGTGATCTTTCAAGCTTTTATAAGGTAAGTTAAAAAATGGAACTTGCATTAAAGGCATTTGGTAAGTTAACCAAACATTTTGAACTATCGCAGAGACATGATAGCCTTCTACAAAATAGTCAGGAAAGCGCTCTTTATACTTCTTGAGTTCATAAACCTCATGCCCCCCGTTCCAGCCAATACGATCTCCGGAGGTAATAATATCTTTTAAGCTCCGGCACATAAAAACAACCACTGAGTGAGGAGTTTTAATTTCGTGCAGGCACGAGGTAAGCTGGGGGCATTGCCCCACCGCCCCCTCTTTGAGAGATTGTGCAGCACTAAGGGTGGGAAGTTCTTGAACTTCATCAAAACCCAAGTCTTGAGCAAGCATTTTAGTGGCAACCGTAGTACCGCTCCGTTGGGGACCCGATACAAAGATACGCAAAAAATTTTGAGAGCGCAAGTGTTCGGCTAATTCCCCTATGTTCATAAGATTAAATTATTTAGGTTAAAAGTTTTTTGTGCTCTTCCAATTCAGGAAAGTTTGAAGGATTTTCTTGGATTGGAGAAGGTTTAGCCCAAATCTTCATTTGTTCTATAAAATTACGAGCGTGAACGGTAGAGGATTCAGCATGATAAATCATTTCGTTAGTTACAAGAGCATAACCCTTATAGCCTAAAAGTTGATTTTTATCCAAAATGTAATCATCTCCGCTCATAATTGGATCCATACCAGAAATGTCAGGAAAATGAGGGATTTTCCAACCTGTCAGTTTATTCTGTTCTAAAATTAATCTAATGACCGCATCGTAATGGATGCCATTAGAGCTTTTCCATTGGTTAATTTTTGTCAGTAGAAGATTAAGTTTCTCATCTAGCAGGGCCGTAGTACCATGAGATATTTTTTCTCTTAATAACTCATTAGCATCCACTACTAATTGTTTGAAAGTATCACTCACGGAACCTAGGCTTAAAAGAGGATAATCACATATTCTAGTGTCCTGACATTCACCGCTAAGTATAGTCACAGAAAGTTGACCATTTTCGAATTCACAAATACGTTTATTTCCTTCATTAAAGGTTCCGTCCGAAGAAAGCACTGAAGGAGTAAATTCAAAATTAGGCGGCAGTGACATTTCAGGAGATATAGAAAACGAATAGTAGCCATTAACAGGAAGAGGTATCCACTTCTCCTTACGGCCTGCTAAAAACCAACCCGCTTTAGGGCTACCCACCCCAAATTCAACAAATGAATATTCAGTAACGTCAGCTGCTTTTTCATTGCCAAAGGAGGATAGTAGACTATCCTTCCCATAAAGAACCATAGTTTTTACAGTAGTAATATTTACTTCGGAATCGTCCTCTAAAAGCTGAGTTACTTTATCAAAAACGTGAGATTTTGCTAAAATATCATCATTAAGCAACAAATAATAAGGAGTAGTCGTAATCGAAACACCAAACTCCCAAGCAGCATTAACATAAAGATTAGGCAAGTCTTGAATAATGCGGCATTTATGATTTAAAATATATTTTTTAGCAAACATCCCGTCCTGCGTATTATCTATAATCATGATTTCTTTTACGGCGGAGGAGACCTCCAACTCTTCAAGAAGTCTGTTGGTGATATAGGGTTCTGGCGCAGCTAAAGTAGGAATAATTACGGTAAGTTTATTGTCAATCATTTTATGGTGGGTTGAATAAATTATAAATTTTTGTGGTGCTCCCATTGGACAGAATCTTTTTCTCCGCTCCGCAGTATTTTTTCTGCAATAAGCTGGTCTCCGGCCCTTTCTATGGTGGTCATCTCTTCATATGGTTGATTATCTACCCAGTCAGTCAGAGGATGGGTAATTAATTCAAAAGTCTTTTTTTCTCGCATCTTTTTTAAGTCAGTCCAGTTAGCGAGAGGAAGCGTGCGTTCAGTCTCTGCATTGAGACGGTTTAACATATACCAATCTAAAACTTCGCCGTTTTCCGCTAATTTTAAGCGGCGCATTACATTAGATTCAGGTTGATTATGGCCCTCTTCAGATTCGATGGTAAGGAGCCCTCTGTCATAATACATTTCATTGTTTACCCTGAAAACACGTGTTCCAAAATCCGGATCTTCAAAGCCCATGCCGTCATAAGACTCATCAAACCCGTTGACTTGCAGGGCCAAGTCAAGAGAAAGGCCAAATGAGCACCCGTATAAAATTGAAGAAGGAGCTTTGACAAAATTAGCATCTAAGTTTACAGCATTAATGGCATCTTTATAGGTCCGGTCTATTATTGCATCATCAGGATATTTGACTTTTTCTTTTCTCCATGTTTCGGCATGTAATTGGGTGGCTTTAGCTTGCTGTTCGGCCCACGCCCATCGAGAATCCACACTTTCATGCCCGCAAGAAAGAAGCTCTCCATTCTTAACTTCCATTTTAGTGGCCTTTTTGTATGCGCCCAGAACGGTATAGCCGTATTTAACCGCCCTTAAGACTCGGTTAACATATCCCGGCATTAAAATAGACACATCGTCTACGCACATTATATAATCACTTTCTGCATGCAAAAAAGCCGTGTTTCGAGCGTTTGAGGCAGAGAAAAAATCCGCAAGAGTTTTTCGGTACTTGCCTTGCCATGGATTTGGCTTAGGAGGAATGTGGCGATAAGGAAGGCGGTCGTTAACAATTTTTTTTAAATAATATTTGCGGTCTTTGTCGTAATCTAATCTTAAATCAATAAACATTAAATCCACTTCCACATCATCGGGGAGCTGGGCGCATAGTGAATCTACAAACCAATCAAATTTAGGGTCTGCTCGATTAGTGAAATGCGCCAAAGAAAACTTCATGCTTTATTATGATAGACCAAAAAGTTATTAGCCTCGTGTGCGGGATCGGGATTTCTGGAGAACATAACGTCTAATAGGTCCGTAGCTTTGCGCGTCGTATCCCAGTCGGTGTCATCCATAAAAACGGTTCCATTAGGAGCTACCGCAGTAGACCAAAGACAAACATCCCTCACAGAGTGATACTCGCTGTGATTTCCGTCAATATGCAATAAATCAATAGGATAATCTTTCCATTCGTAAAAAACATTATCCGATTTTTGGCGCATAACATTACAGATAGATCCAAAACCATTAGAGGCCACACATTCTAAAAACTTTTCATAAATTTCATTAATATCAATGCTAGACCACCATTCATCATTTTCGCTAGGGTTGGAACCTCCGAGAGCCGCTTCTGTGGTCCAAGGATCAACCGCAAAAAAATTGCCTTGAATATTATAGCGCTTCATGGTTTCCATCATTATAAAGGCAGATTGGCCCATAAATACGCCGATTTCTACTATGGTGGGCTTTTTATAGCCTAAGATTGTATCAAAAAGAGCTTTAGCCTTTACTTTATTGCACCAAGCTCCATACTGTTGGGAGGCGTGAAAAATTTCATGAAAATTTTGATCTTCAGCGTTCATAAATTTTTAAATGGCGCAGGGATGTATTTGTCCATGAGTATTTGTCGCAATATTCATTGGCGTTCTTTACTATCCTGTTAGAAAAATCTTTGTTCTCTACTACTTTTTTGATTGCCCAAATCCATTCGAGGCGATCATAAGGGTGGCATAGAAGCATGCATTGGCTTTCGCGGTTGATATTTCGAAAAGCATTAATATTACTGGCTATAACGGGCTTTTGAGATGTTAAGGACCATGTTATTGCTCCCGAGGCTGATAGCTCCTGAGTTTGGTATGGGGCAAGACATATATCCGCATTTTGTTGGTAAAAGTCAGCTTCTTCAGGGCTTACCCACCCGCTAATCAATACGCGATCAATCAGCCCCATTTCAGTAGCAAGCTTTAATAGACGCCCTATTTCTTCGCCCGAACTTTCGGGATGGCGACCGCCTACAATAGAAAGCTTAAAGTTAGGGGGAAGGAGTTCTAGAATCGAGAGTGCAAATTCATGCCCTTTATAATCACTAATATAACCAAAAAGGGATAGAACTACGGAGTCATCACTTTTTTTTAGTTGGCGGCGTTTATCAAAAGATCTTTCAAGAACTCCATGTATTATTATAGTAGTGTTTTTAAATCCGCTTTCTTTAAAAATATTTTCAGAAACCTCGCTATGTAAAATAGCAATGCAATTATTTTTTTTAGTAAATAGTTTGGCGGTCTTTTTCCAAATGCGAGCGCACTTTTTATTCTCGAAGTTTAAAGCTCCCATGGCTTTAAGAAACATAGGCTCAGAATGAAAGGTAACAGCGATTTTATGTTTGCGCGAAATAAGACCCTTAAGGATGTCATAAAAAACGCTCAAGGCAAAGGGCATATCTCCGGGCCCCTGAAACAATCCAAACTCATTTTGTATATGAATAAAATCGTAACCCTCACATCCCTCAATAATTTCTTTCGCCCACTCTCGCATTTCTTTTTCAGAAAGACCGGCAAGTGCGCTCTTAGGAGGAATAGGCAAAAGCTCATGTGAGACGTCCCCATCATCAGGAAAATATTTTATTAGGTTAGCGGTATAGGTGGCGATACCGCATGTAGTACCCCCGGGAGCCAAATGTAAAACTTTCACTCTTTGGGCTTAGTTTCTTTCTTGGGAACTATAAGATCCTTAGGAATAGCATTTAGGTCTTCATAGTAAGTCGACCAGTTTGCCTTGCTGCGCGATTCAACGTCCCGAATATCTATAGAAAAGAAACTAGCCTGAGGAATAGAGTCATTAACCTCAGCCCATTTTTTATCTGCCCATTCATTTAACTTCGCTAAAAGCCCCATGTTTCAAAAATAAAAATATAACAATTACCTTTAATAAGTAATATGAATTTCGGCTATAAAATTCTAGTTAAAAATTAAAAAACTTTAAAATCAATTAAGGTATATTAAGGAGGGCATGCTCCCCGGGGGGTCCTTACATGCAAAGAACTTGCCTTTTTGGCAAGTAAAATTCCAATCTTTTTAACGACCAAAACTCCCATTTCAAAGCTGTCTCCTTAATATTATCACAATTCATGCCTTTTTCCAATGATTGTGAGTAACATGGTTAGTAGATAACATCTCCAGAGGCAATATAATCTGAAAGGGTACGAGTCGTATTTGGGAAATAATAAGTTCCCGCACTTGGGGAAACCGTGTCAACAGTCCCCGCTGCATCGTCGTTAAACTTTAATATTAACCGTTGTCCTGCACTGTTTGACCATCCTTCATTATACTGCTCAAAATAAATATGGGAATCGCTCCCAATAGCCAAAAATGGCATTTGGAGTTTGTATTGGATTGCACCTCCATTATAATAATAATCAGCAATAATAGCTCTTGGCATTCTTCCAGTAAAAGTAGAACTAACGGGGATTCCGCAGCCTGTACAATCGGGGTCGGAAGAAGAGCCGCCACCGGCTCCGCTGCCAATAGCGACATAATGATATGTGCATCCATTGACATTAAAGGCGCTATCATTAACCGAACCCTTTGCCAAAAAACCTTGCCCGGAAATGGTTCCCATATCCCCACGTCCTCGAGAATTTGATGGAGGACTTCCATAAGTATAAATCGATTGTTGTCCGCTATTGCTTAAAAGAAGGGTTGTTTTGCCGTAATAAGGACCACCAGCGGTAGAACTGCCCGCGCTATGAAGTTGAACTTCAACAGGGGTAAAGTCTAACGGAATATAAATACCTGTGCTCGCGCCATCCCCTACATATGTAGATTGAACTACTGGAGCGCCGCCGCTTCCACCGCCTCCGCCTCCCCCTCCACCACCAGCGGAAGCATTGATGGTAATCGTATTGTCGTCTGAAGAAAGGGTGACGTTAGTACCCCCAACCAAGGACTTAAGATACAGATCGCTGCCAGAAACCCCACTCGCCAACGCAGAACCTGCACCGAGACTTTCTACGCCAGTTATTCCTGTGGTAGAACTACTACTCGAGCCAGAGCCTCCTCCACCGAGGTAAACGCCGCGCCCAGAAGATATATAACCCGAAAGGCTTTGTCCTGCACCAAAAGCGGAAGCGCTGGTATTCACATACGAATCAAAGTCTCCTGCCGAATTATTGTTAAAAGCAATAAAATAATCTGATCCTAAGACGGGGCTATGGTAATAGATTAAAGTTGGAGAAACAAAATATAAACTAAACGCATCGGGAGCATTATTGGAAACAGCACTTAGTATAACCTGATCCGGCAATGTGGTATAAAAATTACTAGCCCCCGTGATAAACGGATTGCTTCCTAAACCACCAGAGACGGTACCGCCCGTTACGGTAATATTAGTCGTACTGGCCGTAATCCGTAACCCCGAACCTACTTCGTCAATGGTTACATTTGGACCCGCCTGAATTGTACGGAACACTAAATCATTATCAGAAATTCCGCTAAAGACTCCGCTTCCGGTACCAATATTGGAAGCTCCCGTGATCCCAGAAACCGTAGAACCCGAAACCCCAGTTACGTTAAGGTAAAGACTCTCGCCATCGCCAGTGATCTGAAGGTTAGTTCCGCCAACGAGGGACTTAACTTGCAGATCGTTGTTAGTAACTCCACTGATTAATCCCGATCCGGCTCCGAGATTAGTAGCCCCCGTAATTCCTGTGGTAGAACTACTACTTGAACTCGAGCCTCCTCCGCCGAGATAAACTGCCTGACCATCAGCTATAAATTGAGTAAGGCTTTTACCAGCGCCGTATTGGGTGGCGGTGGTGTTTATGTAATTGTCAAAAGAGCCTACGTTATCATTATTAAAATAAATGTATTTAGGGCTTGTAGTCAAATCACCTAAACGATAATAAATATCACTTGCGTCAATCCAAGTAAAATGCCATATATTATACGCACTGGTTGGCGCATAATCCATTACCAAGGAATCTGGAAGAACGCCAGTGAAATTACTTTTCCCTGTGATATAAGGATTGCTTCCTACACCCCCAGAAACACTACCACCAGTAACTGTAACATTCGTAGTGGTAGAAGAAATCTTAAGCCCAGAAGACGATTCCGTAATGAAAACGTTCGGGCCAGCTTCAATCGTCCGGAATACCAAGTCGTTGTCCGAAATACCGCTAAAGACTCCGCTTCCGGTACCAATGTTGGAAGCTCCCGTGATCCCGGAAACCGTAGAGCCCGAAACCCCGGTTACATTCAGATAGAGGCTCTCGTCGTCACCCGT
>CEUT01002370.1_pt1 | contig 49927 bp, 45 predicted proteins | sample 531401 | NCBI WGS metagenome assembly CEUT01 (sample SAMEA2622821, study PRJEB7988) | marine metagenome | biome: marine biome (ENVO:00000447); feature: surface water layer (ENVO:00002042); material: "saline water (ENVO:00002010), including plankton (ENVO:xxxxxxxx)" | depth 5 m | reverse complement strand
AATGGTGCCAAAACAGCCACTACAGCTGTTGCTGTTTCTTCAACTGGAGTTAACAGCGGATTTATGTTTGGTCAAACACCAGCTGGCGCTCTTAACCACATAAGAGTTGACTCTGGTTTAGATACCACCGCTCTTGCTCCAAATCAACTTGGAAAATACCCAGATTCTCTAAGAGAGACTCAATATGAGATTGTGATGGATACTAGACTAGGCGAACTTCTCAGTGTAGATAACAAAATGAGACCAAAGGGCGTTACTGATGACGATGGTTTTACAACTTATCGTTTAAGTCTCGGAAGAGGTAGTTCGTTCATTAAAGAAAATCAAATTACGTCAAATAACACAGCAACACAAGTTATAAAAGGTCCTCGAGGAACCTATTTAGAATTTAAAGTTGCATCAAGTTTGTCATTGCAACAAAACACTTATCTTTTCAATCTGTTAGGTTCAGAAGGGACAATGACAAATGCCAGCTCAGCATCTCAAAATATCAAATTTATTGATTCAATTATCAAAGTTACTGGTTTGAATACAGGCTATTCTATCAATATTCCAGTCAGATATGTCAAAGTAGTATAAAAAAAGGAAACAACATGGCCAGTACATACAAAACATTATTAAAAACAGACATAGCGTCGACAAAAACCTTGTTACACGAAGCTATTCCAATAACAGGAACTATTGTAAGCGGAACATACGCAGATGGAAATATTAAATCTTATTCTCATGGAATGTTCCAATCAGTTTATGATTACCCATATCTAAGCTCATCAGCAAATCATATTTTTGATATCTCTGAAGGGTATTCTTCTGTTAGTAGTCTATCAGCATCAGCGAACAGCCAAAATTCAAAAAAGATAAATGTCTATAACCAATTAGCCCAGCTTGGCTTTGGGTATGACAAGAATGGTTCTATTGAAAGATTTGACGAAGATGGTGACTTATCTGGTGGAACAAAAATTAATGAAGCGATATTCTTTACTTTTTCTCGACTATTGATTAAGGACGAGATCAAGAAAGGTTCTTTTGCATTAACTCTTGGAGCTTCTTCTTCTTATGCTAATGCTCATTTACAACAAATAACAATATCAGATAAAGATGGAACAAATGGATATAAAGTAAATTCACCAGTTGGTGAGTATGGAATTCTTTATGCTTCTAACTCTGTTGGAACACCAATACATTCAAGCAAGCTTACAGACGGTTATGCTAAATGTGGTTTGATATATTACCAAGCTGGGATTGCCGTGTTGACAGCTTCTGTATTCATGTCGGCTTCTACAGGCTTTGGTCTCGCAACATCAGCGGTCATGAAGTCTACTGGAGAAACTTTTGAACAATTGTTGACCGGTTCGACCGTGGACATTGGAGGAAATGCGATAAGACATAGAATAAATAACCTTTCATTTAATAACACAACAGAATTAAATTCATCAATATACTTCTGTCGTATTAACCACAATGAATTTAATTATTCTTCCAACCCGACATACGTTTCAGGTTCAGAGATCAGGGTAAAAGGTGGCATTCAGTCAAACAACCCTATTTCATATATCTCAACTGTTGGGCTTTATTCAGCCGATAACCAGCTTTTAGCGGTTGGAAAACTCTCAGAGCCCCTACGTAAGGACCCTACCATCGAATACACCCTGAGAGCCAGACTAGACTACTAAAATGAGCCATGAAAAATTTCACCCAGATGATCTGTTCGTAAATACCATAAAAGCCCATCCGGAGTTGAGCTTTACGATATATAATTCTGAAGTGTATATTAACAACAAGCCAAATCTTGTTGGACAAAATGCAAATACTTTGTCTACTCCGAAAGGATACATGAGTTTGTATGAATTAAACATTGATCGCTCTACTGGACTGATACAACCGATTTCCGGAGAACAGTCTTTGTTGATAGCGGACAGAAAGCGTTACAACAGTTTAGCTGGTATTCCACACAGAGATCCGACAAATCCAAACGATTTCGTGCAATACACGCCTTCTATTTCGGGTTCTTATCCAATGTCTGCTAGTATTACAAGAATAAACTCAACAGTCTCATCTGTTAATGTTGGCAACGGTGTCGTAAGTGCAAACAGATACATCTCGGCTTTACGTGTACCAGCAGAGAAATATGTAAAGTTTAGCAAACATTTTCAACTAGAAGGATCACTGAGCGGTAGCGGGCAAGTATTGACTCGCAACCTTGTAACATCCCCGGCCAATCTCATAAATGTGCCATTTATATTTTTCGAATCAACTCTCAAAAGAGGTTCTGTTAACTTAAAATATTATATAACAGGAAGTTTGATAGCAGAATGTGCAGATACAAAACAAAATGGGGAACTTATCGAGACAACTGGTTCAAATGTAGGAGCCACAGTTGGCCTTGTAATGTACGATGAAGGTATCTTGGTACTAACAGCCTCTCATAACCTTGACGAAGGAAATAGCATTGTTTATGACGGCTCAACAGCCGCTTCAGCATCTTGGATGTACTTTGGTGCTGGTGCGAACGATGGCATAACTCATGACGCCACAATAGCCTCGGCTTCTTTTGGAATAACAGCAAAAGGAACATCATATACTCAAGTGATGACAATGTTTTGCCACGCTAGAAAGGGAGAGCTAAATCATTCAAACAACCCGACAAGTTACAACTCAGCATCAGCCGGTCAAACAATTCAGTCATTTAGTACATCAAGCTATTCATATTCAGAACCACGAATACCTATTAAAAATATTGTCTCTTCGTCTTACTCTGGTTATGATGAGGACTTTTCAAAAACAACTTACATATCAAAAGTTGGAATATACGATGAAGATGGTAATCTGATTATGATCGCATCGTTGGCTACTCCGAAAAGAAAGAAGCTAAATGATGAGTTTACAATCAAATTAACTTATGATATTTAAAAAAATAATTTGACAACCTCTAAAAGATATGTTATAATACAATTATGATTTTAGGAATTGACATTAGTACAAGTAAGATAGGAATATCTATAATTGATTATAAAGAGAATCTAATCTTATCTGAATTGTTGAAAATGAAAACCACAGATTCTCTAGAGAAAAGAACTGAGATCTTTAATCAAAAAATGATTCAAATAAGGAGGAAGCATGACATCAAAAACATATTCATCGAACAACCATACATGGCGTTCTCGGGAGGAAAGACGACAGCAGTTACTATGGCAAAGCTTCAGCGGTTTAATGGTATGTGTTGCTATGCCATCTATGATTTATTTGGCTTTCCTGCGTCGCTCATACAAGCTAATAAAGCGAGAGGACTCGTCGAACTTAAAATTAAAAGAGGTGACAACACGAAGCTCAAGGTTATTGAATGGGTTAGCAAAAAGTATCCAAAAGATTTTATAGTTGAATATACAAGACACGGTAATCCCAAGCCCGGAACAGATGATAAAGCTGATGCAATTGTTATAGCAAATGCTGGACTAAAAACTATTTAGATATAAAGAGGGAAAATTATGTCAAATGATATGCAAACAATAATGGAGTCTTGGAGAAGAGCTAATGCCTTAAATGAACAACAAGAGTTAGAAAAATTCTTAGAAAGTCTGGATCAATTGGATGAAGGAGTGCTTGGTGATGTCAAAGGTTTGTTTGGTACAATCGGGCAACTAATAAAAAGAAAAGACAAAATACCATCTTTTGTGGCTCATATACATGATAAAATTATTATGCCATCCATAGAAAAAATAGAAAAAGTTTTGAATTTGATAGAAGTGTCGTTTAAGTCAAAAACTGATCAAGACAGTTCCAATCTGTTGACAATTGCAAAGAAGATCGGAGAAGCAGTTGATAAAACTTACAATTTTCTTAAAAATATACCAAGAGGTTCGTGGAAAAAAGCAACAGCAGCAATAGGAATCGCCGTTGCTTTAAAATATATGGCTTTTAGCACATTGATAGAAATTCCAATTGAAGAAGGGGCTAAACAGATTCTTCTATTTTTCAAGGAAGAGATAGTTGGTTTTGCACAGGATTTTCTAGGCGAAGCTCTCGTTGAAGCCCTTTCAGCAGCTTGGACAGGCGGTCTCCAAACATTTGTTTCATATTTATCTAAAATAGCAAAAGGTGTTTCTTTTGTAGCCCAAACCTTAGCTCCAGCTGTGGAGCCATTTCTAGCAGGCGATATTACTCTCACAAGATTCGAAGAAGAATTAAATTAAGAAATAATTTGACAAATATGTAAAACGTGTTATACTAGAATTACGGAGGATAACATGGAACAGAAACGAAAGATCGTTTCCGATATACTTGGAGGGTATAATCGGAGAGGAAACGAACATCTATATCATTGCCCATATTGCAAGCATCATAAAAAGAAGATGTCTGTCAACTTTGCACAAGGCGTATTCAAGTGTTGGGTTTGCGATACTCGCGGCAAAAATATTTACAGAATAGTTAGAAAGTTTGGTAACTACAACCAAAGACAAAAGTGGTTAGAACTCGAAGGTCGTTTGGACCTCACAGAGTTCGACAAACTTTTTAACGAGATAAACGAAGTAGAGATCGAACAAGTTATCGACTTGCCAAAAGAAATGATCTCACTTTGTAACAAACATCTCCCAAGATCATCGCAGAGACCTTTGGACTATTTGCGAGACCGAGGAATATCCATGGAGCAGATAAAGCTTTGGAAAATAGGCTACTGCCCAGAGGGAAGATACGGAGGCCGTATCATTATCCCATCATTTAATATGAACGGAGACGTTAACTATTTTATTGCACGTTCATATGTGGGACATAAAAGAAAATATCTCAACCCTTTGGCTTCCAAGGATATTATATTCAATGAACTTATCATTGATTGGGATGAACCGGTGGTTCTTGTCGAAGGCGTCTTTGATGCTCTCGTTGCAGGAACTCAAGCCATCCCTATCCTCGGCTCCACCTTAAGGACCAACTCTCGCCTATTCCAAGCCCTTTCTATCAATGATACACCAGTGTACCTAGGACTCGACGCAGACGCCGAGAAGAAGGCTTCTTGGATGATTAAAAGCATGTTAGAATATGACATGGAGATCTACAGAATAGACACATCAACAGTTGAAGATATTGGTTCAATGTCCGAGAGACAGTTCTACAATGCCTTTCAGAATGCCGAACCAATAGAATCCGACTTCTACTTTTTTGAGCGAATGATTAGCAGAATATAAAAAAATAATTTGACAAATCTCACGCGATGTGTTATAATAAATCACATAAGTAATCACGGAGGATATATGACTTATAAGATAGCCCATTTTGCGGATACACATATTCGTAATCTTAAATACCACGAAGAGTATCGTTTTGTTTTCAAACAAATGTATCAAAAGCTTCGAGATCAAAAGGTTGATATGATCGTTCACTGTGGTGATCTCGCTCATACAAAGACTCAACTATCACCAGAATATTTTGCCTTAGCAGCAGAGTTTCTTAAGAACTTGGCGGACATCGCACCAACCTATATTATATTAGGGAACCACGATGGAAACCTCAAGAACTCTGGTAGAGAAGATGCTATTACACCAATAGTGGAAGCACTAGAGCATCCGAGCCTTCACTTGCTCAAAGACTCTGGCAATCATAGAGTTGATGCTGGTCTGTCGTTTAACGTGCTTTCCATATTTGACAGAGAAAACTGGGAAGAACCTGATACTAATGGTATTAACATTGCTCTGTATCATGGAGCTGTAATGGGTTCCACAACTGGTACTGGATGGGCCATGGAACACGGAGATGATGATGTCTCTGTATTCAAAGGTCATGACTTTGCTATGCTTGGAGATATCCATAAACCGCAAATACTTGATACGGAAGGTCGTGTGCAATATGCTGGCTCGACCGTGCAGCAGAATTTTTCGGAAGGAACTCGTAAAGGATATAAACTATGGCATATCGATTCAAAAGACAAATTCAACGTACAACACGTCACATTTGTGTCTCCTCGTCCGTTCATGACCATTGACTTAGACAAGAGCGGTAATGTGCCTGAACATTATCATATACCCCGTGGTGCAAGACTCAGGCTTATTTCTCGCACCAACTTACCATCAACAAAGATACGTCAGGTTACAGATCTAGCCCGTTCTAAGTATAATCCGACTTCTGTTACCTTTGTTGATAAAAGCACATCAGAATTCACATCCTCGCTTGGAGAAACACAAAAGATGGAGAACCTTCGCGATCTCTCGGTGCAAGAGCGTTGGATTCGAGAATATTTAAAAGAATATGAACTTGATGAAGAAATAATGCAAGAAGTACTTGATCTAAACTCTAAATACAATAAGGAAGCAGAAAAGAATGAAGAAGTCAGAAGAAACGTCACATGGAATATTAAAGAGATGCGGTTTGAAAATCTTTTCAATTATGGATCGGGCAATAACGTGGACTTTACAAAACTCTCTGGAATTGTTGGCATATTTGGCAGGAACTACAGTGGCAAATCTTCTGTTATTGATTCTGCTTTGTATGGCCTTTTTAATACAACCTCCAAGGGGGAAAGAAAGAACGTTCACATCGTCAATCAAAATAAAAGCAACGCAAGCATACGAATGGTTGTCGAAGCAGATGGCCAAGAGTATCAAATATCTCGGAATCTTAATAAATCTAGTAAGACCGTCAAAGGAAAGTCCGTCATTAGTGCCTCTGGGGATCTTGATTTCCACAATCTCACTACCGATAGTTCTTGCAATGGCGATTCTGTAAAAGACTCCGATAAGAACATCCGCAAAGTCTTTGGCTCAATTGACGACTTTATGATTACATCTATGGCTTCTCAAATGGATTCTCTCTCGTTTATCAAAGAAGGTTCCACGAAGCGTAAAGAGATTCTTGCAAAGTTTCTTGACCTCGAGATCTTTGATCAGAAGTTTAAGTTAGCAAAGAAAGACTCTGCTGATATAAATGCTCTTATAAAAAGATTCAAGAACAAAGAGTTGGGGAAACAACTTACAATCAAACAAGAGACTATTGAAGAGATACATGATGATATAGATAAGCAAACAGATCTTTGTAAGAAACACACCAGTCGTTACGAAGAATTAGCAGCAGAATTTGCCAAGATAAACGAAGAAATTTCGTCTATCCCTACAGAAATTGTGGACATTCATGAAATTGAAGACGCAATTGCTCAAAGGTACGATGACATCACAAGTGCTGAAAAAACAACTGTTTTATACAAGGCTACAATAGAAAAGAATAGGGAAATAGCGAACGAACTGTTAACTCATATATCTTCTCTTTCTCATGAGCGTCTTGAAGCCTTAGAACAGTCTTGGAAGGATTATAACAAGAAGTATGTTGAAAACGAACAAGAGTTAAGCACTCTTGCTATAAAGAAAAAGAACACAATGAAAAAGATAAGAATGCTGGACAATCATGAATATGATCCCGACTGCCGTTTTTGTTCTGATAATAAATTTGTAAAAGACGCAAACAAAGCAAAAGAGGCATTACCGTCCATACAAGAAGAGATAAACACTTTGACTTCAACTAACGAAGAGTTGCTAGAGAAGATGAATTTTTTGGATATTGATTCTATACGTGCTGATCTTCAAAAGCACGAGAAACTTACAAACAGAAAGAACACTCTTTTATCTGAAGCTAAAAACCTAGAAATAAAAGCGGAATCTCTATCATCAAAGGTTTCACTATACAAGAACGAATTGGCTTCTTTGAAAGAGAAGCAAGAGGAGTATGAAGCCAATAAAAATGCTATTGAAAACCTTTCATCATTGGTGAGATCTGCACAAGCGGTAGAGATAAAGATGCTTGATGCAAAACAGCGAAAGGAAAGGTGTGACAAAAAGATACAAGACTATCTTGTCGAACTAGGCTCAGTTAAGCATTCCATAAAGACCATACGCTCAGAGAAAGCGGAGCAGGATGCCTTGGAAGGTGAGTGGATTGCTTATGATCTTTTTATGAGGTGTATGCATGCAAACGGCATTGCTTATGAAGTTATTAAGCAAAAACTACCGGTTATCAACGAAGAGATTCAAAAATGTTTGTCTACTATTGTCGACTTTGAAATTAACTTTGAAGAACACGGAAGAAACCTTGATATAAATATTAAACACCCAAATTATGAGTCTCGCCCCATCTCTATGGGCTCCGGAGCAGAAAAGACTATTGCTGCTATGGCAATCAGACTTGCTCTCATTGAGATAACAAATTTACCCAAGTCTACACTATTTATTATGGATGAACCAGCCACAGCTCTTGATCAAGAACATATGGAGGGTTTTATTAGACTTTTGGAGATGATTAAAACAAAATTCAAAACTATTCTTTTAATATCGCATTTAGATGTTCTCAAAGATTGTGTTGATACGACAATCGATATCCAAAAGCACAATGGTTATGCCAAGGTGAATGTTTGAGAGGGTAGGATGTGGATAAAGAAAGATTCCTAAAACAAATAGAGGAATATATGATGGAACAAAGAGATAAATTAGAAAATGCTAAAGAAGAGATTCAAGAGGCAGTTGTAGAACTTGATCTTAAAAAGAAACTTTATTTAGAAAATCCAAAAAAAGGAGTGCTTGATGCTGTTCAAGAAAAGATGGTTTCTAGAAAGCTTCTTGTTTTTATTAGTGCAACAGCACTTTTAGCATCCGCACAGTTAGACCCTGATACTTGGGGAATGATTGCGATGATGTATATTGGCGGACAAACTGCTGTTGACTTTGCAAAGATGTGGAGACATGGATCGTGAAACTAACAACAGAACTTTTAGAAGAAATGGTTGTGGTTGTTATGGAAAGCAACAAGGTTGATCCCTCAAAGGTGCTTACGTTTCACAATCAAATGTCAAGTATAATGGGCAGTGGGAATTGGCTATTCAAACCTGTCGTTTATACAGATACAGGAACAGGTAGAAAGGATGAAGAAGCCAATCTTATCGCTGACCTTAATGCAATGGCAATAGAAGCTGGAAAAGGCAACCAAGAAAAGGCAAATGAATATGTTAGCACAATCTTGCCTTTTATAAAAGATGAAGAATACTTTTACACTATGATAGGATAAATAAATGCTTTGGTTAAATAAAACAAAAAACTGGATAAAGGCTCATTGGAACTGGTTAGCTCTTCTGACTCTTGCAGCCATTGCCTACTTTTTAGGAAGAAAAGATTCAGCAAACTTGTTGGCTCATGCAAAGATTGCCAAAGAACAGTATAAAAAAGATGCTGAAGAAGTGGAGAAGGCTGTGCAAGAAAAAGACAAGCGAGATAAAAAGATCGATAATAGAAAAGAAGAAATCAAAAAAGCATTGATCGAAGAAAGAGAAAGAAAGTTAAAACTTGTTGCTGAAGAGAAAGTAGATGCCGACGAGGTGTTTCAAGATTTGGGGATTAAAAAGAAATGATTTTACTATTATTGTCATCGTTAGCTTGGGGAAGCCTTCCCGAGTATACATACATAGAAGCAGGAGAGCCAGCACCATTTTCAGGAAGGCTGTTCAATGATGCAGCTGCTGATATTCTAGCTGAGCAGATTGAAATGGGCCCTAAAGAGTGTCAAATAAACTTAGAATACCAGCTCGGAGTTCAACAAGCAGAACACCGTCAAGCAATTGAAAAACTAAAAAGTTCCCACAAGTTCGATATTCAAATCCTTGAAGCAGAAGTCAAAGCAAAAGAGACAAGAATAGAGTCTTTGGAAGAACTGAAAACTCCACCAAAAAAGAAACTTTGGTTTTCTTTGGGACTAATTACTGGAGTAGGAACTACAATAGCGATAGCAAATGCGGTAAACTAACATGAAAGTAAAAATAGTAAAAGAACAAGCCCGTGTGCATAGAACTCTTTTTGTTTTTGATTTTGATGATACACTCGCCCACACAGATTCTGTGGTTGTGCTACAAAGAGACAATCAAGCGATAGAATTAGATTCTGGTGCGTTTGCTTCATACGAACACCAACCCGGCGATCAACTTGATTTTTCAGACTTTGGTCGAGTCGAAGGGAGTTTAATAGCAAATACACTAGCAATACTTAGCGACATACAAAATAAAGACAAGGATGCTGTGATTATAACGGCACGACCACCACAGGCAATTGAAGGAATACAAAAGTTTTTTGCCGATAACAACATGTCATCTCCTCCAATATATGCAACAGCAGGTTCTGCGAACAAACCACAGGTCATGAAAGAACTGCTAAAAACCAATAGATATAGCCATGTTGTTGTTTATGAAGACTGTATGGACAATATTCAAGTTTTAGGCGATGCTGTAAGAAGCATGGGTGTTTCGTATAGTGCATTGTGTATCAATAAAGACACCACAATACAAAAAATTTATCAAGAAAGCAATATCAAATTAACAAAACAACAGCTAACAAAGATAATCAGAGAGGAGCTTAAAGTAATTTTAAATGAGGTAAACTATGAAAAAGAAAGATCCAAACTATGCTGTTAAAGTCGAACAAGCAATAGTTAAAAAGTACGGTGAAGAAACAGTCCAGCACCCAAAGAACAATTGGACTGACGAAAAAGAACGAGAATACGTCAAACAATTGAAAGACCTCTATAACAACAGAGGCGAGGAAGAACAAGAACACGTTGAAGTTAATGGAGTTTTTGTTTCAAATAAACTATTTACAAAAGAAACCAAGCGTTCTTGCCCGGTTTGTAATACATATTCTTTTAAATCTAATGATGATGTTTATATGTCAAAGTTTGATTGTTGTGAAAAATGTTACATTCAATGGGTCGAAGGTCGTGAGGATCGATGGCAAAAAGGATGGAGACCAAATGAGTAGTACAACATTAGAAATTATACAAGGCCTTGCTCAAGCAGCAGCCAATGCTTATGATGGAGCACATGATGAACGTTATGTGAGACCTGACGAAGTTAAGAGCATGGGACTCAAAAGAGAAAATGGTTGTCCTTTGGTTGATTCTAGGGTTGTTGATGGATTTTCTGTTAAGTTCTATGGAAACAGATTGTGTTTATCTTACCAATCAGATGTTTTACTTAAAGATGTATATGCGAACAATTTTGCTGGGGATATTGATCGACAAATGAATGAGATCAAAAAGTTCTTACAAAAAGAATATAAAAAGATCACTGGTAATTCTGTTACTCTTACAAAAGACGGAGAAGCAGATGTATTGGTTCAATCAACTTCCAGAGTTCGCTCTTTCTGCAATGCCAAGCAGCATTATAAGATATCAGGCATCAAGGAGCTCCCACAGCTCGAACCGGCCATCGAAGATTCAAGAAAAATAACAAGAAAATTTTTAGATCAATTCTCCACTAAAAGACCAAAGAATGATACACGCAAGTCATAAAAATGAAAATCACAACAGAACAATTAAAACAAATTATCAAAGAAGAAGTAGCCAAAACATTGCATGAAAGTGTATCTGATCGAGAGAGAGGGAAGGATGATGGTTTGGAAGATGCTCAAGCAACAGAGATGGGAATGCAAGTCTATGGACCTTCAGATATTAACAATCAAGAATATATGAAAGGCTACTTGGAAGGCAATCCAAATTATCAACCATAGGGGCACATGACTCTTAAATTATCAAAACAGGAAATAGTAAAAGAGATCGTTAAGTCGGGAAAAGATCCAATATATTTTATAAATAACTATTGTAGGATCTCACATCCTCTTAAAGGACTTATTCCTTTTAACACATATCCTTATCAGGACGATCTTGTAAAGGACTTTAACGATTACCGCTTTACAGTTATTCTTAAAGCAAGACAGTTGGGTATCTCCACGATCTCAGCTGCTTATGCTGTTTGGTTTATGTTGTTTCACAAAGAGAAAAACATTCTCGTAATGGCAACAAAGTTTACAACAGCCGCCAACTTGGTTAAAAAAGTCAAGATGGTAATGAAGAATCTTCCACCTTGGATGCAGGTAGCAAAGATCACAATCGATAACAGAAACTCGTTTGAGCTCTCAAACGGTTCGACTATCAAAGCCGTCGGAACATCAGCAGATGCTGGTCGTTCGGAAGCACTATCTTTACTCATTATAGACGAGGCAGCACACGTTGAAGGACTCGAAGAGCTTTGGGCAGGTCTTTACCCCACTCTGTCAACAGGGGGTCGCTGTATTGCTTTGTCAACGCCTATGGGGGTTGGGAACTGGTTTCATAGAACTTATGTTGATGCCGAGAATGGAGACAACGAGTTTCATCCTGTCTCATTGCCTTGGGATGTTCATCCTGAGCGTGACCGCAATTGGTTCGAGAAAGAAACAAAGAACATGTCTCGAAGACAAATAGCACAAGAGCTTGAATGCAACTTTAACACTTCTGGTGAAACTGTAATACATCCTGACGATATTCACTGGTTAACGTCTTTGGTGTGTGAACCAGAATACAGAACAGGTTGGGATAGAAATATGTGGATATGGGAGAAACACCAAGAAGGTGTTCCCTATCTTTTAGTTGCCGACGTTGCAAGAGGTGATGGAGCTGATTCTTCTGTGTTTCATATTCTGAGAACAGACACAATGGAAGTTGTTGCTGAATATCAAGGAAAGCCAACACTAGACCACTTTGCCCGCGTTCTAAACGACGCAGGAAAAGAATATGGTAATTGCTTGCTTGTTGTTGAAAACATTGGCATTGGCATATCTGTTTGCGAAAAGCTAAGAGACCTTGAGTATCCAAACCTTTATTATTCAATAAAAGGAACACACGAATATGTTGACCCTATTACCGGAGAGTATAGCTCTAATGCTGTTATGGGTTTCACAACATCGTCGAAAACAAGACCTTTGATTGTTGCAAAGCTGGAAGAATATATAAGAAATAAATTGGTGAAGCCAAAATCTCAAAGACTTATCTCAGAAACTAAAACTTTTATCTGGAACAATGGAAAACCACAAGCCATGAGGTCTTATCATGACGATTTGATAATGTCTCTTGCTATAGCTTGTTGGGTCAGAGATACAGCCCTTGAGGTCTCGGAGAAAGAGGTATTGTATAAAAAAGCAATGGTCAATGCTATGTATTCAACAGGAAAAACTATTAACACAGCAATTCCGGGTATGAAAGAGTATAGTCAAGAGTTTGAAAAGAAATACGAAGAAGAGATAAAGACAGCAACAGAATTTGCTTGGATTTTCAAGGGATGACTTGACAAACCCTATACTTTATGGTATAATATAACTATTTATTACGAAAAGGAATAGCTATGGCAAAATATAATAAAAAGTCGCCTTACAATCCACAGTCGGATTTGTTCAAGGCACTCACAAGACTTTTCTCTGGACCGATTACTCAAAGAAGAACACAAACCGGTCGAGCACTCAGAAGAAGAGACTTGGACATGTATGCAAAACGTTTTCGTTCGGCATCGGGTCAACAGTTTAAAAAATGGGAGTACAACCCTATTAACAACCTCACACTTAACATGGTCTCCAATCGTAACCGTGCTGAGAGATATGTTGATTTTGATGAAATGGAGTACGTTCCTGAGATTGCCTCTTCTTTAGATATATACGCCGATGAAATGACAACACACACTGATATTCGTGAAATGCTTCGAATAAAGTGTGCAAACGAAGAAATAAAACACATCCTTCACAATCTTTATCATAATGTTTTAAACATTGAACACAATTTGTTTGGATGGTGTCGTACGATGTGTAAGTACGGGGATTTCTTTTTATATCTTGATATTGATGAACAACTAGGAATCAGAGCAGCTATTGGTCTTCCTCCAAGAGAGATTGAAAGACTTGAAGGAGAAGACGAGACCAATCCAAATTATGTACAATACCAATGGAACTCTGCTGCTTTAACACTTGAAAACTGGCAGGTTGCTCACTTTCGTGTACTTGGTAATGATAAGCATGCACCATATGGAACTTCTGTTCTTGAGCCGGCTCGACGCATCTATCGACAACTTATTCTTTTAGAAGACGCAATGATGGCTTATCGCATTGTTAGAGCACCGGAACGCCGTGTATTCAAAATTGATGTTGGTGGTATTCCTCCACAAGAGGTTGAACAGTACATGCAAAAGGTTATGACCCAAATGAAGCGTCATCAAGTTGTTGATCCAAAGACAGGACGAGTTGATCTTCGCTACAATCCGATGTCAATTGAGGAAGATTATTATATTCCAATTCGTGGCGGAACATCCAGCACAGACATCTCTTCACTTCCGGGTGCCCAATTTAATGGCGGTATTGACGACGTCAAGTATCTTCGAGACAAATTATTTTCAGCTCTCAAGATACCACAGTCATACCTTACCATGGGAGAAGGAGCAACAGAAGACAAGACAACCCTCGCCCAAAAAGATATCAGGTTTGCAAGAACCATTCAGAGACTACAGCGTGTAGCTATAGCTGAATTGGAAAAGATAGGTATCATTCACTTGTATACTCTCGGATATAGACAAGACGATTTATTATCATTTAAACTTAAACTAAATAATCCTTCAAAGATTGCTGAGCTACAAGAGCTTGAACATTGGAAACAAAAGTTTGATATCGCAGGAGCTGCAACTGAAGGTTATTTCTCAAAACGATGGATTGCTGAGAATCTTCTCGGAATGTCTGAGGATGAGTTTCTTCGCAACCAACGAGAAATGTTCTTCGATAAGAAGTATTCCGCCAAACTTGAAGCTGCCACCGCAGGTGGAGAAGCGGCTGAAGGAGAAGGTGGAGGCGGCGGACTTGCCGGTGGTCTTGGAGACCTCGGTGGAGCCGAAGGTGACCTCGGTGGTGACCTTGATCTCGGAGGGGAAGGCGAGGACATTGCTGGGGAAACCGGCGGTGACGAAGGGGGTGATACTGATCTCCTCGCTGAACCTCCACCCGCTAAACGAGATGACTTTAAATTTGTCGAGCCTCCCGCTCTTTTCAAGAAGAGCAAGAAAGGTGGCATAACAAAACACCTTAGAAACACTGCTAAAGGCGGAGAACATGGAACAACAAAGAGAACTGCATTTCCGGGCGGATATGGCTACGGAAGTTTAAATTCAATGCACGAACAGATGAATCAAGACGAAGACAAGTTGTTTGCTGTCTCTCGTGATATTGAAGTCTTACTAGAAGGTTTATTCAACAAGGAGAAACAAGATGAAACACAATAAGAAAAGAAATACCGCTTTTCTTTACGAATGTCTTATAAAAGAAATGACAAAGGCAATCGTACGAAAGGACGAGACCACAAAGCAAACAGTGGTTGAGATTCTAAAGAACAACTTCTCAAAAGGATCTCCGTTATACAACGACTTGCAACAATATAAACAATTGCTCGAGACTCAAAATCTTTCCGAAGAATTTGCAACACGTTTCATAACAGAAGTTAAAAACGATTGGAGTGAACTAGACAGGAAGGAAATATTCAATTGCCAGACTCAACTTATTAAACAAATAAACGAAACAGTCTCTTCAAACGTATTTAGTAACTTTGTTCCAAACTACAAAAACATAGCCACAGTTGGCTCATATTTCTATTCTAAAGGCTCTAAACCAAAAGTTAGACTGTTGATAGAGGATAGAGTAAAGACGCTTGTTATTTCACAAGCTAGAGCCTCTAAAGAGGAAGAAATGAAACCATTGGATAGTCTCACATATAAAACTTTTATCAATAAGTTCAATGAAACATACCAACATACTTTAAGAGATGAACAAAGAGGTTTATTAACAAATTATATCACATCCTTTTCCGACAATGGCTTGGGTTTAAAATCGTTTATGAATGAAGAGATTGGTAGATTGAAGAGCGAAATACAAACGCTAGCTGAGACTAGTTACGGAGACAAGCTCCTCAAGGTAAAAGAAAAGCTTGAAGACTTTTCAAAACAGCCAATAAGTGAAGCCATGGTTAAGGATGTATTTTATATTCAAGATTTAATTGCGGAGATCAATAAAAATGAAAGTTAACATATTACCACCTCAAGATATTGTAACCGTTGATCCTTTTGAAACAGTTAAGGTAAATATCAAACCAACCATAAGCGTTGAGATCAAAGACTCAAACAAAAAACGCATTGATTTTGAAATGAACATGCGTAAAGCTTTGAATGGAGATCTGATGATCTTTGATCATAAAGATATTGATATCATCGTAATGACAGAAAAGAAGAAAATTGTTGCATTTGCAAAGGACTTGATGTCTGAAGTTGTTTACGGAGCAGAGTCAAGACTTATGGAACATCTTCGACGTTCTGGAGTTATTGAATACGATTCTATTCAAGGCGGCAATGTATATGGTTCTTTGGAAGGAAAGTTGCACGATTCAACAGAAAGAGATTCTGTTAAGGTAGCTGTCTATCAAATTTCTGAATGGATGAAGGACGAGCTTCCTTATATTGAAGCAACAAAAGGTCACGATGAAAATATGGAAGACGCTATACTTGATCCTAATGATAAGGACTCAACGGAGCTCGGCGAAGTTCCACATGCAGAAGAGAAAGGCTCTATTCGAGACCACAACATGTTTGCACCATATCTATACGGGAGGTACACTTACTAATGAAACTTATAATGGAAAACTGGAAGAGATTCCTTAAAGAAAGCGAAATGTATGATTATGAACCAGAAAAGTTTGGTCCATTATCTGTCTATCATGCTGACGCCGGTGAGTATGGACAAATTGTATTATATCATATGATGCCAAAGATTGGAGACAACCTTATATACCTTGTCGGAACTCTGACATATGATTTGACTATGGAGCCTTGTGTACCAGAAACTTTTCAAGTATCAGCCGTATATGTTGAAAAGCTAGCTCGTGGAAACAAGTATGCAAAACTAATGTATGATTTGGCTTTTTACATTGTTGGAGAAAAAGGCGCTGGTTTAACTTCCGATCACATGGTTGGTACAACCAAGATAGCAAAAGATAAGGCTTGGAACTATATCAACTCAGCAGAGAGCGAGTACAATAAAAGAAAAACCGATCAGGGAAATGCAAAATTCGATTACAATAACAGCACACCAGATGATCCAAATGATGATTGCGATAGCGGTTTAGAAGGTAAAGAGATGGCAACAGATTATTCATATTCTATGGTTAACACCTCGGAGCCTGCTGCTAAGTACAAAATGTTAATTAGAAATCATCTTTTAAATATCAGATATCTTCGCGGTGGCAAGAACATGATGTGGTTAGAGAAGGAACTTACAAACAGAGCAGATGAAGGCTTCAACAGAGCTCATCTCGAACAAACTTCTATAGAGGACTGATGTGACTTTTATTTACATGGAGATGAAAATGGATTTGATATATTTTATTTTAACAGCCTATGGCTTGACTCAAATCTTGGTTTATTCCAAGATATTTGAAAAAATAAGGCCGGCTCGAGATCAATATGGGCTTATAGGTTATATGGCCAACTGTTCAATGTGTATGGGTTTTTGGGTTGGTGTGTTTTTATTTTTAATTAACGGCTTTACAGAACTATTTACATTTGATTATAATGTAATAAATGCTTTTATTTGTGGATGCGTTTCTGCTGGTACGTCTTATCTGATTTCAATGTTGGTAGATGACAGTGGTTTTAGAGGCCCACAGAAAGAGGTTAATTGTAACTGTTCACAAAGGAGTAAACTATAATGAAAATTACAAACGAACAATTAAGACAAATTATAAAAGAAGAACTTGAGAACGTTCTTAACGAAACCATCCCTACTGATCCGGGCTTAGAAAGTATGCCTAGATCTTTTTGGACTGCTATGAGCGATCACACAGATAAGTGGCTAAAACAAAGTGGGCAAAAGTTAGCAACAGATAATCAATTTTGGATATATTTTAACAACTTAAGAGGAAAACTTAAAGCAGTCATTGCAGATGATTCCGAAGTAAACATCAAAAATGCAAACACTGCTATGATTCCATTGAGTACTTATTACCCAGAAGTTGCTCAAGAATTTATTTCAGGCGCCGAACAAACAAACAGTGGGCTTACATTTGGGAAAAATCCATAAAGAGGAAATCTATAATGAAAATTACAAACGAACAATTAAGACAAATTATAAAAGAAGAACTCGAAGCGGTGATGAACGAATCTCCACTTCAATGGGTTTTAAACCAGAAAAGAAAACAAAATATGCAAAAAATGCCACCAGCACCAGAGGAAATAAGTGAGCCTTCTGGAAGAGACACTGGTGATTCTGAGTGGAGATCACAATATCTAGATAAACAAGCTGATATGGAATACTCTCGACGTTCAGCCGCACTTCCTAAAGAAGTGTATGATATTTTAAAACCACAAGGTCTAAACGTACAACTTCAGAATGGTGAACTTGTAGCAAAAGTTCTAGACCCAGACAGGCCCGGAAAGAAATTTATGATGCGCATACAACTTGACCCAAGATCGTCAGTTGAACAAAATGCTCAAGATGCTGTTGAACAAATTAGGCAAACAGATCCTAAAGCAACTAACCTTAGACAAGGTAAAAAAGCTGCAACTATTGATATTGCCGATCCGTTCATGGAAGGCAAAAGGAGAAAACAATGATTAAGTGGATGCTACAACCTGTTCGTCGCTGCTGCTCAGGTAGCTGACTCAAGCGGGTGGTGCCCGTTTATTTGGAGAAAAAAATGAGTAAACAATTATTAACAGAGTTTTTCGAATTATGTCCCAATGGACGCTGTCTTGATCTTTTAAGCGAGAGGCAAAAACAAGAGGTTATAAAAGAAGGTGCTGTTTATCTTACTGGTCGTATTCAAACGGCTGGAAAAAAGAACGGAAATGGACGAGTCTATCCAAAGAAAGTTCTGGAAAAGGAAATTAGAAATTATCAAAAAGTTGTCAAAGACAACAGAGCAACAGGAGAATTAGATCATCCTGATGATTCTGTCATTAATCTTAAGAATGTATCGCACTTGGTTGTTGAATGTTGGTGGCAAGGAAACGATGTAATGGGCAAAATAAAAGTTCTTGATACACCATCTGGTCGTATTCTAAAGGACCTTATAAATGCTGGTGTTAAGTTGGGAATCTCGTCCCGAGGATTAGGCTCGGTTAACGAAGATATAAATGGAAACTCCGTCGTAGGAGAAGACTTTCAACTTATTTGTTTTGATATTGTGTCAGAACCTTCAACTCCTGATGCTTATGTTTACCCAAATGAGAAGTCACACTCTATGAGTTCTGATATGTTTAAGGTTAAGATGAGAGAAAATAAAGAAAACCAAATAGATAATCTATTTAGTAAGATATTGAGGGATTAAATGAATAAAAACGAATTAAAGAAAATGCTTAAACCGTTGATAAAAGAGTGCATCAAAGAAGTCATATTCGAAGAAGGCACTCTTTCTTCAATCGTATCAGAAGTGGCACAAGGTTTAGGGCAACAAACGCTTGTCGAGTCCAAGCAAAAGTTTCCAACAAAGCAAAAACCACAATACGAGACAGACGAACAAGCAAAAATAAGACTTGATGAGCAAAGAAAAAAGATGATGGATGCAATTGGCGGAGACGCTTATAATGGCGTAAACCTTTTTGAAGGAACTACTCCGGCTCCAACACCACAACAACAAGGTCAAGGACCTCTAGATGGTGTTGCCCCAAATGATCCCGGAGTTGATATCTCTTCTGTTATGGGAAAATCATCAGCAATCTGGTCAAAAATGGTAGGTAAATAATGGGTATTAACTATTCAGTCAAGGTCCGAAGAAAGGACAATATTGAGCGTGTCATAAAGCGTTTTATAAAAAAATGTAAAAAGCTCGGAATCATTGACGAAGTAAAAGATAGAAGACATTACACTAAACCCTCGGAGAAAAGGCGACGTGCAAAAGAACGTGCAATTCGAAGACGCAAGAAAGAAGAGAGAAAACGTAGAAAATAAACTATTTATTTAGGAAATTAGGATAAAATATGGCAAATAATGTATATGGCGTAGGATTGAGAAATGTCGGCTCTTATCAAGTCGCAGGCTCTCCTTATCTTACAGCTTCCAATATAAACGATGAAGAGAAGATTTTTACCTTTCCTTATGTGACCAAAAGAATAATGGTTCATAACACAGGATCGGCAGATCTTTATTTATATTTTTCTGATTCTTCTGTGAACAAGTTGATTGTGCCAACGACAAAAAAACTTGATATGGACGTCAAGTGCACTTCAATTTATGTTTCATCTTCAGCAGCAACAGGCATGCAGATGTTTGCTGAAGTTACGAATATTCCAATTGGAAGAATGTATTCGTTTGATGGTTTGGAGGGTGTATAATGGCTAATAATGTTTATGGAGTTGGCTTATATAATGTAGGGTCTTACCAAGTTGCTGGTCGACCTTATTGTGCAACAGGGTCAACGGCTGCTTCGAGAACAGATATAACATTTCCGGAAGTCACAAAGCAAGTTGTAGTTATGAACAGACATGCAACTCAAGACTTAGATGTTTTCTTTCATACAGCTTCAGCAGCAGCAAACAGGTTTACTATCTCTGCTGGAGAACAACAAACATTCAATGTAAAATGTAAGGAAGTGTTTCTCACAGGCTCAGCCACAGGAACAACTTACACGCTTTACGCTTCGTTAACACACATTCCAGCTAGTCGCATGTTTAACCTAACTGGTAGTGGCGTAACGGAGTAACAATGGCGAATAATGTATATGGTAGTGGATTAAGAAATGTTGGGTCTTATCAGGTATCTGGTAAACCTTACGTTACTGGTTCCACGGTTTCTGATGGTACAGAACAAAAGATTGAATTTTCCGAAGTTACAAATAACGTGACGATTAAATATGATTCAACACGTTCTGGTCTTTATAAATCTTTATATTTTTCAGGATCTCACTTGGCTGTTACTGGATCGTTAGCTCTTGATGGATCAGATTTGCATCCAACTAGTTCAGTTAGTTTTACTTGGTGGGGAAAACCTGCTCCGAAAGGTGGTAGTGGCGTCGATATGACATTGATGGGTTTTGGAAATAGTTGGAATGGAAATGATAATACCTTAACTCAAGATAAAAATAATGCCAATGTACATTGGATAAATGCTCTTGGAGATAAACATACTTTTAATGATGGCCTGCTCCCATCAGGATATTCAAACTTTGATTCTGAAGGTTTTGCCAACGACTGGTTTCACTACGCTCTTACTTTAGAATCAAGTAACGACGGAGATACATTGACTGCTGCTTTCTATAGAAACGGTCAAGCTCTGGCTGGAACAAACGAAACCAGAAATGGTACCAACGTTGTCAATCACAATGATGCTGGGGCTTCCGACCCGATCTATAGATCTTTTCATATAGGTGGTTTTAACCCAGAAGTTTATCATTATTTTGCAGATGTGATTTTGTGGGATGGAGCTTTAAGCCCCACACAAGTTGATTCTCTTTATCAAGCCAGTGCTTCCTATAGCAGCAGTGGCCACAATCCAGATGGTTTGCAAAAAGTTTGTTGGCTTAAGCCGACTGGTAGTGTACAGGAAATAGAACTAGATGATGGACATGGGCCAGTTATTCCCTTTTTTAAAAATTTTGGAATATCTTCTGATCTTTTTTTAATAAGGATGGGAGGTTCTGATAGCTATGAAGGAGGAACGAACACTGATGATGGCTCCGACTGGCAGAAAATTGTTGGAGATAGCCCGTTTGAGCAAGGGCTAGAGACCACATCATTATTAATCTCTTCATCAGTTGGATACATATCTGAAAATAGTCATGGAATGACCGATGGGCAAAACTTTACAATAACAGCATGGTATAAGCCTTATGCATCTGGTTCTTCCCCTTCGGCCGAAGATCTTAACGATTTTATTTTCGGGTTTGCTAATAGTTTACCTGCTCACACGGCCCCAAATTCTACAAGGCCAGCGCTTGTTCTAGCTCGAGCATTCACTTCAGGTCAGACAAATTTCAATCTAATAGATGATAGCGAAGGTGCGAGATGCCTATACACAAGTCAAAATATTATGTTGGAAGATCAATGGAATCATATAGCCCTGATTGTTTCTAGTTCAAACAGTTCAGATTATACAGTAAGTTATCTTATTAACAATACAGGCGCAACCTCTTCTCCTGCTACGGTAGCAGCTGGTGAGACTCATGATTTGGTAAACTATAATAAGTTTTTTATTGGTGGCTATAATTCTTCTAGTGACCGTCACGAGGAAGCTCGGTTTAGAGATGTTATTGTTTGGAATGATGCCTTAACCACAACACAGGTGGAAAATATTGCCTCTGCGTATGGTGATTATACCAATGCAGCTTTTGAGCCCATAATAGACGGAGATGTTGTTGAGAAAAAATTCTGGTTGGCTCCTTCTGTAAATCCAACTCCATCACCGCATAGTCTTGTTAATTATGGCACGGTTGGTGGAAATTTTATAAGACAGGGTCAAAGGACTCCAGATGTTGTTAACATCGTAGATGATTCTCCCTATACATCAACAAAACAGAAAGTACATAATAATAGCTTGAGAATTAGTGGGAGCGCATTTTTGTCCAGTTCGACTGATGTTTTTACTGGGACTGGTGCTGGAGAATCTTATTCTGTTTCCATGTGGGTAAAGTATCCCGTAGCTGCTTCTGTTACTGATGATGGAACAGCGGCTTATGATAACAATTTATTGTGGGCCATCGCCAATAGCAATGCCAGATCTATGGTTCGAGAAAAACAGAATCACTTGTCCTTTATTGCAACGGTTGGAGCATCTGGGGCATCAGTTGTGAGTATACCAGACTTTTTTGAAAATTATCCCGGTCAATGGAATTTTCTAACTTTTGTTGCGAAAGATGTTGGCAGTGGTACCACAACAGAAACAACAGTTTCGTTAAATGGTGTTATAATAGATACAGACTCAACCAGTGGCGAATTAAGAAAACAATTTCCAAATAATGCTACTGCTACTCGTAAGTTTTATGTTGCCGGAACTCCGGGCAAAGAAGAGACTCCAAATGAGCAAGTGTATGTAAGAGATGTTATCATGTGGGATGGAGCATTGTCACCAACAGATATCACAACTCTTTACAATGGTGGAAACTATTATGATTTTAATAGTTTTACAACTTACGACAAACTAGTCTGGATAAAGCCGGTTGATCCATCTGGTACAAGCTATAACGGCTCATCAACAATAATAAATTCAGGAACTACTGGTGGTAATTTTGAAGTTGTTGACTATGATGAAGCATCAACAATTGTGGAAACATCTGCACAGGATGTAGAAAGACTTTTCATAACTAGTCCTAGGAAATCTGGAGTTGGAAATCTCAGAATACACTTTAGGTCAACTGGTTCAAGCAATGTTGCAACAAACAAACATTATTGGAGTTTATCAAACAAAGATGAAAAGCTTGAGATGAATGTGAAAACAAAAGAGATATACCTTTCAGCGGACAGCGGACATTGTGATTTCTCCATTCAAGCCGACTTGACAAACATACCTTCATCTAGAATGTATGAACATACAGGATCAGGGGTGGATGAATAATGGGAGAATTTGGCTGGGCATATGTAAGCGGTTCACAGATACCGGATGGTAAAGAAGGGTCTTTACAGTATAAGAAAGGAAATGAGATATCAGGTTCAGTTGAACTATCTTTTGATTATAGTACAAACGAACTCAACCTTTCCGGAAACTTAAACGTATCGGGAGCAGTTAATGCAAACGAACTAAACTTAAATGTTACAAATAAGACCGTAACAAATATCTCAATGACAGGGTCAACCAAGTTTGGAGATACAACCGATGACCAGCACAAATTCATCGGAACAACAATATTGACAGGAGCAGCGGACTCGGCACTTGTATACCGAGTAACCTCTAGTGCATGGCAATACCTAGGAACCGGTATTTCCGGAGAAGTAGATCATCATAGTGAAGTTCCAGAGCCAACAGAGTCAGAGGGTTACTTTTATCTAACATCTTCTAATCCGATGCACAGAGGTATCCTTAATTACACATGGGATACCGGCAATGGAACAAGTGGAAGTATAGCAGATCTTGCAGAATTTGTAAAAGATGTAAACCCAACATTGGTTGTGTCTGGTACTGCAATATTCAAAGACCCCATATCTGTACAAGGTGGTCTGTTTGGTGCATCACCTATTGATATCTATGCTCCACTAGTGTTTCAGCGAGACGACTTGACAGAAGCTACTCCTGATGATATGATGAGAATCGAACAAGGGAAATTTGTTGGTAATGTTATCATAACATCCTCAAACGACAATCATGGTTTATGGATGGATGGTGCTGGTTATATCGTGATGAACTCTAACCAAAATCTTACACCTGATGAACGTGCTCCTGAAATTGTTCTGAACAATAGAACAGGAGATCAAGGTTCATACCCAATGATGTCACAAAGAGTAATGCAAGCGGTTCCGGTTGCTGAAAATCCAATGTTCTTAAAGAGAAGAGGCGGCGGGTATAATCTTGGAGAGATCAGGTGGGGAACCGAATTCCCAGTACTAACTGGTTCTAATAGCAGTTCTGCTGATCAATATCAACGATACGATTATGATATCGTAAGGATATTAGCAGCTACCTCACCTAGAAGAAATGCGAATACTGTTACGATTCAAACTCTTGATATGAATATAGACCCAACATATATGGATGACTGGGCAAACGACAGAGATGAGATTTACGAATCTGGTAGTATAAAACCAATTATACACTCAACAAGTCCTCATTATGATGCATCAAATCGAAATGATAAATTTTCTCTAAATAATCTTGTAACATTTGGTGGGTTTGCAAATCCGGGTCAAGAAAACGAATACGGTATGAAAAGGGGTATGCATATTTATGGAAACATATATCCTGCAGGTTGGCCAAAGGGAGAAGATTCCGGCTTTCCGGAAGATCTAAAAGGCAAACATTGCACACTTGGTCACCCTGTCACTCGTTGGGGAGACATGTTTATTCACGATGATCGATATATAAAATGGGGTACCCAAGCTTTCTCTGGTTCTGATCCGGGCTTTTACAAAGGTTATTATTTGGATAACCCAACAACAGCCTCAGCGAGAAACCAATTTAATAGTGTTATATTAGGTTATAATTCTGCATCGGCATTCTTAGAAGTAACCGGAGCAACCTTTTATTTAGATGACGGCTTGAACGTAACTGGTTCTGGGTATATAAACTTTGGAACAACCAAAGGGACATCAGGTTACGGCTTTAGAGATAACGCTGGGACACTTGAATTCAAAAATAGCGGAGGGTCTTGGACTGAATTTGGAACTGGTACTGGTGACTCAACTATCGGAGAACCGGAAGACGGAGTTTATTCTGATGGTTTGTTTGAAGATTTAACTTCTTCAATGGCTGTTGGTATTCCAATCGATAGATACAATGAAGTTCTCAAGATTCTTGCACCAAGTCCAGCTCCAGCATTGAGCAGAATAGATTACACCAATCCTGTTGGTTCAAGTGCGAAACTGTCTTTTGATGCTAGTAACCAAATAACAGATTACGCAAACTCTTCAACCAACGCAGGCTTTAGTGCTGTGGCGGAAGATGGCTTATATGAGTCTGCAACTAGTGGAAACAATCAAAGGCTTGGAATTTACGACGGTACTCAAGATATCCTAGGGGTTCTAAACTTCAATGTCGTGGCTTCAGTTACAAATGGTCAAGTAGCATACTCAGCAGATTCTTTTGGAAATGCCGAGACTGGTTCTTTGAAGTTAGAACTAAATGGAGCTGTTGTACATACAGTTAATTTAGCTTCTCATGGTTCCGGAAATAGTTATCTTAATACTACTGGTTCTGGCTTTACAAGTTTATCTGTTACATCATCGACTTTAGATGGCAATGGTGCTGAGTGGTATATATTCAAATACCGAACGGGTCAATATAAAATTGACACACTTGATCAAAGAGCTGGTTGGAATTACGCGAGAATTGTACATACTGTTGGTGCAACCAACTATGCTACAAATTATGTTGAATGGATGAACGACCCAGATGGTTCAGCTTTGGCACTATCAGTCACAAACCCAAGAATTGAAGAAGTAAACCTTATTGGTTCTAAATACGTCTCTGGTGTGCAATACAATACTGATCTTACAGCGAAATACAAAGTCGACATAAACAATATGTACAGAAACGTATATCCGGATGGCAATGTTATAACATTCAATAGAACAAATGCAGATGCCATAACCGCTCAGGATTTAGATCCTATAGGAGCATCAGAGGATGAAACTAAAAAAGTACAAGTAACGGCAAGCGTTAACAACAATCAAAACAAACTATTAAACGGTACCATTACTGTTTCTATCAACGCTACACATCCATTAAAAGCAAATCTATCATCAGCTGGAACTGCAACATTAACTGGTATGTTAATCGACAATGATACCAGTGGACCCAATTCAAATACTACTGAAACATTTATTGATGAAGACTTTAGAATCAAATCGGCATCATACGACTCTCAGTCAGACCTGACGGGTAGTGCATGGAATTCACAAACTATTATGACAGGCTCTAATGTGGATGGTCATCAAGATGGATTGTTATTTTTTAATAGAAGATTGTTGGCTCCTAGATCTCATGCTTCTGCTGTTTATCAACTGCCTGCATCTGGGAACTTTTCGTCTCTTGCCAATGTCAGCGCAGGTAATCCGAATTATTATGGCACAACCGGTTTGAGAACATTTTTTAGAAAGATACAAAATACAACATCAGATCCTGTTTATGATTTAAAAATTACAATGGAAAAAGAAATTGCTTCTATTCGAGATAACATACCAGACAATAACGATATAGATATGTACGTAAAGATCCCCGGAAAAACTGGTTGGATGAAGTCGTGGAGTAACTTTGTCTTTGGAAGTGTTTCCGATGGTGATGGGGCATTAGTTAATGGAGCTAGCGACAACAGCGGTATCGCTAGTCAAGCAGCAGTGACTGCCTCACACTGTGTAACGTTTGGAACGGCATCTATAGCTGCTGGGGATTATGCGGTTGTTAAAATCGCAGCCAGTGCTGGTTGGTGGGGATATGTAAAAAATCTACAGTTTCAATTAGGAGCTTCCGATGTTTCCGCACCCACTGAGTCGTTTGTATTGGATGATATAGATTTAGACGATACAAATGGCGAGACGGCAAAACTATCCTTTGGTGCTTCAAACGGAGTACATGGATATACTAATGTCGCTGGTGGTAAAGGTTCTATGGGCGCTGTTAATTCAAACGCTGTTTACACAGATAACAATGACACCAACCGAGGGGTATTTAAGACAATAGAAATCATGGGCGGGACACTAAATGAAGATATTAGTGAAAGTCAAGCTGGTGCTTTCTTAAATTATTCAGCAAAATCGTTTAAAAATGCCCACACAGGCTCACTACTACTAATTGTGAACGATGCAACAGCCAGTACACTAGATTTATCAAACCTCACTGCTCATAACAACCTATCTTCAAACACAGGCTTTACTGTTAGTGTTGTAGATTATTCTACCACAACAGACGGAATACCAGACTACACCAAATCTTACAGAACGGGAACATATAGTATCGGAGCAGGTTCACAAAGATCAGGTTGGAACTATGCAAGAGTCTTACACAGAATAGGAGCGACAGACACTCCAACAAACTACGTCCAATGGGTTGTCGACACATCTGGTGCTGTTGACAATACAGCAGTTACAACCCCAACTCTTTCAGACTTTGGACACACAGATATATATTATCAATCTGGTATTAAATATTATGCTTCGAATCCAACAGCTAGTTTTGATTTTGAAGCATCAAACTTTTATTCAAATGTTTATTCAAACGAATCAAATGCCATATCTTTTCCAACAACAACAAACTGTCAAGTAACAAACATCAGAGCCGTTGGAGCTGGAATAACAACTTTTGATAGTGCAGTCTCTCAAACAGGAATGCCGGCATTAAACAATGCAGCAGACTGCGAGGTAACAACTATACAAGTAACAGGAACTTTACGATATGATGGGGCAACTCCTTCTATCTTTGGAGATTTGAGTACTTTTAATGATTATGACACAGCAGTTAATGCAACAGTATTGCATCCTCTGAAATCAAATAGAACGACCTCGACAGCTAATAAAAATAATTTGATGGTATATTCTGGCTCTATTGGAAGTACAAACTTAAACACAGAAGAGTATTTCAACACAGAAACTTACAGAATTGTTTCCGGAAACTATGCAAACCAAGCAGATATAACGGGATCATCACAAGCATGGAATTCTCAGACGGCTATGAATAATGGTGGTAGTCATGATGACGGTATGGTTACGGCTGCTGGTTATGCCTTGTCGCCTTTTAAAATCGGGGTGGCGGGGAATACCGGACATGCCTCTTTGCAAGCACCGGCTGGTAATCCAGACTATTCTTCACTAACAAACAACACCAGAACATTTTACAGATATTTCAGAAATAACTCCGGAGTTCTTCAGCAAAATGGTTTAACTATAAGTATTTATGGTGATGCAAACCTATTGGCCAAAAGTGGTCCTTCGAGAACAGGCACACTAGGGGCAAATAAAAATATATTTGTTGAACTCAAAGTTTCAAATGATCCTGCTTATACCGGTGGGGCAAACTTATCAACTGGATGGATGGATGTTGTAAAATCTTGGGATGATACCGAAGATGCAACTGTTGATGGCGCTGGGCTTGCTCACGGATCAGTTACCCAAGCAGTTACGCCGGGATCACCATCAACAGTCAATTTGGAATTTCAAACAAAAGGGATTTACAACAATCAATATTTTGTAGTAAAGATTAGTGCTCACAAAGATTGGACAGGATATCTTTCTAGAATCAGGATGGTGTATTGATGTCAGCAGAAAAAATAGATAAAACGCTCATAAACATTGCTGCTAAGAAAGCTCTTGGGAAAGCACATACTTCTAATTTGAGACAGACTCAAAACGAAGGGTATCCGTCAAACGTTCAGATGACTACTGATACCACATTTGGAGAAGCTGTTCCAAACACAGTAAATACTGATAGTTTTTACTCAATACAAAGCAGCTCAGTAGAATATATAGAGTTTGATGTTGTTAGTATAGCAGGAACAGATTATGACGAAGACAGCCACTCAGGAACTGGTGGTTCTGAATCTTCAGACAACACTCATCATGGTTATGAATTACGCTTACCATCAGACTATGTTGTCAGCTCCTCTAATTCAAATAAAGGCACTGGTTACTTCACAAATAGTCAACCTTTATATAGTAGTAGAGGAAAGCTGCAATTAGTTCCTCCTTTAATGTCAAGCATAACAAGTGGTAATAAATATAATTTAACTTTATACGACCAGACCAACACAAGGATAATGCCCGGAGATAACATTGACTGGACCATTGATTATTACAATGGAATTATTTTTGTTCAAGATTCACAAACTTCGAAGGTACCAACGAAAGCCAGAGCTTTTCTTTATATTGGAAAAATGGCCAACACTATTATTTCTGAAGCTGGTGGTAGTCTAATCGTTAAAGACGAAGGTTCCAGTATAACAACATCCGCAACGAGTCTTGATTTTGTCGGAGCTTCAGTTGTTGCAAGTAACAGTGGAAACAATGTTACAGTAACTTTATCAGACAGTGTTTATACTAGAACAACAGTAACAACAACTATAACATCTTCTGCTTCAAGTAAGATCCTCGCAGTTTCAGCGTCATCTGCATTAGATATAAGACTACCAGCCGCAACAGGATTTTCTAATGGTCAACATTTTATAATCAAAGATGAAGCAGGAAATGCAAATACAAACAATATTACCGTTAGAACGTCTGGAGGTGATACTATTGACGGGCAAAGTTCAATTGTGTTAGAATCACCCTACGCAGCGGTCAATCTTTATACAAACGGAAGTAATAAATTCTTTATCTATTAAAGTAGATACGCATTCATTTTAACTATTTATATCGAAATGGGCGTACGCGTCCATGAATCGTTATATTCGCTATAATGATTCAGCTATTATATCTATGGAGGATTAAAAAATGGCTTATAAATTTCTAATTGGAACAATGAAAACCGTTGGTACTATTGATGTATCTGGTGGTGACATTGATCTTCCAAACAACGCAGTAGATGAGGCTGACATTAGCAACTCTGCTGTTTCAAATGACAAACTTGCTGGTTCAATTGCTGATTCAAAGTTGTCTCAAATCACCACAGCAGATAAGGTTGCCGGTTCTGCTGTTCAATTGTCCGCTCAAACGGCTATTGAAAACAATACAGGTCTTCGCTTGAAATCAGCTATTGCTGGTAGCGGTCTTGCCTTGAGTGCTGCTCAGGTTCTTTCTGTTGAAGTTTCTGGTGCTTTAAAAATTACTGGTGACAAGGTCGGTCTTTCTGGTTCATTTGCAGGAACTGGGCTTGAATATGATGGTGGGGTTGACTCTATTTCAAGTCTTTCCGTTGAACTTTCTGACACAGGTGGTCTTCAACATAGTGCTGGTGGTATTGAAATTGTTCTGAACGACGAAGGTGGTCTCGAGTTGGTTGAAGACGGTATGGGACTTAAAGCTGCTGTTGCTGGTGATGGACTTGCTCATAATTTGGGTGTTCTTTCTGTTTCAGTTGATGACTCATCTATCGAAACTAATTCTGACACTTTGCGTATTAAAGCAGCTGGTGTTACCAATGCTATGCTTGCAGGTTCTATTGGAAACGCTAAATTAGCTAACTCTTCTGTGACAGTTACCGCAGGTGACGGTCTCTCTGGTGGTGGTTCTGTATCGCTTGGAGGCACAGTTTCTGTTGCTGTTCAGGTCGACGATTCATCAATCGAAACTAGTGCTGATACTTTACGTGTTAAAGCAGGTGGTGTTACTAACGATATGTTGGCTGGTTCTATTGATCAAGCTAAACTAGCTGGTTCAATTCCTGATACAAAGCTAAACGCTATTTCAACTGCTAATAAGGTTGAAGCATCTGCTCTCGAACTTGCAACCAACACTGCTATGGAAGATGACGGTGGTCTTTGTCTTAAAGCCGGAATTGCTGGTGATGGTCTTGCAATCGCAGAATCTGGTGGAAATCAGGTTTTATCTGTTAGTGTTGATGATTCATCAATCGAAACTAATTCTGATGCTCTTAGAATCAAAGCCGCTGGTGTTACAAATGCCATGCTTGCTGGTTCAATTGAAAATGCTAAATTAGCAAACAGTGCAATGACCATCGCTGGAACTTCTGTTTCACTTGGTGGAAGTATTGCTGCTAGTGTTGTTGCAGCTGCTATTGACGGTGAAAACATGGCTATCACAGGTTTGACTGATCTTGATGTTGCTTCTGCTGGTAACATCACTATTCTTGACACAGTTGGAGCTAACACTCTTACTGTAGGTGCGGCAGGAACTACTGTTAATATTGCTGGTAACTTAACCGTTGCTGGATCTACAACAACTATTAACACTGAAACAGTTACAATTGCCGATCATAACCTTGTTTTAGACAGTAATAATGCAACATCAGACGTTGTTAATCAGGCCGGTATTACGATTGAAGGTGGTTCTGGTGATGACATAACCTTCCAGTACAATTCAACATCAGGTAACATGGAACTTAAGAAGGGTTCTGATGTAATGACACTTATAGCAAACATTTCTGGAGCTAGTACTGAGACTGTTCAAACAATCTCAGCTGATGCTACCTTGAACTTAGGAAATGGAACAATTGTTTTGTGTAATGCTTCTTCTGGCAATGTTACAATCACTCTACCTGCGGCTTCTGGTAACTCAGGAAAGATTGTTAAGTTTAAAAGAACTGACAGTTCAGGTAATTCAGTTATTTTAGATGGTAACGCTAGTGAAACAATTGATGGAGAAGCTACGGTGACTATGTCTTCTGCTTTTGCTGCTCTTAGTTTGGTTTGTAATGGTACTGCTTGGTTCATTATGTAATATTTTAGAGAAATAAGATTATTATCTTTGCTCATAAAAGGTCGGGTCTTTACCCGACCTTTTTCTATTTACTGTTAAAAGGAGATATAATATGGCCTATAAATTTTCAAAAGGTTCGCAAGTTATCGGAGATCTAAAAGCAGAAGATGATGCTCAAGGAGATACTGAGATAGATTTTAGCGAAGATAAAATAGATCTAAAGACTGGTGGTTCGACAAGGTTGTCAATCGAGAATAATGAAATAACCACAACGGTACCGATTCATATCAGCGGATCTGTAACTGAAGGGTTGAGAATAGGAAAAGCGGGAAGTCATTATAGAGAAATACAATTTGAGACCGACGGTGTAGATACAGCGTTTATACAAGTTGATTCATCCGAAGGTTTGGTAATTGGCTGCCAGTCTGTCAATGATGAAATAATTTTTCAAACAACTGATGGTGTCGGTATTGCCGAAAGGATGAGAATAGCGGCAAATGGCAAGGTTGGTATCGGAAACACAGATCCACAAATTGATTTACATATTGAAGGAGTTCACCCTAGAGTAAGGGTTGAATCAAGTAATGGATCTTATCCCGGCTTCGAACTGTCGGATCAAGGCACTAGAAAATGGGCTTTACTTAATGACCCATCTGACGATAAATTTTTAATCAAGACAGATGCAAATACTAGATTTGTTATAGAGCAAGATGGCAAGGTTGGCATTGGTTCTGATAGTCCATCTCACAAACTTGACATTAACGGAGATATCCGAGTTAGAGGAAATGATATACGAGACAACTCAGGAAACCCTGCGATTACTTTTGACGGCTCAGCAAACACAACAATCAATGGAACTCTATCAGTTAACAATTACACATTGCCTGCCTCTGATGGAAATAATGGACAGGTTCTTCAAACAAACGGAAGTGGACAGCTTAGTTTTGTTGATGTTGATGATGGAGAAGGCGGTGGCGGCGGTGAAACACCAGAAGTTTTAAAAGTCGGATTGAATTCAGATCTTACATTACAGACAGGAACATATCACACACTTGCTCTAGATGTTGTTCAGTTTGACACGTTTACCGGAGGAGCAGGATGGAACACAGGGTCTTACAATTTTGTTGCTACGGAAGCAGGATATTATGATATCCAAGCAGCCTTAGTTTTTGACGCAATTCAAAGCGATATAACTCAATATCAAATATATTTGGTCAGCACCAGCTCAGCTAGCACTACAAATTCTTCTGGTATCCCATTTATAGCTCTAAACCAATACAACAATAACCCAGCACAAGTAGATATGAGAACATTTCATCTTAGCACAATAGCTCATTTTAGCACAAACCAAAGTGCTAGTATACAGATTCGTCAAGTTGGCGGAACGAGTAATAGTACAAAAGTAAAAGCTGGTTCAAACATAAGTTATGTTACTATAAAAAAGCTGTAGCCTCGACTTTTATAATGGTTTGTCCTTTTCTCCTTGTGATCACTATTTATTGTTGATAAACGTTTATTAGGAGATGTATTAATGTCATCATTATTAGAACAAGCAATTGTGGATGCACAGGCACTACGCGAAGCAGCGTTAAAGAATGCTGAGCAATCTGTAATTGAGAAGTATGCACCTGAAATTAAGGCTGCTGTTGAGTCTCTCTTGGAAGGAGACAATAAACAAGAAGTAATTAAAGAAGAGTATGATATTCCATATGCCGCCGATCCTGTTGATGAAGCACAGAATGTTGAAATGGTTGTTGAGTATGAGTTCAATCCAGAAGACTTTAGTCTTGATTTGAATTCTCTTCAAGACGGACCAGAACAAGGTACTGAAGCTCCCGAAATGGATATGGGCATGGAAACCCCTGCTGCGACTGAAGAGGCTGCTCCTGCTGGAACTGAGGGCGGTTTAGAGGATCTCTTGGCGGAGTCTGACCTTGATGAGGAGAATGACCTTGTCAGCGAGATTCTAGCAATTCTCGAAGAATCTGATGAAGACGAAGAAGAGGTTGTTGAAGAGGGTTTGACCGTTGATGTCGGAGCTGAGAAGCATGGTTGGATAACAACTGATGACGCAACCAGAAAGTACGACCAAGAATTGGAATTGGCAAAACGCCAGTCTGATGAATATAAAGAAAAAGCAGATAAGTTGACCGGAGAGCTAGAAGGCTTGAAGAACTCATTAGCAACTTATCAAACAAATCAAGACAAACTTCATGGAGCCATTGCTGACATGAAGGACAAGCTTGAAGAAGCATTGATTAGCAATGCCCGTTTACTATATACAAATAAAGTTTTAAGCGATGCCTCCTTGAATGAGCGACAAAAGTCAAAACTTGTCGAAGTCATCGCTAAGGCAGAAACAATAAAGGAAGCAAAGTCTATGTACGAGACCCTTAAAGAAGCTACAGTGGGAGCAAACAAAAAGTCTCCACAATCACTTAGTGAGTCCGTAAATCGTAGATCAAATCTTTCTCATGTTATGCCACGCCGCAAGCAAGAAACTTTAAATGAAAACCATTCTTTCACAGATAGAATGAAAAAGCTTGCAGGCATAGACTAAAATACAATTAAGGAGGTATAAAAATGTCTATAATTGAAAAATTGACAGAAGGCATCGTTAACCGTGATATGAAAGCGGAAGGTAGTGCACTTCTTAACAAGTGGTCCCAAACTGGACTTCTTGAGGGTCTTGAGACCCAACACGAGCAATCAACCATGGCTCGTCTTTTGGAAAACCAAGCAAAAGAACTTCTTCGTGAGGCTTCATCTATGGGAGCTGATAATGTTGACGGTTTTGCTGCTGTTGCTTTTCCTATCGTTCGTCGAGTATTCGCTGGACTTATTGCAAATGAACTTGTAAGCGTTCAACCAATGTCTTTGCCATCTGGTTTGATCTTCTTCCTTGACTTCACTTATGGTAGTGAACTTAACGGAGATCTTACATCTGCTAGTCGCTTTGGTAACACCATGGGTGGAACTAAGTCGATTTACGGTACAGATGATGTTGCATCACAAATCGCTGATGGTGTGAGCCTAGTTGGTGCTTCTTCAAAAGCAGGATTTGGTGGACCCGGACGTGATGGTTCTTTTGCCGGAGCTTACGCTTCTCCAACTGGAAGTAACAACACTGATATTGCTGCTGGTATTACCGCTAAAGAAAGAACGTTTCTTTTAAATGGCAGTGTTTCTGAAGATGACGCTAAAAAAATCAAATATGATCCAGATCTTCTATCATTAACTGATGGAACAGGAGTTGTTGTATTGGACGTTCTTAAAGCTGAACATGATTCAACAGAGGGCGATCCAGATTATGATAATTTGGCAGCATTTATTCTAAACATCACTGGTGCTTCTGGGGATGACGTCTTTGCTGGTTTAAGTGGTACTTCTGCTTGTAACCAAATTCGTCGATTAACAGACACAATTCCTAGTGCTGATGCAATGGTTAATGGTGATGCGATTCGCTATGTTTATAGTGTCACTGCTGGTACCGTTGCGGCTTCTGCTGCTGGAACCAATATCACTAGTCTTATTCACAAAAGTCTGTCAGAATATCCTTTAAGGGAGAGTTTTACTGCATCTGGTACTCCCGTTGGAGCTATTGACGGATATGCATATCCTTTGGAAAACAATCCAAACATTCCAGAGATCGATATCAAGGTAGATAGTATCGCTATCACAGCACAAACCAAAAAGTTGAAAGCCAAGTGGACTCCTGAATTGGGACAAGACTTGAATGCTTATCACAATTTGGATGCTGAGGTAGAGTTGACTTCTATCCTTTCTGAGCAAATTGCTCTTGAGATTGATCGTGAGATTCTTGCTGACCTTGTAAATGGTGCAACTGCTGCAACATACTACTGGTCTCGTTCTCCCGGATTGTTTGTTAACAGAGAAACTGGTGCTGAACTTGGCGCAACTTCGGCTGCTCCTGACTTTACCGGAACTGTTTCTGAGTGGTATGAGACTCTTATTGAAACCATCAATGATGTTTCCGCTCAAATCCATAGAAAGACACTTCGTGGCGGAGCTAACTATGTTGTAGTTTCTCCTGAAGTTGCTAATATCCTTGAGTTCACAAGCGGATTCCGTGCAAACGTAACTGCTGATGCTGACAAAGGTGATATCGGTGCTGTTAAGGCAGGAAGTCTTTCTCGTAAGTTTGATGTGATCGTTGATCCTTATTTCCCAAGAAATGCTATTCTTGTTGGACGTAAAGGAGCTTCTTTCCTTGAGTCTGGTTATGTATATGCACCTTATGTGCCTCTACAAACTACACCTACAATCTTCGGACCAGAAGACTTTGTTCCTCGTAAAGGCGTAATGACTCGTTACGCTAAGAAGATGGTACGTTCTGATATGTACGGTCTTGTTATCGTTCGAGGTCTTCTAGGTGAAGCTGGTGCATAATCACTAGCGATTTAAACCAAAGAACAAAAAAATGCCCTCAACCTTTTGGTTGGGGGTTTTTTCCTTTTGGAGAAACTACTTACTATGAAACGAACCTTTATGGTTCTCAACTTTTATTAAGGAGATTATATTATGGCTAAAGTTGGAAGAGCGGCTCGTGTCGCAAGTCGTCAGAGAGTTGAAATTCTTGGTGACGCTGATAAAACAATTCAATCTGCTGAGACAGGTGAGCTTTACATTTTGACTAGTGACCTTACTGGTTTGCGTACTGTAACCTTACCAGCCCCACAAGATGGTGCTTATTTTAAGTTTATGGTTATGGCGCTCTTAGACGGTGCGTCACTAAAAATCAAAACTCATGATGCCGGTACTCACTTCATAGGTGGACTGCTACATCAAGATAGTGATAACACTACTGCTAATTTTGTTGAAGAGGATGGTAGTGGTAATGCTGATGAGATTTTAATTAAGCACGATAACGATGGTACGAAATTCGGTAGTTGGGTTGAGTGTGTATCTGACGGAACTAGTTGGTATGTAACTGGTGTTATACATGCTGATGAGGCTCCAACAATTAGTTAATAGGTGACCTATGGGACGTAAAGCAAAAAGAGCTAAAGTACTCGTACGACAAATGCGAATCACAGGACAAGAGATTGATCCTGTGGTTGCTCGTCGTTGCGGTGTAGAAAAACAAAACCAACAACTCATTGATGCTCGACTTGAAAAAGAAGCAGAAGAGCGTCGCTTAGCTGAAGAAGCCGAACGCAAAGAGCGTGAAGCATTGGAAGCAAAACAAAAAGCAGAAGCCGAGGCAAAACGTAAGGCTGAAGAAGCCAAGCGAAAAGCCGAAGAAGCAGCAAAGAAAAAAGCAGAAACCGCTCGTAAGAGAAAAGAGGCTGCTGCTAAAAAGAAAGCTGCTGCTAAGAAAAAAGTACAATCTCCTGAAGAAAACTAATTACTAATATTAATATTAGTCCTCCGTTGCCCCTTGCTTATGCTTGGGGCGTTTTCTTATAAGGAAAACTACTTACTAAAGACTGGAGGAATCATGCATGTCATTACCCACTTTAACACCAACATCAACCACATCAGCGATCACATTACCTGAAACAGGCAGTGCTGCCGATGTCGCCGCAGCCTTGCCTCTTGGCGTATATTCAAGCTCACAGCAGTTCTTAACAGGAGCCGCAGCGCAGGTTGCTTTTGTATATAAAAGACTTGGCGGAGATATTCTTGATATCGAAATAACAGCAAAGAACGTCTATGCTTCCTTCGAAGATGCAGTATTAGAATACTCTTATATTGTAAACCTTCATCAATCGAAAAATGCTCTTGGATCTGCTCTTGGATCTCCCACAGCATCATTTGATCACAAAGGTGAAGTATCGTCAGGAGCAGATGGAGCTTCACTAAAGTTTCCAAAGTTTACTTTTGATTATGCTTTTGATATCGGAGATACATTCGCAACAGAAGCAGGAGTTGGAGGTTCCGAGCCTATCTACAGTGCGTCATTTTCACCATCTTCCAACCAACAAGATTATGATCTACAAAATATTGTCAGTGCATCATCAGCGGCTGGTGGTGTTCCTTATGCCGGATTAGTAGGTAATAATAGAATTAAAATAAGGCAGCTGTATTATATCACACCTCGGCAGATGTGGAGATTTTATGGATATTATGGCGGACTCAATGTTGTTGGAGACTTTCACAACTACGGACAGTTTGCAGACGAATCAACCTTTCAAGTTATTCCAGCGTGGCAAAACAAACTACAGGCAGTTTCTTATGAGGATCATCTTTACACAAGAACTTCTCATTATTCATATGAGATAATTGATAACAAGCTTAGAATTTATCCAATACCAACGAGTATATCTCCCGAAAAGTTCTGGTTCAGATTCACAATTGATGGCAATCAGTCTCCATTTACCGGAGATGCAGCATCAGGACAAGAAGGCGTCAATAATATGAACACTCTTCCGTTCCAAAATATACCATATGATAACATAAACTCGATGGGTAAACAATGGATTAGAAGATTCTCACTCGCTCTTTGCAAGGAAGTCCTTGGACAAGTCAGAGGAAAGTTTGGTGGAACCGTTCCAATTCCCGGCGAGACCGTCAATCTCAACGCTTCGGACCTATTGTCTCAAGCGAAAGACGAACAAGCAGCACTCAGAGAAGAATTAAACAAGATACTTGATGAAACAGTATACAGCAAACTTATCGAGACAGATAAAGGTATGATCGACAATCAAAATGCGATTATCGCAGCCTCACCTCTCAAGATATTCGTAGGATAAATAAATGTCAGATGATAACAAATGGTCAAAACCCGATGCTCCTCCCCCTCCATTATTTCTTGGAGAGAAAGAACGAAATCTTGTAAAACAAGTTAACGATGAAGTTATTGAACGAGTCGTTGGACAACAGATACTCTATTTTCCCATTGACATCGAGCACACAAACTACCATCCCGTCTACGGAGAAGCCGTTGAAAAGACATTTCTGCCGCCTGTGAGGGTTTATGCCCTTGTTGAGTATGGAGGCGTTGAAACGGCGTTTATGGACGGTGTAGCCATAGATAAGAAGACAACCGCAACTGTCAAGTTCCACAAGCGGAGACTAACCGAAGACCAAAATCTCTTTGTAAGAGAAGGAGACTTCATAAGGTACGGAACTATCTTCTATGAGATAGTTAAAACAAACGAACCAAAACAACTGTTTGGTCAAATTGACCATAAGTTCGAGATTATTGCTGAATGTATAAGAGCGAGAGACGGACTATTTAATGCGGAGTAAACTATGAGCGAAAAGAAAGCAGAATTATCGACCCTTGAAAACATTGACACCGGTTTTTATAACCATATTAACGAAATATGGGATATTCATGTCAATACAAACCGAGGATCCTATAAAGTTCCCGTATTATGGCTCTCTGCTGAACGTACATATCAGATAAAGAACGACAGAACGTTCAGAGATTCAATTGGAAAACTCAAATTACCAATCATAACCATTGAGAGAGATACATTTGAAAAGGATCGTACGTTCAAGGGAGCATTCCAAGCAGATATTCCCACAGATGTGACAGAAGGTCGTCAATATAAAGCGAGACCGTTGACCGTTAAGACGAGAATCCTTCAAGACAAGACGAGACATTATGCCTCATCTCGTTCAAACAAAGTAAACAAGGGAGATAAGAACTTTCCCGATGATAAATTTAAGACAATTTCTAAAAAGAAGATTGTCCAAGAGGTTTTAAAGGCTCCAATGCCGGTTTATGTTAAGATCATGTATAAGATAAACCTCAGAGCCGAATATCAACAACAGATCAACGATATGATCACACCATTCATCTCGAGAACAGGACAGGTAAGTCAGTTTGTATTCGAGAACAATGGATATAGATATGAAGCTTTTATTGATGGTGCTTTTAATCAGACGAATAACTCCGAAAATCTCGGAGAAGAGGAACGCTCATTTATGACGTCCGTCAATATAAAAGTCCTTGGATATGTGATGGGCGATGGAGAGAATGATCCCCTCCCGACCATAACAACAGAGGAAAATATTGTTGAAGTCAAAATATCTCGAGAAAGAGCCATCACTCAAGATGAAATACCTTGGCTTCCAAAAGATAATAAATATCGGAGCATATAAGTTTTTGCCCGTTCACTATACTATTTATTACGAATATAGTTTTAAAAATAAGGAGATTTTTTAATGCCTAGAAAATTTGATTTTATCTCGCCCGGTATCGAGTTAACAGAAATAGACAACTCCGTGTTGCCTCCTGCAAGGGATAATGACGGACCTATTATTATCGGTAGAACGAGAAAGGGACCTGCTCTCAAACCTGTCAAGATTAGAAGTCTTGATGACTACATCGCCGTATTTGGACGACCAAATGCTGGTGGCTCATCACCTTCTGGTGACCTTTGGAGAGACGGTGCTGGGGCATCTGCTCCTACTTACGCTTCATATGCTGCTCAAGCATGGTTGGCTGGTGGAACCGCACCTGTGACTGTGGTGAGACTACTTGGAGAAGACCACGCAAATGCAACCGGTGCAGCTTTGGCTGGCTGGAAGCTTGATAACAGTAAGACAAGTAACAATGCTACAAACTCAACAGCATATGGCTTGTTTATTGTTGATAAAGCAGACCCAGCTCTTGCAAGCGGATATGGGCAAATTACAGTTGGTGGAACTGTTAACGATGGTAACAAATATACCATTGGCAGTGTTGAATTTCAATTCGAACCATCTGCTAATTTGACAGAAAGTGCTACTCTTAGAGAAGTTATTATTCAAGGCAGTCAGAATGATAATATGGCAGCTTTGGTAACAAAAATAGAAGAAGCTATTACATTGGGTTTTCTAACAGATATCACAGTAGTATATAATAGTGGTACAAACACTGCTAAACTTTTTAAGACTGCTGGTGGAGCAGTGACAATCACATCAAGTGGTGGAGGTTTGGGAGTCAACGATAGTTCCATTGACGCCTATGATAGCTCAAAAGTGATAAAAACAGGTGCTTTAGCTGCCATTTTTTATGCCGCCACAGGATCTTTGGCTCTTAAAGGAGATCGTGCAGGTGGAGGTGGATCTAAGACAGCTTCATGTGTCTTGGTTGAATCTGCAAATGCTGACGTTGGTTTCCAACTAGTTGTTGTAGGTGCTGATGGCGTTACGGATGAAACAACTCCTTTTAACTTCAACAGAAATAGTGGAAACTACATCAGAAAAGTATTTAATACCAATCCTACACTAACAAACAGTAGGACAACAGCTAATGATGATTTGAAAACTTATTGGCTTGGTGAAACATTTGAAAGACACTTGAAGACGTACGTTACAACAACAACTGCTGGTCAGCAATATGGCGTCCTACTTCCATTAGAAAGTGGTTCTGATAACTGGGCGGACCGGAAAGAAGGATACGCAGCTGCAACATCAGGGTGGGTAATTTCCAACTATGATGGAGATTCAGCGCTCTACGACATTACTAAGCAACCAAAAATGTTTAGGTTTGTGGCATTACAAGAAGGAGAAGATATTCAAAAGAATGTATTTATCTCAATTGAAAACTTGAACCTTCCACCGAACCCCGAGGTTTATCCTTACTCAACATTTGATGTTGTTGTGAGAAGTATTGATGGAAATGCTTTGGAAAGATTCTCAAATCTTTCAATGGATGAAAACAATGCTAACTTTATCGCACGTAGAATTGGAGATATGTATCAAACTTGGGATTCGTCAAAAAGACGATGGAGAATGTATGGAGATTATCCAAACCAATCAGACTACATTCGTGCCGTAATGCCAGATGTGTTACCTTCTAAGGAATCAGCTTTACCGTTTGGTTTCTTGGGACCCGGTATGCCAAAAGGCTTTGGTATAGTGGACAATGATACTAGTGCAAAATCTTTTGATCTTGGATCTGATTTTGCTGGTGCTTTTGTTGAAAATGGAGACCCATCAGATACAGAGAGTCACACAACCGACTTTATTGCTCATAATCTTACTGATTACGCAGTAAAGTTCACTTGGCCAAAACTTCAGTTGAGAAATAAAGGAACAGACGGAAATGCTTCGAATCCTTATCAAGCAATGTATGGAATCCGACCAAAGATTAGTGACAGTTCAAGTCTTCATGATAACGACTATTGCGATTATCTCAGAGGACTACCAGCAGCTGTTAGAACAAACAATCTAGCTCCAACCGGAGATTATGAACACTCAATTACATTCTCACTAGATGAGCTTGTAATCGACTCTTCAGCTGTTACAGTAGAATATACAGAAGGTTCTCATAAGCTCAACACTGCTTATAGATCAAGTGGAAACAGCACAGCCAATCAGAACGGTTCGGTTGAAGACCTTCTTAACTTAGGGGTTTCAAACTGGGCGATGCCACTGTTTGGCGGTTTTGATGGACTTGATATTACAGAGGTTGAACCCTTCAATAATGACTTAATCAGCAGTACAGCTACTAATCTTACAGACTCTCTTACAAACTCTTTCAACATGGCAGTAGATTCTATTGCAGATGAAGAGTTAGTACCAGCCAATCTATTGTTGGCGCCGGGTTTTAAGGCAGCACACTTGACAAACAAGCTTATCTCCGTTGCAGATAATCGTCAAGATGTTTTAGCTATTGTTGACCTTGAAGGTGACTATAAGCCAAAAGCTGAAGCTGATACATCGGATACCAAGTCTAGTAGACGAGGCTCAGTAACTTCGGCCATTTCAAGTCTCAAGACAAGAAATATTGACTCAAGTTTTGCTTGCGCTTTCTACCCATGGGTACAAATCACAGACCGACTTGGAGGTTCAGAACTTGTATGGGTTCCACCTTCAATCGCGGCACTTGGTGCAATGGCAAAGTCTGACTCAATGACAGACGTATGGTTTGCTCCTGCTGGGTTTAACCGTGGTGGACTTGGTTCACTTGGTGGACCTTCTGGACCTACCGTCGTTCAAGCCAGACAAAGACTTGACGCAAAGGACAGAGATGATTTGTATGCTGTTGGCGTTAACCCAATCGCTTCATTTCCGAACGAAGGCCTTGTTGTTTTCGGACAAAAGACTCTTCAACAAAGATCATCAGCTCTTGACCGTATCAATGTTCGTCGCTTGATGCTTTACCTCAAGAGAGAAGTTGGGCAAGTTGCAAAAGATACATTGTTCCAAAACAACGTACCAGCAACATGGGCAGATTTTAAAGGAAGGGCAGAGCCAATCCTTGCAGATGTTAAAAACCGATTCGGGTTGACCGATTACAAACTTATTCTTGATGAGACCACTACTACGCCAGATCTCATTGATAGAAATATCTTGTATGCTAAAGTATTCCTTAAGCCTGCAAGAGCGATTGAGTATATAGCTATCGACTTCGTCATCACAAAAACTGGTGCGGATTTCGTATAGCAGTCTAGTTATAATAGTATTAATAGGAGAACTACATAATGGCATTTTGGACAACAGGGGGTGACGCTAAAGACCCGAAAAGAAATTTTAGATTTAAGGTTATCATTAATGGATTTGCTGTAGGAGCAAATGGCGGACAAGCCAACGTCGAAGGTGATTCTACAGTTTGGTGGGCAAAAAAAGTTCAGAAGCCCAATTTTACAGTAGCCGAATCAAAGCATGTATTTATGGGACACTCTTTTTATTGGCCCGGAAAAACAGAATGGCAAGAAATCAGTTTGACTCTTGTTGATCCTGTTTCGCCTGATGCGGTTGCTATTTTAAGCAATATCCATGAGAGATCAGGATATCGGTTGCCAAAAACAGAAGAAGGCGGTCTAGTAACCCAGTCGAAGAGCAAGTCAAAAGCTGCTCTAAATACAGTTAAAATTGTTCAAATCGATGCAGATGATAGACCAGTTGAAACTTGGACCTTGCATCATCCATTTATCAAAAAAATATCCTTCTCGGATCTTGATTATGAAAATGATGATTTGACAACAGTAGACCTCACCCTAAGATATGATTGGGCTGAATGTGATACTAGTGTTACTGAAGGAACTGGTACCGGATTCTTTAATGCCAATGGACCAGCTCTTCCTTAAGAGAGGAGTAACTCATGGCATTTTGGACATCAGTTGACGTAGAACCTAAACGTAAATCTCGCTTCCTTGTTGAACTTGGTAGCGGGTTTATTTTAACCAGTGTAAAGACGTGTTCCAAACCAACAGCTGATGTTGATATAAAAGAGTATCAACTCATCAATCATAAGTTTAAATATCCGGGCATCGTTACATGGCAACCGGTAAAAATAACTTTTGTTGATATGGCGGGGCAAAAACCGGAAGGACATCAAACAGTTTCAACAGCTATTATGCTTGAAAGAATGTTGAAATATTCTGGATACAATATTCCTACAAGGGCAAATGGACCAATTGCAAAAGACGGCCCACAAAGAGAACTCTCAGCTCCAGAAAAGGCATCAACAATAGCAAACTCGTTTGGTACAGGTCTTCATGGCGCAGCAGATACCAACATGGCACAGGTTTTAAATTCAGCTAAGAAGGGTGGAACGAACAACCAATCAATTAAAATACACCAACTGACACCTGATGGTACAAAGTCAGTTGAAACTTGGATTCTACACAATCCTCAGATAAAAAGTGTTTCTTGGGGAGATCTAGCATATGACTCCGATGATTTTATAGAATATTCGGTAGAGATAGTGTATGATTTTGCAGAGATGCAAATAGGAGCTAAAATACCGGCTCTTAGTGATTTTGATAAAGCTGCTGCGATGAATGCTGGTATCTCATCAGAGCTTAATGCTCAAAAAAGTTTTGAAGAAGTTCAAGCAGAGATTGCAAGAAGGGCGGCAGTCAATGATGCACTTGACAGTGTTCAGTTATCAGATACTAGTGGTATTGGTGGAGGACGAGATCTTGGAGCAGTAACCGGAATGGGTGGCGGCACAGTAGGTGAGCTCGGAGCAACAGACACTGCTAGCATATCAGAAACATATTCAAATACTTATGAAAGAAAAAAGAAATCTACTGCATACTTTGGTTCTTATGAATCAACACAAAATAATTTTATAGAGCCAGAACATATTCAGATAGAAAATGCTTTTTACGAACCTGATAGATATCAGAAGAAAAACAAAGAATAATCTAATTACAATACGAGGTGAAAATGATTAGAAATAACGAAGACCGAACAGGTCCACGGTCCACGGCAGCCGATGAAGTGCCCGCTGAAATAAAAGAAATGATGAATCCAATGGATTTCGTCGCACCAACTGAGTTTGTTGAGCTTCCATCACAAGGAGTAGGATATCCGCAAGGACACCCCCTCAATGGTCAAGACTCAATTGAAATACGCTTTATGACAGCAAAAGAAGAAGATATATTGACTTCCCAAACTCTTTTGAAAAAGGGAGTCGCTATTGAACGCGTATTGCAATCTCTCGTCAAAGATAAATCAATCGATGTTGGGACAATGCTCATAGGAGACCGTAACGCTATATTGGTCGCCGCCAGATCATCAGCATATGGTGAGTGGTATAAGACAACAGTTAACTGCCCCAATTGCGGAGAACAGAACAAGAAAGCCTTCAAATTGACCAATCCATCAATATATCATGGAGATAATTTTGAAGATTACGATATTGAAAAAACAGAGAACGGAACATATAATGTTTCTCTTCCATATTCAAAACTTGTTATTGAATGTCGACTATTAACAGGAGCAGATGAGCTCTCTATTGTCAAGCACATGCAAAAGAAAAATAAAAAGAGCGAAGAGGGCTTGGTATTAAATCAAATGGCTCTTTATATTGTCTCCGTCAATGGATATACAGAACAAAAAGCAATTATCTATACGATACAAAATATGGTAGCAGCAGATTCTAGATATCTCAGAAATGCTGTTAAAACCTTCACACCTCAGTTAAAAATCTCTGAACACTTTGAGTGCAACTCCTGTGGCCACGAACAGGAATTGGAGGTGCCCTTTGGGGCGGACTTTTTTTGGCCTGACCGATGAATATTCTGAGCAAGTATATGAGACATTCTTTACTCTGAAACATTATGGTGGATGGTCACTTTATGAACTTTATAACCTTCCGGTCGGTCTCCGACAATGGTGGTTAGAAAGAACAATGAAAGAGTATGAGAAAGAAAAAGAGCAGATGGAGAAGTCCATGAAAAGATAAAATGCCTTAACGGGCATTTTTTTGTTGAAGCTAATTACATATAGTAAGAGGGCATTATATGACAACAAAAGCAGAAAAAAGCGAAGGTGTCGATACAGCACAACAAGCAAAAAACGCTGAGGAAATGAGAGAGAATCTTTTGATTGCTCTTGATAACGCAATCAAACTAGACGAACTTGAAGGAAAAAAAGCGCAAAAACTAGGACAACAGTTGGATTTGACTCAAAGACGCCTTGATGTTTCAACGAAGCTTTTAGCGCAAAGTTCAAATCAATTGAGAAACTTAATAGCCCAAAAAGATTCATTGGGCCAAACGGTTGCATCAGCTGAGGAATTGCAAGCCATATTTGATGTTGTGTCTAAAAAACAAATTGAAGGTGTACAGGCAGGTGCAAAATATAAGCAAATACTTAAAGACATGGCAGATATTAATAAAAAAGCTGCGGGAGATGATGCTGAAAGGCTTAGATTAATTAGAGAATCAGCTAAAGCAATGGAAGAACTTCGTGCAGAACAGGAAGATGTTAAGAAGTTCGGAGATAAATTTAATAGTCAATTGGGAAATTGGGGATCAAATTTAGGTGTTGCCAACAATCTAATGTCAACATCTAGTGGAAAGATTAGCTCAATGGTGGCCGACTTAACAACAGGGCTGACAACGGATAAGATTGCAATGGTTGGAAAAGCGTTCACTCAATTTGGGATAACAACTCTTGCATCAATTGTTGATGAGGTCTTTAAACTAGCAATTGCGCTTGATACTTTAGGAAAAGAATTTAAAAAGACAAACGGATATGCTCAAGATTTTGAATCAACTATCAAGAAAATAGACAGTAATTTATACGCTGCTGGTTTGTCAATGGAAAAATCAGTTGAAGCTATGCAAAGTTTGAGCGACACGTATACTGATTATAATCCAAATGCAGTTTTACAAAACGAATATATGACAACAACAATAGGTTTGCTGACCTCGGTAGGTGTTCAATCGGGTCATAGCGCAAAGGGTATTCAAATGTTATCTAAAACTTTTAAAATGACTGGAGAAGAAGCAACTGATACCTTCCAAAAAATTGTGACCTCGGGTAATTCTGCTGGGATTAGTAATAGAAAAATGGCAGCCGATTTTGAAGCTAATTTTTCTAGCTTGATTCAATTTGGAAACAGGGCAAAGCAAGTATTTAAGGAACTCGCAGCAATGTCTAAAGCAACTGGTGTTGAGATGAGTGCTCTTGTTGGAATTGCACAAAAATTTGACACATTTGAAGGAGCAGCAACACAAGCAGCCAAATTAAACTCTGTATTGGGAGTGAACGTATCTGCCATGGAACTGATGAATGCAGATTATGCTGAGACTATAGAACTCATTCGAGACGGAATGTCTGGTGTCAACTTTGATGAGCTTAATCGTTTCGAACAAAACTACTTAGCTCAAGCTATGGGTGCTAAGGATGTTTATGAAGCACAAAGACTTCTATCGGGTGAAGCGGATGAATATGAAAACAAAATGAAAGCTCAGGCTGAAACTCAGGACGAATTGATGAGGATTGTGAAAGAAAACCTTCCAGTGATGGAGCGTTTGAGTATAGCTATTGGTAAAATAGCTAGGGCTGCTGAGATTGCTTTATTTCCAATTACTTTATTATTGGATCTGTTTTTGTTCATTGATGATATTACTGGTGGAATTTTGATGCCAATTTCAATGTTAGCTATTACAATAAAAGGTCTTTTTTCTGCATTTATTGCGGGAACAGAAGCATTTTGGATGTTTAAAATGGGAGTTGATGGAATAGCAGGTTTGTTGGCAGAGCTTGGAGCTGCGGGTACAGCAGCTACAGCAGCTACAATGGGAATAATTCTGCTTTTAGCAACTGGTTGGAATATGGTTTCTAATGCTCTTAGAGAGTGGAAACCAACTTTTGAATGGCTTTGGAAAGGATTGGATTTTCTTATTATGGGTCTCTTAGCAGCTGCTGCGGCGTTAGTTCTTTTTTCAAATCCCGTTGGATGGGCTGTCGTGCTTTTCGGAGCTATTACTGGTGCAATATATGCTTTTCGAAAGGAGCTTGCTGATTTGTGGGAGACTTTTAATTTGACGGGCTCTCCAAAGTTATATAGCATGCCAGATGTTTTTGCTTGGGGAATGAACAAGATGGCCATTGGGATTGCAAAAGCAAAAAGTGCCCTTCAAGCGTTTGGTTCTATTCTTGTTTCGATTCACAACACCGCAATGAAACCTTTCATAAGTGCCTTCTCAAAAGTTGCTGGTGTTCTTGGTTTCGATATGGAAACCACAGAAGACGGATCAGAAGCTCAAACAGTAACCCCAACGGGTCCAAAAATGACCGCCGGGGCAGCGGGCAACGCTATTCAACAAGCAGCAATGGAAGTAAAGACTATCGTCGTTGCTCAATTGAAAGAAACAGGAATTCAAGAAACTGCTGACGAGTTAGCTAAAATAGCTAAAATAATGGACGGAAAAGACCCCATAACAAATGTAACCATCAACCTAGACGGTAGACCTCTTAAAGACTTCATTTGGAGGACCATAGCGGGATGACATGGTTTAACAAAACAACAAAGACCTATTCCGGAGAGACTGATCTCGATCAAGGAACAGATGGTTCAAGTGAATACTTGAAGTCTAGAAAGATTCGGCTTATAATAGGTCATCATAACACAGGAGCAACAATCTCCTTTAAACCCTTTTTGACTGGCTATTCGATGGCATTGAGCAGTAAACAGATTGACAAGACAAACGAATATCTGAGATTAACAAAGCAAAATATCTTCGCAACAGATTCTCTTGGTATTGATGTAACTTTTTCATTAGACTTGTTAGCACATTCTGTCAATGAAGCAAAAGTCAACATGATGAGAATAAACGAATTGGAACACATGCATAAGTCAGTAGTGCCAAATGATGAAAATGGAAATTTTTACTTAATGAATATCTACTATGTTTCTTTCGCAAACATTTTAACAGCAAAATATACCAGCAAACAGACCATATCCAACATGACCCAATTAAAACAAATTGGAGTTCCTTGTTTCATGGAAGGTTTTACATTCTCCATAGATAAAGAAATGGGAATGTTTGAACATAATGGGTCCCTATATCCAAAAAAATATAGTTTGGAATTAAAGTTTAAGATCTCAAACGCAGCCTATAAAGAAGCGCAACCCACAACCAAAGTTGAATATCTATGGCTTCCTCTTCTAGAAGAGATCAATAGTCATTATGATGAAGATATCAAAACTTTTCCTTTCGGAATAACTAGTCCGAAGGGTAGAAGAGGAACTGATGGTGCTGACGAGTGGAGTTCAAATCATGGAGCACATATCTATATTGGTGGAACTTCTAATCGTTTCTTTCAAAAATTCAAGCCTTACCTAGACTCTTTCAGTTGGACATATACCCACAGTAATTTAAAAATAGAAGAAGAAAAGTTTGTCGGAGGAGGCTTAAGATATCAAGGTGGTGGGGGAGAAACTCTTTTAGAACATAAGGTGTCTTTTTCTGTCTTGAGTCATAGTGTTAACGAAGCGATAAATAATATGTGGAAATTACAAATGCTTATCAGATTAGCTGATCAATTCTACCCACAATATCTCTCCGATGGTGAGTTAGAGTGGAGCAACGATTATCCAGACGCACCAACAATATATTTCAAATTTAATGATATAAATTCCAGCCAAAAAAACAGCACAATAAATTCTTGGGATGATCTTTATTTGGCATCAAAAAAATACTATATGAAGGGTATCTCTTTTAACTTTGATATATCAATGGGAATGTTCGAACACAAAGGAATGCTTTATTTTAAAAAATATGATGTCTCTCTTGATTTGAAAAGAGTAAGTGCTGGAACCGGTAAGTGGCGAACAGAAACTAGCTGGTATGGGAAAGATAAGCCCGAGCTTAAGCAAGGTAAAAAACATAAAAACTACCACCATGCCATTGACCATCACATATTTAAATAAAAGGAAAATACCATGCCAGAATATTCACAACAAATAGTAAAAAATGATGATGAAGT
>CEUT01048454.1_pt1 | contig 52139 bp, 36 predicted proteins | sample 531401 | NCBI WGS metagenome assembly CEUT01 (sample SAMEA2622821, study PRJEB7988) | marine metagenome | biome: marine biome (ENVO:00000447); feature: surface water layer (ENVO:00002042); material: "saline water (ENVO:00002010), including plankton (ENVO:xxxxxxxx)" | depth 5 m | reverse complement strand
TAGTAATGGCGATGTTTACCAAGACGAACTAACCGCCTTTAATCCACAGTCTCCCTACGCTATAGCAAAAGCCGCCGCTCATCAGGCTACAGCGCTCTACAGGGACTCCTACGGGCTTTTTGCCTGTTCGGGTATTCTCTTTAACCATGAGAGTGAAAGGCGCGGAGAAACGTTCCTGACGCGCAAGGTAAGCAAATACGTAGCTAAATTGTACCAAGCAATAAATGAGGGATACTCTATACCGAAATTGAAGCTAGGAAACCTCAAAGCGAAGCGTGATTGGGGCTATGCTCCTGACTATGTTAGGGCAATGTGGATGATGTTACAGCAGGACAAGCCGCTGGATTATGTTATCTGCACTGGTGAGAGTTATACAGTAGAAGACTTCGTAATAGAAGCATTTCAGTGTATAGATATATATGAGTACAGTGATTATGTAGAAATAGACAAAAAACTATATAGGCCGTCTGAAGTTCCGTATCTTAGGGGCGACTGCTCAAAAGCTAGTAGACTTCTTGGATGGGAGCCACAAGTATCGTTTGAAACGCTTGTAGCAAGAATGGTAGACCATGATATACAAGATAGAGATAGACATTTCCAAGATATTGCCTTTGCTGAAGAAGCTGGGTATATATCGGTATAAGCAAGAAAGCACGCATATTTTTGTTCAGGCAGAAGACCCTGACGAAGCATGTTTTATTGCTTTAGCAAAATTAGCGCAACAAATGCTAGAAGAAAATAATACAGCAGCGGTTAAGGATACAATAAAGGATCTTCGTCATATGGTTAGAGTCGTGAAGCTCAGAAGGATTGGTCCAAGAATATCATGAAAAGAGATTATGACGATCCGGTATATGCCGAATGGCGCAAGCGTATCTATGAGAGAGATTCTCATAAGTGTCAAATGCCCGGATGCAAATCAAAGCGTTCAAGACTCAATGCGCATCATATAATAAAATGGTCAGAAGCTCCACACCTGCGTTATGATCTGAATAATGGAATAACTTTGTGCTGGAAGTGCCATAAAGAGGTAACAGGTTCTGAAAGCACGTATGCGCCTCTGTTTTGGGACATACTGAGAGACAATGAGTAAGTACATAGTTCTAAGAGACACGAGAGAGAAGAATGGCTGGGATTTCAGCTCTCAGGATAAGTGTATGGCCGTTAAGGATTGGGGTCTAAGGACGGGCGATTACACCGCGAGAGGCTTGGAAAAGAGCCTAGTAATTGAGCGCAAGGCCAGCACGGGCGAGATAGCTATGAATCTTGGGCAAAAGAAGAATGCGTTTGAAGCAGAAATGGAGCGGATGTCTAAGTTTCGATGGGCATACATTGTATGTGAATTCTCGATAGACGACATTATGTCGTTTCCTGAGAATTCAGGAATACCGAAAAAAAGGTGGCAGTATATGCGCATGAACGGTAAGTACATATGGAAACGAATAAGAGAAATTGAAGAGGAGTTTGGTGTTGTATTTTTATTCCTTGATAACAAACACGACGCTGAGGACAAGGTCGTTAGGATATTCGATGAAGTAACGGAGATACTAATACGTGAACAGCACTCTTAATAATCCTAAAATTCTACAAGACGCATGGCTGAATATAGACAAAGACGAATCGGAGCTAATAAATCCTTTTGCTTTAGATACTGAAGAAGAGTTTCACATAAAGCTTACGTGGTTATTGTCTAATCCAGAATACTTCTCTTTTATATGCAAGTATGTTTTTAATGTAGAAATACTACCTGCGCAAGCATTAATGCTCAAAGAAATGTGGGGAAGAAAGTTTCCAATGCTTATCGCTAGTCGTGGTTTTGGAAAATCTTTTATACTGTCGCTCTACTCTATGCTAAGAGCGCTCCTGATGCCCGGAAGAAAGATCGTTATCGTTGGTGCTGCCTTCCGTCAATCTAAAGTCCTGTTTGAGTACATGGATACAATATGGAGAAATGCACCTATATTGAGAGATATAGCCGGAGGCAGTAGTGGTCCACGTAAAGATGTGGATATGTGCAGGATGATCATTGGCGATAGCACGGTGACGTGTCTTCCATTAGGTGATGGCTCTAAAATTCGTGGTCAACGTGCTAATGATATTATTGCTGACGAATTTGCATCTATACCTCGTGCGATATTTGAAAATGTTGTAGCAGGTTTTGCTGCCGTAAGCGCATCTCCGATAGAGAATGTAAAAAGATTGGCTGCAAAAAGATTAGCTGAAGAAGAGGGCATAAACGTAGAAGAGGATAAGGACGAAGTTTTAGATATAGGAAACCAGATCATACTTTCTGGTACGGCATACTATGACTTCAATCACTTTGCCGAATACTGGAAAAAATGGCGTCAGATAATAAATAGTAAAGGAGATCCTAAAAAACTCTCTGAAATGTTTGGCGACAATGAAGTTCCTAAAGACTTTGACTGGAAAGAGTATTCAATCATAAGAATACCATTTGAGCTTTTGCCAGAAGGCTTTATGGACGCTGGACAGGTGGCTAGATCTAAGGCTACTGTTCATGCAGGTATATATCAAATGGAGTTTGGGGCTTGTTTTTCTAGCGATAGTAATGGGTTCTTTAAGAGGTCACTAATCGAAAGCTGTGTAGCCTCTCCAGAAAACCCAATAAGTATGCCTAGCGGAGAAGTAAATTTTCATGCATCGCTTAGAGGTAACCCAAACGGAAGATATGTATTCGGCATTGACCCCGCTTCTGAAGTAGACAACTTTTCTATTGTCGTCATGGAGTTACACGAAGATCATTCAAGAATTGTTTATTGTTGGACTACCAACAGGTCTGAACATAAAGAAAAAATAAAAGCGGGCGTGGTAAGTGAAACGGACTTTTATTCTTACTGTGCTAGGAAGATAAGAGACTTGATGAAGGTATTTCCTTGTGAAGAGATCGCCCTAGACGCTCAGGGTGGTGGTATAGCAATCATGGAGGCTCTGCACGATAAAGACAAGATACAAGAAGGCGAACTTCCGATATGGCCTACGATAGACGAAAAGAAGGAAAAGGACACAGACGGAGAGCCGGGACTTCACATTCTAGAAATGATACAGTTTGCTAAGGCCGACTGGGTTGCCGAGGCAAATCATAGTTTAAGGAAAGACTTTGAGGATAAAGTTGTACTCTTTCCATACTTTGATGCAGCTACTATTGGACTAGCAATATCTGATGACAAACTAAAAAACAGACTGTATGACACGCTAGAAGATTGTGTTATGGAAATAGAAGAGCTTAAAGATGAGCTTTCTATGATTATTATGACGCAAACAACTTCGGGTAGAGATAAGTGGGACACTCCAGAAGTTAAACTTCCCGGAGGTAAAAAAGATAGGCTAAGAAAAGACCGTTACTCTTCTCTCATAATGGCTAACATGTCCGCCAGAAGAATACACAGAACACCAGCAAAACCTAACTACGATCCTGTAGGTGGATGGGCTGGAAAAGCTGTTGGAGATGGCGGAGAAAGTTTTATAGGACCAGCTTGGTTTACACAAGGAATGAAAGATGTTTATTGATTTGGTGTATAATCAATTAGATTAATTATTCAATCATTCCAATTACAATTCAATTGAGGCAGACAATGGAAGACAAAAATCCAGAGATACAAAAAACACAGGGTTTTGTTACTTGGGCAGACGACTCAGGCAAGCAACAAGTTTTATTGGAAACCTCAGACAATATAGACCATTATGATGGCATTCAAAAGTCTATAGGTTACAGGCGTAGGTCTTTTCTGGACATAGAGACAAATAAGTCTGTCAGAACTGGTTTTACACGCGAAGACTACAATCGCTTTAGAAGCGAAGAAGCAGTTCCAAAGAAACAAAAGGAAGCTATGCAGATGTGCATGGCTGCTTACGATAAGGTAGGGATTGTAAGAAACGTCATTGATCTCATGGCCGATTTCGCATCTCAAGGAATTAATTTAGTTCATCCTAACAAAAGAATAGAGAAGTTTTATCGTAAGTGGTTTCAAAAGATTAGCGGAAAGGAAAGATCAGAAAGATTTCTAAATACGCTATACAGGTGTGGAAACGTAATAGTTAAAAGAAGAACCGCTAAAATAAGCAAAAAAGCTGAAAGAGAACTAAGATCTTCTGCAACTCCGGACATGGACATTCAAGAGTTGTTGTTCAACAAAAGAGAGATACCTTGGAAATTTGATTTTCTCAACCCCCTTTCGGTTGAAGTTATTGGTAACGAATTAGCTACGTTTGTTGGTCAACCCAAATATGCGATAAGGGTTTCCAAAATAGTTAGACAACAAACAAAAAGAGGACTGTCTGGTTCTGTTCCTTATAACGCGAGATTGTCTGCAATGTTACCACCAGACATTGTAGAGGCTATCAAGAGCGGACAAGAGCTTATTCCGCTAGATGAAAATAAAGTGTCAGCATATTTCTATAAGAAAGACGATTGGTTGGTTTGGGCTAACCCTATGATCTATGCAATTTTAGATGACATTATTATGCTAGAAAAAATGAAACTAGCAGACATATCTGCTCTTGATGGTGCAATCTCTAATATAAGACTTTGGAGTCTTGGTGATTTAGATAACAAAATACTACCAACAAAAAATGCTATCAATAAGCTTAGGAATATTTTAGCAAGTAATGTTGGTGGCGGAACAATGGATTTGGTATGGGGTCCCGAACTTAAGTTTACTGAATCTAGCACTCAAGTATACAGATTTTTAGGTAAGGAAAAATATGAACCAGTTCTCACGAATATATACGCAGGTCTTGGTATTCCACCTACACTTACCGGAATGGCAGCTGGCGGCGGAGGCAGCTTTACTAACAACTTTATTAGCCTTAAAACTCTTGTAGAAAGATTAGAGTACGGGCGCGACGTTTTGGTCTCTTGGTTAAATCAAGAGCTAGAGATTGTTCGCAAGGCTATGGGTTTTAGACTTCCAGCAACTGTTCATTTTGATCAGATGATTCTTTCTGACGAAGCGTCTGAGAAGAACTTGCTTATTCAGCTAGCAGATAGAAATATAGTTAGCGCCGAAACTGTAGTTGAGCGATTTGGAGAAATTCCAGAAATTGAAAAAATTAGAATTAAAAGAGAAGAGCGAGAAAGAAAGGGCGAATCTATGCCTCAAAAAGCTGGCCCTTATCACAACGCTCAACACAGAAACGATCTCGAAAAAATTGCTCTTACAAAAGATGCTATTTCTCCTGAAGACTTAGGTCTTATACCTTCCGAAGAAACTGGTGATCATCCTCTTACTAGACCTGAAGATAGGAGAAGTGATCAAACCATCCAAGACAAGAAGGAAGAAATGCAAGATAAGCAAGACGAGAGAGAACAGAACAAATTTGATAAGAGGGCTGAAAAGCAAGAAGAATTTGCTCCACAAGGCCGACCGGAAGACGGCAGGCCCAAAAACGCTAAGGATCAAGTAAAGAGAAAACAAAAGGAAGTTAAACCTAGAGAAACTGTTAAGTCTAACTTCATGAACATAATGCTTTGGGCATCTGAAGCTCAAAAGATTGTTGCAAATACTGTGCAACCCGCTTTACTAAATCATTATGATAAGAAGAATTTGAGAAGCCTGACTAAACAGCAGGCAGATGAATTAGAATACATTAAACTTTGTATTCTATGTAACTTAAGACCTTGTAAAGAAATTGATGCCGAAATGATAAATGAAATCTTAAAGAGTGGCGCTGGTGTTAACAAGTCAATTGCTAACACTATCGAGTCTCTAAAGTTTGGGTTCGTTGAAGAAAACCAACGACAACCTAACATAGAAGAAAGGCGCCAAATGTGTGTTACGGCTTATGCGTCTTTCCATACTACCTAATGTTTTTAAGATTTATTTTGATTTATGGTGTATAATTTTATGAGGTAATATATATGAATATACCAATCTATAAAGATGAATATAACAACGGGTTAGAAGAACTAATTAAGTCAACAGCTAGTGTTGCTTATTCTTCTGTCGTTGATACCTATATTCCAGATCAAAAACAACAGAGTGACATTGAGAAATTGATGGCTAACCACGAAACTGTTGCAGAAAATAAAGATCAGTTTGATCTCTATTACTTACAATCTGTTTTAGTTTCTACTGGTTGGAATAAAAATGATGATGTTTTTGACTGGAAAGAAACTTGGGCTGCTAGGAACTCACCAGAGGACAAGCAGTTCAACTTTATGCACGACGAAAGTGACATTATAGGGCATATAACTGGTAGTGTGGTTGTTGACCAAAATGGTAAAGAGTTTGAAGATCAGAATACTATGCCAGATTCTGAATTCGATATTATAACTAGTGCCGTTTTATACAATAGCTGGATGAAACCAGAGCTAAAAGAGCGGATGTCTAAAATCATTGCTGAAATAGAAGATGGCAAATGGTTTGTTAGCATGGAAGCTCTTTTTAGTAACTTTGATTATGCCGTAGTTACCCCGGAAGGCGCGCATAAGACAATAGCAAGAAACGACGAGTCTGCGTTTTTAACTAAGCATCTTAGAGCATATGGAGGAGATGGAAAGTATGAAGGATACAGGGTAGGTAGATTACTACGGAATATCAATTTTTCTGGCAAAGGTTTGGTTAGTAACCCTGCTAACCCTAGAAGCGTTATTCTTGATGACGATTCTTCAAAATCATTTTCCTTTGCTGGAAATAGTGAACCACAATTAATTTCAGAATCAAATATTAAGGAGATATCTGATATGTCCGATAATGTATTAGAAAATCAAGTTGCAGAGTTGAAAGCAGAACTAGCAGATGCTAAATCAGCTGCTGAAGCTCTGAAGGCTGAAGTTGCTAATCAGAAAGATGAGGAATTTCAGGCTAAGATTGAAGCTTTTGAAGCTACTGTTGCTGAAAAAGACGAAGCTGTTGCTCAAGCTAAAGAAGCTCTTGAAGCTGCTCAAGCTAAAGTCGCTGAACTCGAAGAAGCGATTGCAAGCAAAGACGAAGAATTGGCTTCTGCCAATGAAAAGATTGAAGCCCATGAAGCCGAAAAGAAGGTACTTGCTCGCAAGTCTATGCTTCTTGAAGCTGGTGTAGAGGGTGAGGAAGCTGAAGCTGCTCTTGAGAAGTTTGCTGAAGCAAGTGACGAAATGTTTGGGGAAATTGTTCAGATCATGGCTGCGGGATTACCTTCTGCACCACCTAAGAAGAAAATGGCTGAAGATAAACCCAAAAAGGACGACGAAGAAAAAGACGAAAAAGATCTTCCACCTTTCATGAAAAAGAAGGGCGAAGACCCAATGAAGAAGGGAGCATCTGAAGACGCAGAAGCTGAAGCTGAAGAAATTGATGAAGCTGAAGCAGAAGCATCCGAAGAAGTTCTTGAAAACGTCGAAGAAGAAGCTGAAGCAGCATTAACTGATGCTGGTGAAGATTCTGCCTTAGAAGCCAGAACTGCTGCTAGCGAATGGCTTGAAAGTAATGTTCTTCGTTCTACCGCTAGCGTTCAAGAGTAATTTAGTTTTATAATTAGGAGTATATATCATGGCTTTAAAAGCTGATAGACACGAACTCGATGTCGATATTTCTTTTTTCTACAACGAAGGTACTGCTGAACGCGGTGGAGTTGTAGTTCTCGACACGGTTGGCTCTGGTGCAGCAATGGACCAAGCTGGCGCAAAAGTAAAGTATGCCGCTGCAACTAACGCTTTGATTCCCGTTGGTATTCTGTTGAACGATGTTGTCAATCTTGACCTCACTCGCCAACACATCAACTGGCATCAAGACGAAGTCCAAAAAGGTGGAAAAGTTTCTATCCTTAAAAAGGGTTATGTTGTGACCAACAAAATTTCTGGTACACCAACGGCTGGTGTAGCTGCATTTGTGTGTGATGATACCGCTGGTAACATTGCTACCGATGCTGAAGTTACTGATGGTAAGAAGATTATCATTGGTCGTTTCATGTCCACTAAGGACGAAGATGGTTATGCCAAAGTTGAAGTCAACTTGCCAATGCCATTCCAGAATACTGACGACGATACTGTCGGTCTTGAGTAATAATTTAACCCTTAAATGGAGAATAGAATAATGAATAGAATGAATCGACCTGATGATCATTTTATTGAGCTTATCAAGCGCTCCGGTAGTGCTGACAAGGTCGTTGCCCTTGAAGCTCAACACGAACTAGCAACAGCGCTGGAACAGCCTCTTCGTAAGGGTGTTTTAGTGGGCGATGTTCTTGATGGGATCTTTGAAAGACTCCCAATGGAACCCGGAACGTCAGTGGAATTCCCACTTGACCTCTTGGCTCCCGGAACTGAGAACGAGCATGTTGCTTACACCAATCCCGGCCACGGAAGAATTCCTGAACGTGCTGTCGAAGGCGATTACGTCATGGTTCCAACTTACACAGTTGGCTCCTCGATTGATTACCTTCTTCGATACGCTCGCGAAGCCCGTTGGGATGTTGTAGGCCGCGCAATGCAGGTTCTCGAAGCTGGTTTCGTAAAGAAGATGAACGACGACGGATGGCACACATTGTTGGCCGCTGGCGTTGATAGAAACATCTTGGTTTACGATGGTGACGCTGCTGATGGACAATTCACAAAGAGACTTATTTCTTTGATGAAGACTGTTATGCGTCGTAATGCTGGTGGTAACTCTGGATCTTTGAATCGTGGAAAATTGACTGACATCTACCTGTCTCCAGAAGCTCTGGAAGACATCCGTAACTGGGGTGTAGACCAAGTTGATGAAATCACACGACGTGAGATCTATCAAGCTGGCGACGATGCCGCTGCTATCACCCGTATCTTTGGTGTAAATCTGCACGACATGGACGAACTTGGCGAAGGTCAAGAATACCAGAAGTTCTACAGCAACCAATTGGCTGCTTCGTTGAACGGTAGCGATCCTGAACTTGTAGTCGGTATTGATAGAACTGCAAATGACAGTTTCATCATGCCTATTAAGCAAGATGTTCAGATTTTCGAGGACGACGCTCTTCATCGCCATCAGAGAGCCGGATTCTACGGCTGGGCTGAAGTAGGGTTTGCTGTACTTGATAACCGAAGAATCCTTCTCGGCTCCTTCTAATCAATAACGGCTTTCTGTCATCACGAACCGCCCCTAGAGTTTTTTTAGGGGCGGTTTTTTTGTATATGGTGTATAATAATATGTATTTTGTATAGATAAATATATAAGGGGATTAAAGTGACCAAAAGAACAAAGACTGAATTATCTAGTCAAATAGCAACTATTTTGCCTAATAATTCTAGTGGTTTAATAAGTCCCGCAGATGTAAGAGATTCATTTACAGATACCGCAGATTCTGTTGTTTTTTGGGATAATTCAGTACCATCCAGTGCGACAGAAACTTGTAGTCCCGGAGAAATGCAATTTGGTGGGACTGCTACAAATGGCACAACAATATATCACCTCTATGTATGCGTGGCTACCGACACATGGAGAAGAATGGAGTTAACCTCCTTTTAAATCGGAGATAAATAATGTCAGCACTTTCAAATTATCTAGAAAACGCATTAGTAAACCACGTATTAAGAAATACCGCATACACAACTCCCGGAACAAGTGTTTATGTTGGTCTTATTAAGTTTTATGAAACAGACAAGCTAGAAGCTGGAACTGTTACACAGGAAATTAGTGGTGGTTCTTATGCTAGAGTTCAAGTCACCTCTTGGGACTCTCCTTCTAACGGAGCAACTCAAAATACTAGTGACGTAACGTTTCCGACATCCTCAGCGGACTGGGGAATGGTTTCTGGCGTGTTTATTGCAGATGCGTCAAGCGGAGGAAATGTTCTGCTTCACGGCTCTCTCACATCGTCAAGAGATGTTAAAAATGGCGATGTATTTAAATTTAACGCTGGCGATTTAGACATTACATTTGCCTAGTAAACTCTAAAACCTCTTGTTAGGGAGTTGCTATGGCTCTAGTAATAAAAGACAGAGTAAAAGAAACCACAACAACAGACGGTTCAGGTACATTAAGCTTGGCCGGTGCTGTTGATGGCTTTCAAACTTTTGTATCTGCTGTTGGTAATAGTAATACAACTTACTATGCCATAGAAGATGCAAATGGCACTTCATGGGAAGTCGGCATCGGGACTATTACCGATGGATCTCCAGACACGTTAGCTAGAACTACTGTTTTAGCTAGCACAAACAGCAATAATGCTATCGACTTAACAGTTGGTACGCATACCGTTTTTGGTACTTATCCTGCTGATAAGGCTGTTTTTCTTGATGCGGATGGAAAATCAAACACCGCAATTCCCTATACCACAATAACTGGAGACACAACCTTGACCACTGCCAATGGTGTAGTCTTTGTAAATGCTAGCAGTGGGGAAGTTGACGTTACTTTGTATACCGCAGATTCAAACGGTGGTATGCAGGTAATAGTTAAAAAAACGGACAGCAGCAGTAATGCTGTAAATATTTTAAGGGCTGGAAGTGACACCATAGACGGAGCAACTTCTGTTGCGCTTTTGCATCAGAATGAATCTGTTACATTGGTATCGGATAACAGCAATTGGTTTATAGTATAAAGTGTATATTACTATAGAAACATCAACTTCCTAGCGGAGAAATAATATGACGTATTCACCCTTCGGGCTTGGTATTACTACGTTAGGTACATCCCAAGCTTCAAAGTTTGTAAGTGTTGATAGCAATGGCGATCTCATCATACCAGATAGTGACAAATTTAAGTTTGGTACTGGTAGTGATATGCAAGTATATCACGATGGCTCTCATGGTTATCTCACAAACGCTACTGGTACTTTAAAACTAGCAACAGAAACAAGTGGCATAGCAATATCAATTGGTCACACCACATCTGAAGTCACTGTTAATGATAACTTGACTGTCACAGGTGACCTTACAGTAAACGGTACTACAACTACTATTAACTCAACAACATTGACTGTTGATGATTTAAATATAGTTCTTGCATCTGGCGCAGCTGATTCAGCTGCTGCTGATGGCGCTGGTATTACAATTGATGGGGCTAGCGCTTCATTAATCTATGACCACACCGGAACTCAGTGGGAGTTCAATAAAAACGTAGAGTTTGCCGGTAAATTACTTCCAAATGCAGACTCCACCTACGACTTAGGTAGCACAAGTCTTGGCTGGAACGACCTTCATATGGGTTCTGGCGGCGTTATTAATTTCGCTAATGGCGACGTAACTCTAACACACTCTTCAAACACCATTACTGTAGCCGGTGGAACATTAGCTACAGCAGCCCTTACAGCGACCACAGGTACGTTCTCAGGCGTTTTGAAGACTGATGACACTACAGACGCTACAAGCACCACAGACGGCTCTCTACAGACTGATGGCGGTCTTAGTGTTGCAAAAGATGCTGTTATCGGTAACGATCTTATCTTATTGTCGGATTCTTCTGTTATTCACTTTGGTGGTGATAAAGAAATTACGCTTAGTCATGTAGCAGACACGGGTCTTACCCTGAAGCATACAGCTACGGCAGACGATAAACCAGTTACGCTTACTCTTGCTACTGGCGAAACCGACATAGCTGCTGACGATGTCATTGGTGTTATTAACTTCCAAGCTCCAGACGAAGGCACTGGAACAGACGCCATCTTAGTAGCTGCTGGAATTGCTGCTGTTTCAGAGGGCGATTTCGCAGCTGATAATAACGCTACAAAACTTAGCTTTAGAACTGCCGCAAGTGAAGCTGCTTCTGAAAAGATGTCTCTATCTAGTGGTGGTAATCTTACAGTCGCTGGTGATATTACTGTTTCTGGCAGTGACATTATACTTGATGATGGTGGATCTCTTAAAGAGGGTGGTGGTACTGCTGCCTTTACCTTTGATGGAAGTGGTAACGTTACTAAGATCGGCCAAGATAGTCCATCTAGTGGCGAATTCTTGAAATACGACGGTAGTAAGTGGGTTGCAGCCGCCGCTACTGTTAGTGGTCTTGCTGCTGATGATATTAGTGCTGGTGACGCCGCTATAAATCTTACTACAACCAGTGGAAATATCACTATAGACGCTCAAGATGGCGATTCAGATATTATCTTCAAAGGTACTGATGGAAGTAGTGACACAACGTTCTTAACACTTGATGGTAGCGAGGCTGGAGCTGCTACATTCAACAGTACTGTAAAGGGTAGTGTATTTATAGATTCTGTAGAGGTTGTCACTAATGACAATGTCACTGTGAGTAAAGGTTTTACTGGCGTTACTACTGGTGGATCCAATAGAACTGCTACTTTACCAGAAGCTGCCGCAGGCAATGTTGGTGCAATGTACACCATTAAAAAGCTAGACAGCGGATCTGGTAATGTAAGTGTTTCTAGAGCCGGTGATGACACAATTGATGGAGGAACTAGTGTTGTTCTTTACCATCAGCACGAAAGTGTAACTGTCATTGTTGGAGCCGCTGATACTTGGTACATCATGTAATTTTAGGAGCTTTTGTGGAATGGCACATTCAATCACGTTACAAAACGTAGCAGATACTGCTATCGTTGATAACGATATATTAGGTCAAGTTTGTTTTGCTGCACCTAACGAAGCTGGAGGAACCGACTCAATATTAATAGCGGCCTCCATGTTCGCTAGGTCAGAAGGCACTTTTGCTGCTGATAACAATGCTACTGAATTGGTTTTTGTAACTGCTGCTAGTGAATCTGCCGCTCCCGGAGCGACTAATTATGATATGAGCTTAAGCTCTGGTGGAAATCTTACTTTAGCTGGTAATCTAGAACTCGGACATGCGAGTGATACCACGATAGCAAGAAGTAGTGCTGGAGTAATAACAGTAGAGGGAACAGAGGTTATTTTAGCTGGTGCGGTCACTGGGATAACCTCTCTCCTTGCTACTGATATTAAAATTGGTGAGGACGATCAAACCAAGATAGACTTTGAGACCGCTAATCAAATTAATTTTTATGCAGACAATACTAAACGCGTAACGATTGATTCGACAGGATTAACCGTTAACAGTGGTAGCATTGAAACTGCAACCATCGACTATACTGATGGCGACAATGCAATGACTATCGCTGATGGTGGTAAAGTTACATTTGCCGCAGGGTTTGATGTTGGTTCAGATGCGGCTGGAGATATTCTTTATCATAATGGCACTAACTATGTTAGGCTTGGTATAGGATCTGACGGACAGGTCTTAACAGTAAATGACGCAGCAAATGCTCCGGGCTGGGAAAACGCCTCTGGAGGAGGAGCATCATCTATAAATGACCTTTCAGATTGTTTAGTAGAGAATAACTCTATATTTCTTGGCAATGACCCAAGTAGCACAACCCTTGGAGCTAATTATAATATTGCACTCGGAACTACCGCCTTAGAGGATATCACAACAGGCGATGGGAATGTAGCTATTGGTTATAACGCCTCGAAGGACTTAACTACAGGAACTTACACGGTTGCTATTGGATATGAACCAAATGAAGGGGCAACAACCTATCAGAGCAAAATGGTTGTTATTGGTTATCAAGCTGGCGAATCAAGCTCTTCGTTTACTAATAGGTCAAGTAGTGTACTAATTGGAAACCGAGCGGGTAAACTTTCTCACGTTCAAAATTCTGTTATTATTGGTTCAGAAGCTGGTCAGTATATTGGAGACGCATCAAACACAGAAGTAAATGTAGTTGCAATTGGCTCGTCGGCAATGTCTGGTAGTTCTAGTGACGTTGCAGAAAACTATGGTTCTGTTGGAGTAGGGTATAGAGCGGGTAAAAATAAAGGGCGTGGGACAGCCGCCAATTATTGTTTATATCTAGGCTTTGAAGCTGGCTATGGTGACTTCGACCACGCAAGCAATATGCTTTACATTGCAAACGATGAACCTTCAACTAGCGGAGCAGGTGGTACTATCATCAAGGCTGATATGGAAAATAAACATTTGGCTATCGGTCAGGCTGATTTGCTCACAAATTCTGCTGGCGATTCGGCCTTGCAAGTTTATCCATACGAAGCTGCTGATGAAGCCATTTATGCTAAAATGCCCGGATCTCACTCCGGCGACTTAATACATATTGTTAACAATAGCGATGCCACGTTATTCAAAGTAGACTCTGCTGGAGAAGTACAAACACCCAAAATTGCATACACAGACGGTGACGATGCGATTACTATTAATGACGGAGGGTCTGTACTATTTGCTAAGTCAATAAACCAAGGTATTACAAGCGCTACCGAAGATGCTACAGTCGTTATAGACCTAAGTTCTGGTAACTACTTTAATATAACTTTAGGCGCAAATGTAACAGACATAGATTTTACTAATGGAACAGATGGTCAAAGATTTTTAATTAGATTTACTCAGCCAGCAGGTAATAACTATAGTATCGCCTATAATGCTGTCACTCATGACCAAGATGGTGGTGGAAGTCCTGCTAGCGTTACAATTAAATGGGCTGGAGGAATAGCACACACTATGACTAGAACAAATGCAAAGGCTGATACTGTAGGATTTATTATTAATGATGAGAATGCATTTGATGGTTTTATTATAGGTCAAAATATATAAGGAGTTTATAATGGCAATTTTTGAATTAGGAATAGCTGATGGGGATATCCAAAAAGTTTTTGATGCTGTATGCGGTGCGTATGGCTGGCTAGAGAATATTCCAAACCCAGATTTCGTAGAAGGTGGAGAAGAGCCTGAAACAATACCAAACCCTGAAACTCAAGGCAGTTTTGTTCATAGAAAAGTTCGTGAGTTTTTAAGCAGTCATGTAGACGCTTGGGAAGTAAAACAAGCTAGAGAAGCTTCTGTTTCGGGCCTTGATACTTCGGTTGATATCTTTGATCCTAACCCATAAACATATAGATGGCTAGAAATACAGTAGATGTAGTAAGCGATAAAGCAGTAAGTAGTTGTTCGGGGTCTGGACCTAGCTACACCGTCAATTATTCAGCAAAAATTACTTGGGATCCCGGCGATGCCGGTCCTCCCTCCATACCCGTGCAGGTTGGAGACAATGTGACTGTTTATAAAATGGATGCTGGAAATGGAGCGCATGGAGATGGAGGAATTGATGTCTCTACTTACACATATCTTGTCACAGGAATAACAGACGGAGATACATTAACACTTAAATACATTACTGATAGTAATGGGGATGGAGATGACTCTCCTTGTGACCTACCTTCTGGAACAGGAAGTTCAGCATCTCCTAATAAAGCTCCACATGACTTCACAAGAGATTTAGGACCAGCTTTTAATTTGTTTTTATAAGAGAGAATTATGGACAGGTGTCAGTGCGAGTCGTGGGGATTTTGCTCGTTTTTCCAGCAAGAGATGACCTACGAACCTCCTAACTGGCAGTGGTGTCAAAACGCCACACCAGAGGAAAGAAAAAAATACAAGATAGCAGTTGAGAAGAAACATAAGAGAAAAGCCACTGGGCCTTGGTGTTATCCAGACAACCTAAGTATTAGATTTTCTACGGTGTCTTCTTTAGTTGACGACATAAAAAAACATCTTCTACCAAAATTGGCAAGGATGAATTTAAAGGGAGTAATTGGAGTCCCAAGATCTGGAATATTGCCAGCTAGTCTATGCGCACTTTGGTTAAACATACCTTTGTACGGCATAGCGGAAGATGGAAGCTTATATGTAATGTCAAACTCTTCAGACTTTGGAGGGTTGAGGATGTCACAGTTTAAGGAAAAAAGTGGCTCCATCGTCTTGATAGATGACACTTTATCAAGCGGAGGATCTATGGAAAAAGCTGTAGGTCGTATTGAGACAGACGAGGATATAGTCACATGCGCTGTTTATGCTAACCCTAAAAAACTTGACAAAGTGGATATTTACGGTCTTGATTTGCATCATCCATACATACTGGATTGGTGCTTTTTTAATACTTCATACATGGAAAGAAGTTATTTAGATTTTGATGGAATACTTTCACCAGACGTTCCTTCACATATAGCAAACGACGAACAGAAGTACATTGAATACATTGAAAATGTAGAACCAATACAACACAGACTTCCAAGTCTTTATAAAGTTCAAGGTATAGTAACAGCAAGACTTGAAAAATACAGAGAGGTCACGGAGAGATGGCTTAAAAAACATGGAGTAGATTATGAAGAATTACACATGTTTCCAACAGAGAGAGAAGAAGAGAGAAACAAAAATCATATAGAAGAGTCTTCCAGTTTTAAGGCTGATATATATTTAAAAAGCCAAGCTTTTATATTTGTTGAGAGTCACAAATTAGAAGCAAAGAAGATACACGAGAAGTCGGGCAAAGTTGTAATATGTCCTGATGATGAAAGGATATGGGTAAAACGTGGGCATGGACAAGATTAAAATAACGCAGACAAGGGAAGAGCTGTACTTATCAATACCTAAAGGTGGCGTAGGAGCAGAGCTTGGTGTTTGCAAAGGTTCAAATGCCGCGATACTGTTCCAGTACACGAAGCCTAAGAAGATGTACTTGGTTGATATATGGACTGAGTTATGTCCCGATGGTCAGGAATGGCATCCACAGCTTATACCGAGCTACGGGAACCATTATGAAATGGTTGCGGACATTTTTTCAGAAGAAATTAGTTCAGGAAGAGCTGAACTTATAAAAGATTATAGTACTGAGTTTTTGTGTGAGCTACAGGATAATTCTTTGGACTGGGTTTATTTAGACTCAAACCATGACTATGAAGTTGTATCTGCGGAGATAGAAATTTCATTGCTTAAGGTAAAAAAAGGAGGGTATATCATGGGCCATGACTATTGTAACTTTATGGAGAATACTTGGGGAACTTCTGTTGTAAGAGCTGTAAATGAAAGAATTCAAAACGGCGATATAACAATGGAAGCTATAAGCGAAGACAGATGGCCTTCTTATTTATGCAAAGTTTTATAAATGAAAATAACGTTTGTAATACAAGGACCACTTACTTGCGAAACAATAAAAACAGCAAAGATATGTAAAAAATATGGAGAAGTTATAGTTTCTTGCTGGGATAACGATTGTCCAAACCTAATCAAAAACCTCGGTAGACATGCAAAAATAATAAAGAACAAATTTTTTAAACCTAAAGGGTATAACTTTCAAAATATACAATATCACATAAAAACATTTTTTGAAGGCGTAAGAGCAGCTAAAACAGACTATGTAATAAAATTGAGATCTGATGAGTATTTTACTGACATATCTAACCTTGTAGACACTGCTAGAAAAAACCCTAACAAAATCACTACTTGTAATTTTTTGTTTAGGCCGGATGTATTGTTTCACCCTTCAGATCATATTATTGGCGGAAAGAAGAAAAGCTTGTTTTCAATGCTCATATGGAGCATGGAGTTTATAAAAAACTTTAAAGAAGACAAACCCGTAAGTGCAAAGAGGGTGGGTTTAAAAAGCGAACTTTTTTATAAGGACATAACGGCAGAACTTACATTTTGCATATCCTACTTAAAAAGTAAAGGTATTAATGTTGTAGAAGACATTAAAGGTATGGATGATAAGGAACTTAAAAAATACCACAAAAAGATAATGAACGATCACTACGCTTTAGTTAGAGCTTCGGATATGGGAAATTTTTTGTTTAGGTTCAAGGGAAACCCTGACATAACAGGACCAACAGCCTTTACTAGCGAAGAACAATTTTTGAATTACAATCTTAAATCAATAAAATCATTGAAAGAACTTTAAATGCTAGGTTTTAGCCCTATAAGCTCCAATGCACTTTCGTCTATTAGTGCTTTAGCGTCTAGGAACGCTGTAGCCAGAATAGCTGTTGGACCTGCTTTTAGTAGAGGTTTCGACATTGGTTTTGAAAAAGGACCTACGCTTGTTGGTACAGCAACCATAACCCAAGAAGTTATGTATTCAAGCGTGCATTTTGCAGCTAATGGGATTGTAGAAAAAATTGGCACAACAAACATACCAGTGGTTGTAAGCGCCTCTTTTAATTGGGCAGACACTGCTTCTTTAGAAAGTCAGGGAAGTTTAACGTCAAAAAGTGTATTATTATTAGGAGGGACTGCTGATTTAACTTTCCCTTCCACATTAGCGGGTAAACTTACAAACGCCTTTGATAATGCGGATACTGTTGATTTAACACTGTATTTAGATAAGCAGCTTGATTTATCTGCTTATATAGAAAAAATGCCGGAATTGGCTTTGTATTTAGACAAACAAAAGCCTGTTGATTTGTATATAGATAAGATTATTAACAAATCTCAATACATAGATAAGCAAAAAAGCTTTGATTTATTTAGAGAGAGATAATATGGCAGCAAACGAAGTACACCAAAACGATATAGGAACTAAGTTCCTTGTAACAATAAAAGATGGCAGTGACGCTGTAAACGTCTCTAGTGCTACAAGTACAAAACAAATTATTTTTAAAAAGCCATCAGGCACAAGTATGACAAAAGCCGCTTCATTTAATAGCGATGGAACAGACGGAAAAATATATTACACAGTTGTCGCAGATGATTTGGATGAAGTTGGAACATACGAAATACAGGGAAAGGTAGTTATTACAGACGGGACTTTTTATACAGATATACAGACGTTTAAAGTTCACAGAAATCTATAAGGGGCGTAATATGGCTTGGCAAAATGAAATGAGTATAATTGTTCGCCACCTGATCAATGATTTAGACTCTAGCAACTATACTTTCACAGACAGCAGAATTGAAGAAAGCATACTAGTTTCAGCACAATTAGTTTTGCATGAAATCAATTTTGATAAAACATACACAATAGATGTAGACGGATCGTCTTTGTCTCCAGACCCCACTACGTCTGGAAGTAAAGATAATTCGTTTATAAATTTGGTTTCCCTAAAATCCGCCACAGTTCTTTTAGGTAGCGAACTAAAAACACACTCTTTAAATGCTATCGCTTTAAAAGACGGACCATCCTCTTTAGATCTTAGGGGTATAGTTAGTAGTTTAAAAATATTATTCGACGACATAAACAAAAAATACGACGACGCCAAACTGGAATACAAGATGAACGGCATTGTTGGACAAGCTATACTTGGTCCTTATTCTCCGGGAAGCGATGCTGTTGCAAGAACACACTTAGGTCAAAGATCAGGATACTTTGAATAATGGCAGAATATACGCAAAATAGTCTAAAGACTAAAATAGATGCAGACTTAGCAGATAATCAAGCTGGCGGTATCACAGCGGAAACGCTTAGAACTACCCTAAAAAATATGGTTGACTCCGTCATACCAATTACAGCTAGCGGTACTGACGTATATTTTAGGAATGATTTAGACCTAAGAGACAGCAGTATAGTAACTGCTAACGGCAATATTTCAACAATAAAAGGTCAGTGGTCTGGCAAAGACGTTGCCACTATAAATTTTATCAGTGGAGATGATACCACTAATAGAGATAATGGTATTATAGTTTTCAAGACTGCTAGTTCTGGAGTTGTTTCTTCAACTGGAGGTAGAGGTCCAGTTAAGAGAATGGCCATAGACGAAAAGGGCCAAGTCCTTGTCTATGGCAGTGGAACCAAGTACCCAGCAATGCACCTGAAGTCTATACACGGCTCAGGTGTTAATTTGGTTTTAGACCACGCTGTTGGAAATATAGCCGTTCCTGACAATAAGTCTATGTACTTTGGTCACTGGGCAAGCGGCACTTCAATCTTTACACCAAGAATGTCTTTAGGCAGCACTGGTAAAGTTGGCGTTGGTACTACAAATGCTCTCAACTCACTTCATGTTCGTTCGTCTGGGGCTGCTTTGAGGTTTGATTCTAAAATAGCCTCAAACGATTTAGCCAACACTTTAATATACAAGTACAAAACAGGGACTACAGATTATAGCGAAAATGACATAACTTTAGGTTATGGTATCGGCGTGAGCAGCGCAGGTAGTGGTGTCGGTTACTTCTTTATAGGCTCTGACACCGACAGAAGCGGATCTGTTAGATCTAGCGAAGCTCTTTTTGTTATAGATAGTGGTGGGTATGCATCCGTTGGTAATAGATATCCTAAAGAGCGTTTTGAGGTTGGAGATAGCCTTGGAAGAATAACAGCTAGTGGAGATGGTCATGCTGTATCTATAGGATCAAAAACTGGCGATTCTCATTTGTATATAGGCTCTGGAGATGGTAGGTCATACTTATCGAATTATGCTGACATACGATGGGAAGGCGACAAACACAGGCTGGTTATAGACACAAAAAGCGCTCAAGTACCCAGAGCGCAAGCGCTTGTTATTGATTCCACCAACGGTAATGTTGGTATAGGTAACTCAGGAATTAGTGTTCAGCATACTTGGAGACCTAATCACAATCTGCATGTTTCTGGAAGCGGCACTCCTACAACCTTTGCTTTGGAAAATGCTCTAAATACCAACACAGCGATACACATAGGTAAAAATACAGATGGTAGTGGAATATTAAGTTATGCCTCTACCGACAATGAAAAGGGACATTGGGCCACTATAGGCTATAAGTCTTCTAACTCCTCTTTGAAGATTAATAACTCAGGTTCTTTTGTTCCTTCTCATTTAACTATTGATAGAAGAGGAAACGTTGGTATTAATACCGACTCTCCATATCATTCTACTGTTCTAGGCAAGGACAAGTTGCATGTTTATGGTGAAAATACCTCGATGATTATTGGAGACCCATTTGGTGGAAGTAATTCAGCTCTAAGGTTTGTTGGTTCAAGATCAACAAATAATACTGCTTACATACAGGCGGGTACTAGCGCCGCAGACACAAATGCCAAATTAAACATAACTAGATTTGATACGGAAGGAAGTAACCTTCACAAAATGGAGGTTTATGCAGACTCTACTAAATTCCGTGGATCTGGCGTGTTTAATGAGGTTAGTGTACAAGGCAACATATTGCTAAACAATAACTGGATAAGTAATGACGGAGGAAATGAAGGTATAAAAATAACAGACGACGGAAAAGTCGGATTGAATACCACCCCTTCATATGAATTACAGTTAAGTAGTAATTCTGCTGCAAAACCAATAAGTTCTGTATGGACTGTAGTATCAGACCAAAGAGTTAAAACAGACGTAAGCACTATAGAAAATGCTTTGGATAAAATAGACTCATTGAGACCAGTCAAATTTAAATATACAGAAAGCTATTGTGATTGTACAGCTGGAGTTACATCTGATACTAACTACTACAACTTTATAGCACAAGAAGTTGAAGAACATTTTCCAGAAGCTGTTATTAATAGCGGACATGACCTAAAAGATCATGATACACATGAAGTGATTGTGGAGGATGTAAAATCCCTTGATAACCATATAATCAATGTTTACTTAGTCGCTGCCGTCAAAGAGCTTAAAGCTGAGCTTGATGCAGCTAAACAAAGAATTTCAGAATTAGAATCCTAACAAGGAGATAGATATGGCTGACGTAGCTGACCATGCACAAAAAAACGTAAGCGCAATCAATAACGGGGCTATTGTAGTTGGTTCTCCAAAAGCCGCTGGTACTGATGCTATTGGTAGCAATTTTACTATTGATGCCACACAAAATGACGCTGGTACAACTGGCGGTCTTGAAGGCAAGCTTACAGATAGATTTGACGAAGTAACTTATTACACATCATAAGGAATAAACAATGACAGCTGTTCCTAATTTTCTAACAGGTAGAAAGAGTAGCATTGGAACCACAGCGCTCCAATTGACTACCAATACTACCAAGGCCGACAGGGGTGTGCAGATCACAGCTAGCGCTGGTAATTCTGCTACTATATATGTCGGGTTACATAATGTAACAGCAGATTCAGCAGACGATACTGATGGATTTCCGTTGGCGGCTGGTGAGTCTATATTAGTTCCGGTAAGAGACGCAACAAAAGTATATGTAGTTGCATCTACAGGAACTAATAGCAAAGTATTTTTCATGCTCGTATAGGGAGTCAGCAATGGAACTCATCTTAAAAATAGATGATGTAGCTGGTGATAAATCCTATAAAGATGGAGACATAGTTCAAGCATTCTCTAACGACAAGATACTCATGTGTCATGCCGAGATGAAATGCCACGTTAATAATTTCCCTCTTGATACGGTTACTGGCCTTCGTCCTAATGATGGACTTCTTATGAAGTTCATGGAAAAGACTAACAAATATAAGTTTGTTAGGGTAAACCAGACAGAGGTTAAGAAAATAAACTTAATCACTCTGGAAGAAGAGATTATTGGTTTGACAGCCAATGACAACGGGGAATCTATAGACGTACATGATCTATTGAAAAGAAGGTTTAAGAATCGCAACCATTTAATTTTTGGCGAAAGCGATGCAGAGGTATGGTACGCAGGTAACAGGCAGGTAGACATAGATAGTGTGTGGAACGACATAGAAACTCACACTGACAACCTAAAAAATGAACACATGTCTTGGCCTTTAACTGAATTGGAAAAAAGGCATTTTTATGCCATGAATTGTAGAGGCAACGCCGGAGGTATCATTCAAGAGCTTTCCGGAGACACTGTACATCAACGTCACGATAGAGTTATTACTGGAGATGACATCTTGATAGCTAAAAGAAGATGGCAAGTTCCTTACTGGGATATTAGTGGCGTAAACGTAGATGATGTTAGAAACAAAGACAAAGAAGTTGACGGAAGGGTAGATCTTAACGAAAGACCATTCATAGATGATATCAATGTAGACAAAGTTGAAGCGGGGATAATAGTAGTATAATGGCAACTGTTACAAAAAGTATAGGTACTTCTTCCCGTGATTACAGTACGATAGCTGCATGGGAAGCAGATTTAGATAGCTCTTCAATATATAGCAGTGGAGATGACGCTGTTGGCGAGCTTTATAATGATAGTGTTTTTGTTGAGGACATAGACGTAGACGGTGGTGGAAGTATTGGTTTGGACAGTATTACGCTAACATCTTCAAGTGCAGAAGGTAATAGACACAATGGCAATAAAGGCACTGGAGCTACGGTAAGAAGAAATTCAGCAAGTAGACATCTTGTACAGTTTGATGGAAACGCAACCGTTGACACCATGACTTTTTCATGGATAGAGTTTGACGGAGATGACGACACCATTAGTAATGGTAACGATAAGCAAATGTTTAAGTGTACTGGCGCTACAGAGCTTTACATACAAAACAATTTGATACACAGTTTTGGCGCTGGGCAAGACTCTTCTAACAACTATACGTTTTTGTTAGAGGGGAATAAAAACGTTTTTACGAATAACTTTGTATTCAATATACATGGTGGCGAAGGTCACTCTTGGTATGTTTTTCATGGAAACTCAAGCACGGCTAGAGAACAATTAATTTATAACAATACCTTTTATGATATAGACAAGCAAAGCGTTTCTACAAACCAAGAAATGTTTGCATATATGGACACTCATGCAAACTCAAGAATAAGAAACAATATTATATTAGATGACAATCTCGGCAAGATTGCAGGAGCTGGAACCAAAGATTCATCTGCTGTAAATAGTCATCTCTGCTATGACGCAGCAAGCGTGACAGACTTCACTAATATTGTAGAAGAAACACACACGAATGCTTTTTCTAGTAGCGTAAAGAGCGATCCCAACCTCCATCTAAAATCAATAAGTACGTGTATAGATGAAGGTGTTGATTTGGGAACAACTCCTACAAACGTAGAAATAGACATAGACGGAAGAGATAGAGATGACAAAGGAGATACTTGGGATTTAGGAGCAGATGAATATGCGCCAGCTTCAATAACTGGTAAGCGAGACGGTTTCTTAAAACCAAATTATTCGTCTAGGATTGGTTTTATATTAGTAGATCCTTCGTCCGAAATTATATAGGTGAATAATGGCTCTTAATATTCCTGCTAGTGTATTTGAAAAACTAAACGAAGCTATACTTCTGTTTAATAGAACTTGTACTTTGGTATATCCAGAAAAAAAAGATAGATGCGGAAACTGTATTACGAATACCATTGGAGGAAGGTCTGTAAATACCTATAGAACTGGAGGTCCTGTTTCTTTTAATAGAGGAAGTCTATGCCCTTTGTGTGGCGGTAAAGGCTACAAAGCTGTAGAGGAAACAAAAAACGTAGAACTAAGAGTTTATCACAATAGAAGAGATTTTATTAACGTTGGATTTAATGTAGATATCCCGAACAACGTTATACAAACGGTGGGTCTAATGTCTGATTATGACGACCTTACAAAAGCTAAAGAGCTACTGATTGATGTCGGGGCATACAATCAAGGTAGATACAAAAGAATATCAGAACCGTTTGTTCAGGGGTTTAAACAAAATCCAACGCAGTATATTGTTCTTTATTGGGAAAGAGTTTAATGTCGGTACAGCTAAAGTCTGAAAGACTGTTAGAAAAACAAATATTAAATGCGCTCGCAAAACACGCAACTTCGGTTTTTACTGCTGTTTCTAGATCTGCACTTAACCCAATAAAAAGATCTGTAGAGTCTTCGATACTAAACTCGCACGAAGTAAGAAGCTTGTCTAGCGGAGACTTGAGAGGAGAGCTGGGGCTAAGACCATCACTAGCCTCCACGATATCCCTAAGAATAGCTCAAGAAGTTTCCGAAAATATATTTATTACACCTAAAACAGTAAAAGTTGTCGGTTCAACTCTTAGAGGTGGTTTAGAACTTGGTGTAATGCCTTCTTCAAGCTGGCCTGAGATATGGGGGATGTCTGGTAGTAAGTTTAAGTATTACTCTCAAAGATATAAAAAAGTTGTAGAACTTAATTGGCTGCACTGGTTGCTTAACATGGGCGATTCGATGATTGTAAAAGGTTTTGATTTTGTGCAGGGTCCTATGGGTAGGTCAGGAAAAGGCAAGATGGTCAAAAACCAAAGTGCCACATGGAGTGTTCCAAGTAAGTATTCCGGAACTACAGAAGACAACTTTATTACTAGAGCTTTAGAAGACAAAATTACAGAGAATGCAATAGCTAAAGTTTTAGAAGTGCAAACCAAAAAACACTGGGGATAATATGGCTAAAGATTATTTAAATTTAAATAAGGTATCAAACGTAGGTGATAGTACAGTAACTTCCCTACTAAAAGATAATGTCATAGAATATTTTGATTTTGCCATTTTAAACAATGGTGGATTTTTTAATATTGATATCCCTACATCGGGACACTACGGCGGAGACAAACATAAACTTCGCCTTGTTGATGACCCTAGATATACATCAGGACAAGTATGGGAAGGTTTTAGATCCAATTGGGTCTGGCAAAGTGGACTTGAATGCGAAACACAACCGCTAGTTACAAACAAATGGCATAATCCGGGAATATCCGGAGTGTTTGTTAATGGCAGTTTTTATACCTCTGGTGATTCTACATATGGTCATCATATAGATTATCCTAGAGGGCGTGTTGTTTTTGATAGTGCAATAAGCACTGGCTCTACTGTAACAGCAGAGTTTAGTTATAAGTGGGTCAAAGTTGTACCTGCTGATAGCGAGTTTTTTAGGGAGGTGCAGTATAGATCGCAAAGAGCAGACGGCGATTTTACTCACACAGGATCTGGAGACTATTCTCAACTTGCGGATAATAGACTCCAGTTACCAGCAATAGCTGTGGATACTACTACAAGAAGAAGCTTAGAACCATATGCTTTAGGCGGACTGACGCATTACATTGATACAGATGTTGTGTTTCATGTACTAGCTGAAGATTCTTATACAAGAGATAAGCTTGTTGACATGGTTTCTCTACAAGAGGAGAAAACCATATTTATGTTTGATAGTGATAGAATAGGAAGAAAAGATGCGTTTCCTTTAGATCATAGAGGTCAAGTAAGACCGAGTGGAATGTCATATCAAGATATGATAAAACCAACTGGACATACTGGAGATTCTATAGAGAAAAAAGGTTACAGGTGGGAACATTCAGATGGAAAAATGCGTTTCAAAAACGCTAGAATTCAAGATGGTAGCGAGATAAGTCCTAATTTATACCACGGTGTAGTAAGGCTTACTGCGGAGATAATTAAGTAAGAAAACCACCTTATTTGGTGTATAATACATTGGTAGCAAATAAACCTATAATTAGGAGAGCATAATCATGGCAACAAGAGTCTATTGGGCAATTCAAGCCCTTGGAATCAATAGTGACGGCGGTGCGGATTCCGTTGGCGCTGCTGATTTTGTATCCGGCGTACAGAGCGTTGGAATTACAACGACATTTAACTTAGAACAAGTGTTCCAGCTGGGTCAGTTGTCTCTGTATCAGGACGTTGAAGAAGTGCCTGATGTTGAGGTTACTGTAGAACGAGTTATGGACGGTCAAGACCTTCTGTATACCTCTTCGTTCGGTGAAGGAACCATTTCTGCAAACCAAAATAACAGATGTGGCGTTTACTTTAATGTTTACGCTGATACTAACGACGAAGTCGGTGACGGCAATCCAGACGCTGGTGTTTACTGTTCTGGTATGTATGTTTCTTCAGCTTCGTTCTCGTTCCCAACTGACGGTAACTTGACAGAGTCAATTACCTTTGTTGGAAATCACGCTGCTTGGAGTTCTTCCGGTCAGCTTAATGGCGCACCTAGTAGTCCACAGTCCGGCTCAGTTAAACGTAGACAGGATGTTACAAACATCTCGACTATTCAAAGTAACTTGGCTAATGACATTGGTGCTTCCGCTAAAATTACTAACCTTACCGTTAGTGTTGACTTTGGTCGTGAACAGATCAATATTCTTGGTCAGAAACTTCCTTATACAAGATACGTTACGTATCCTGTCGAAGTTTCTTGCGAAGTTGAAGTTCTTGCAACAGGTAGTGCTAATGTTAATGCTTATCCAGAACAGGATAACGTTGCAGAGAGAACTATTAGCATTGCAGCTGGTGGACACACGTTTAACCTCGGAACTAAGAACAAGCTTACTACTTGGACTTGGGGTGGTGGTTCGACGGGTGGTGAAAATGCCACAATTACCTACTCATATCGTAACTTTAACGACTTGACGGTAACCAGCTAATCTTAGTTGAATAAGACAATTTGGGGAAGGGGACGAAAGTCCCCAACCCTTTTTGTCAGTACGAATTGCTGCGATAGCCATCAATATTACGTATAGTAGGATAGTAGACTGGCAAGTAGACGTACTGACTTTTTTAGGATTAGTATGCAATCATACCAAAAAGAGCTTTTGCTCGCTAGGATAAGGTGTGGGTATCACATATACAAAGGTAAGGATATTACCTTATATATTCACCATCCAACAAAAGAACAAAACTATGAGGCGCAGCTTGTTTTTGCTGAAGCCTATGAAGAAGCTTATGCCGAAGAAAACATGGTTGAGGAAGAGCTTCTGGAAATGCTGGAAGATCAAGGCTTTTGGAATGAAACAATAAAAGAAAGACTTGAAGAAATAGACAAACAGCAAGACATATTAAAAAAACAAATATTTGAGTTATTTTTTGAACCTAGAGAAAGAGAATTAAAAAGGCTTGAACTAAATGAACTCAGAGAAGAGTCTGCACAAATACTCTCAAACAAACATTCGTATGATTTTTTGACTTGTGAGGGTATAGCGACTTTTGCCAAATCAATATGGCTAATAGAAAATACAACAAAGCTTCCAGACGGAAGCGATTACGATTGGGAAGAAATTAGCCCAACAAGTTTACTAACACAATATAAAAAAGCAGTAATACCAGAAACTCAGTACAGAGAGCTAGCTAGAACTACTCCTTGGAGATCATTCTGGAATTGCAATAAAAGTTGTTCAGGAGTTTTTGAAGGAGCGGCATCAGATTTGACTACAGAGCAAGTTTCTTTAATGAGCTTCTCTTTGATGTACGACAACATATATCAGTCTACAGAATGCCCTCCAGATGAAATTGTAGAAGACGACGATGCTATTGATGGCTGGTTGTTATTACAGAGAGAAAAACAATCTAAGTCACAAAAAGAAAAGTTATTAGAAAAACTACACTCCAAACACAAAAGCGCAAAAGACATATTTGTTGCCGCAAAAGATTATGACGACGCAAAGAGAATAAATAATTTGAATAGTGATTACTCTCAACATATTAAAAAGAGTAGAGTAAAACAACTAAGCGAAGCAGAAGGCGGCGAGCTACATCATTATAAATTTAATGATATACAAAAAGACTTGAAAGACGAAATCATGGAAGCAGGGATGATGTAATGGATGAAAATTATAATGAACTGGTTAGAAAATCAGAAAAATTCAAATCAACAAGAGACGAGAAGTATAAAGAGGTATCAAAAGATAGACTCTTAAAAATTTCTCAAAAGAAAATACAAACTACTATGATTGGTGCTTTAAGCACTATTGAAAAGTATTTTGGCTTTTTGTGGGGTCATGAAGGCAATGGAGAATTAACTCCTGAGCAGACTCACATGAAAGAGCAATTTGACGAGGTTAGAGCTGAGATATTAGATCGAGGCAATAATCAGATAAGAAATTTGGAAGCTGAATTTACAAACTATGACATAAGCTGGCTTAGATACAGGATGACATTACCTGTAAAGCCAGTCACGACGGAACCTGAAATTAACCAAGGAGAAGAAGATGGCCAAAAACAGGAAGAAAATTGAATCTGAAGATCGTAATGGTGACCCAAAAGTTTTATACCTTATAGATCCAGATGCAAAAATTAACAAGCAAGCACAACTGGCTTACAATAGAGCTTTTAGAGATGCTCTTCAGTCAGGAGCTATTCTTAGACAAAAACTTGATGACGTACTTAGAGACCAAGAAATTTGGGATGATAAAAAAGAAGCGCGTTACAACGAAATTTTAAGAACCCTCAATGATAATGAAAAAAATCTAAAACAAGGCGGTATTAAACTTTCGGAAGCTAAGGAACTTGCTGAAGAAATGGCCGTTGTTAGGGCTGAGTTTAGATCGTTGATAGCAGAAAGAACTGCTATGGATGGTAACACAGCAGAAGGTCAAGCTGATAATGCAAGATTTAATTACCTTGTTTATGCTTGCACAGTAAATACAAAAAATGAAACTGTTTTTAAGAGTGTTGAAGATTACGAAGACAACGCAATAGAGCCTTTTGCTCTGGAAGCCGCTAAACAGCTGGCCGAAAAGTTATATGGGTTGGATTCTAACTATGAAACTACATTACCCGAAAACAAGTTTTTGAAAAATTATGGTTTTGTTGACGATGAGTTGAGAAGGATTGATTCAGATGGAAAACTGATCAATGCTAACGGTGACTATGTTGACGAAACCGGAAGACTTATTGAATGGCAAGAAGACGGAGAATTTATCTACGTTGATGGCGACGGAACAAAGCTTACTGAAGATGGTGAGTATGACGTTGAGTTTTCTCCATTCTTAGACGATTCTGGAGATCCAGTACCAGTTCCAGAAGAAGAAGAAGAAGAGGCCGAAGAAGTGGCCGAAAAGGAAACCGCTCCCAAAAAGAGAGGAAGACCTAAAAAAGAAACAGTAGAAGACAGTACCGAATAGTATATGGAAAGTAGACGTGTCGATCACTAAAACTGTGTATCGGTACGTCTATTTTTTTTGAGAGGTAATAATGGCAAAAGGTTTTGTACTAACTTCAACTCTGGCGATTCAAGCGCCAAACATGAGAAATGTAGTTAGAAATATAAACAACCAGCTTAAAGGCGTAAACGCTAATGTAAATGTAAATTTGCCCAAAGGCACGGCTAGCCAACTTCAAACAGTTAGTCAAAATTTACAAAACGTTAGCAACAATGCTAAAGCAGCTGGAAGAAGCGCCCAGAGAATGGGTTCTAGCTTTAGAGGAGCTTTATCGTACTTAATGAAGTATGACTTAGCTCGTTCGATCATTAATGCCTTTGTAAATACTATTCGTGATGGTGTAACTTCTGCCATTGCTTTTGAAAGAGAAATGGTAAAAGTCAGTCAAGTTACTGGCAAAACCATGAACTCACTAAAGGGGTTAGAGCGTGAAATAACATCACTATCTACTTCTTTAGGTGTATCTTCTAGTTCTCTTGTGAAGACTAGTAGGGTGTTAGCCCAAACTGGTATGACAGCAAGGGAAGTTAGAATATCTTTAGATGCACTTGCTAAAACCACACTCGCTGCTACTTTTGATGATATTACTTCTACTACAGAAACTGCTATCGCTGCAATGCGACAGTTTAATATAGAAGCATCAAACTTAGAACGTGAGCTTGGAAGAATTAATGCTTTAGCCGCAAACTTCGCTGTTGAGGCTGGAGACATTGGTGTAGCTATTAGGCGTGCTGGTGGCGCGTTTAAGGCTGCGGGTGGACAACTGATGGAACTGGAGGCCATGTTTACTGCTGTACGTTCTACGACTCGTGAAACGGCAGAAACGATTGCTACCGGCTTTAGAACTATCTTTACCAGAATCCAACGTCCAAAAACTATACAATTTCTAAGACAGGTCGGTGTAGAACTTCAAGACCTTGCTGGAAATTTTGTAGGCCCTTACGAAGCTGTACGTAGATTAAACATCGCCCTAAAAGATCTCGACCCAAGAGATGTTAGATATTCTCAAATAGTTGAGCAGCTTGGTGGTTTTAGGCAAGTCTCTAAAGTTATACCTCTTATCCAACAATTTGGCGTTGCGCAAAAAGCTCTCAATGTTGCGCAGTCTGGCGGTACTAGTTTAGCTAGAGATGCCGCCAAAGCACAACAATCTGTTGCGGTTCAGGTTGTTAAGGTCAAAGAAGAGTTCCAAGCTCTGTTCCGTACCTTTATGGGTTCTAGCGGTATGCAAGCTATGGTTAAGATGGCTTTGGAATTAGCTAAAGCTCTTGCTACCGTTGCAGAAACTCTTGGCCCTATGATTCCTATGTTGACAGCTCTATCCGCTGCTAAAGGTGTTGCTTTCCTCGCTGGAGGTATGGGTAGAGGTAGAAATCAGGGCGGTAGAATTAACAGATTTGCTAGTGGTGGTATGGTTCCCGGAAGGGGTAATAGAGATACTGTTCCGGCAATGCTAACGCCCGGAGAATTTGTAATAAGAAAAAGTTCTGTTAAAGCTATTGGAACTGATAGATTACGAAAGATGAACAGGTACGCGTCAGGCGGAACTGTCGAACAAATGGCTAGGAAGAAGCCTTCAATTAAAACATTGGGCTTTGATGAACCGTTTAAGCGCGCTAAGAGTGTATTTGATGGATTACAGGGCGGTGATAAAGTCAAAGGAATCGTAAATAGGAATAAGATTTCTAGAGCTGATGTTGAGAAGATGTATAAAGGCGCTCAACGAGAACAAGTTCTTGGAACTCTAGCCTTAAACAATAAAGCTTCTGCTGATATGTTTGAAGCAGTCGCAGCTAAAAAATCTAGAATGAAGTTAATTCCCGGAAATGCTCCTATGGACCTCAAGGGAAAGGGTTTAAAATATGGAGAAGTTAAGTTTAAAGGGGGAAGAGAAAGAACTAAATCTATACTAAACAAAGCTCTTAGACAACACCTCACTGATAAAACCAAAAAGCTTAAAGATGTAGGTCCAGAGGGTGCGCTTACTAGCAAAAGAGATACTATAGATTTAGGTTCAGTAGATATTTGGGAAGCTAAATCCAAAAAAGAATTTACAACTGCAAAATATGACCCCACGGGAACTGCTGACAAAAAACAACAAAGACAAATAGGCAAAGCTTCAATTTTTTCTCGTCCTCGCAAAAGACGAAATGCTGGAGGGGGATTGCCTAGAAGTAGTGATACCGTTCCTGCCCTCTTGACTCCCGGCGAATTTGTAATCAACAGAAAGTCCGCTCAAAGAATTGGTTACGGAAATCTAAATCGCGCTAACAGATTTGGGGAAACTCCTAGAGGCTTTGCTAAAGGTGGTGCTGTAGGCGGAGTTCGCGTACAAAAATTCAATGAAGGTGGAAAAGCCGACCCTTCTGCTAGAGCTTTAGGTCTAATGTTTGGTTTAGAAATGCTACTTCCAATGTTTGCTGCAAACATCGAGGAAGTTGATGGCGAAATCAATATGATGAAAGAGGGACTGAACGCCCTCACCCAAACTCTAATGATGGCTACAGCCGCACACATGTTGTTTGGTGAAAAACTTACAGAGATGGCCGGTAAGATTGGAATAAGCGGCGGTCAGGTACTTGGTATTACTGCTATTGCTGGAACTTTCTTCGCGTATCATAAAGCTATGGAAAATGCTGCTAAAAAAATGCAGGATTTTGCCATGAAAAGTGTTGAGGCAGGAGGTTATAAAACACAATCGGCTACAGAAGAAGCTAGAGCTAGAGTTACGCAGGGTGCAGCACAAGAAGCTGAATCTACAGGTGCGGGATGGGGAGCATTGAGCGGCGCAGCTACTGGCGGCGCTATAGGCGCAAAGGTTTTCGGAATTCCGGGTCTTATAGCGGGGGGAATAATCGGTGGCGTAGTAGGTGGCGTAAGTGGAGGAGCGCTTGCAGATGCTGAGGGTGCGGCTTCTGAAGCTTTGATAAATTTTAATGCAAAAGTAAGATCGTTACGGCTTGGAGACGCTTTATCTGATGTAGAAAGAAAGTTAAAGTTATTTACTGAAGGTAAAGCTAGTGGTCGAGCGATTGCTGCTAGTGTGTCTGACGGAATAGATCGTCTTGACAGATCGTTTGCTGAAATTACTACAGTTGAAGAACTTGAATCGTTTAATGGACTGGTTCAAAAATCAATTCCGGGATTTGCCGATTTTATAAATAGAATGGCAGCTAACGTAGATAGCTTTGCAGAACTAGAACAAATTGTTGGAACTGATACGTTAAACAGTTTCTCTGAACTAAGTGGCGTTAGCTTAGAGAGGATGAAAAAAGAAATACAAGATGGGGTTGAAGTAAGAAAAAGATCAAAAGCCGCTCAAGAAGCTCAAATAAAATCAATAAGACAATTAAATAAAGTTCTGTACGGAGCCAGAGATGCAGTTAGTGCTTTTGCTGCGATAGAACATAGATTGACTGCTTTTGATAACGCCCTAACAAATGCCGAACAATCTATAAATAACACATTTGGCCAAGCCGCACTAGGCAAAATAGCTCCAAACTTTGATGACATATCAAACATACTTGATTTTTCCGCCTTTAACCGACATGTAGATAACATATCCGCTACTTTAGGAAGTTCAGGCGTGGCGCTCGGTAAGGACTTAAAGCAGTTTGCCGCCCTTAATTCCCTTCTTCCTAACATACTAACAGAAGCTGCCGGTGAAATAGGTATTGGTGGAGCAAGAGCTTCTGAAATTATAGAAGCAAAATTGATGGCTGCTGATCCCGGAGGGATTATAGGCGATGAGTTTAGAAAGATGATTGTTCGTCGCGTTCAGGCAGCTGCTGAAATGGGAGAGGGCGGAGAAGGTAAGTTTGCCGGTAGAATTAGAGAAGACATACAGGGTGTAGTAAGAGACCTTACAAAAGGTATGTCTGAAACTCAACAAGCATTCCAAAGGGCTGCTGAGTTTATTGACAAAGCTAATGCTAGACTTGCAAAAGCTTATGATCTTAGGACAAAGCTTGAATTAAAGATTGTTCAACAACAACAAAACATACTTCAGCTACAGTATGAAAATGCTGAAAGAATTAGAAAACTAAGAAAACAACCTGCTAACGAACAGGCTGCTGGACAGTCATTTGCTACCCAACAAAACTTCTTGTTAGCGGGAACTGCTGTTGCCGGATTTGGTACTAATATTGGTGTTGTCAGTACAGAGTTTATAAGACTAAAAGAAAAAATTAGAAAGAGCAATGCTGAGTTAGAAAGTTTTGGTCTTGATCCAGCAGCAGTTACTGGTCAGCTAACTGAGAGTCAGAAAAAGCTATTAGATGAAAATGCTAGATTAAAAGAACAGTTTGCAAAAACAAAAATGGTTCTTGAGAACTATTCAAATGTTCAACAAAGACTAGCTGTTATCTCAGAGAGATTGGCCGAAGAAGAATTAAAAAGATCTCAATTAGTTAGTGCCGGTGAAAAATTTGCTTTTGCCACTAATGAAGCTCGTGTAGATATAATGAAAGCCATGCGAGCAACCGCTATGGCTATGCAGGGCGGTTTAGGTCGTATACCGGATCAAATGCGACCACAAGTTCTTAGCATTCTCGATCAGTTCTCTGAAATTGCCATGTTCAATGGAATGACCGGAAAGCAAGCTAAGGCAGAACTTACCATTGCTGAATTGGAACGTGTGTTTGGCCCTCTTCCCGACGAAATGAAAAAGGCAATTAGGGGGGCTACTTCAGAACAAGAGCGTTTAATTCAAGAGCAGATAAAGATACAAAAGCAAGCTGAACAAGCTCAGATGGCTTTACTTGTCGGTATGAAAGAAGATAGAAAAGATCTTGCTAAAACAATAGCTGGTTTGCATAAGCAACTCACAACCGAACTAAAGAATATCTTTTTAAGACAAGAACAGAGAACTTTAGAAAGAGAACTGTCTGAAGCTAAAGGTAATAGAGTAGCAGCTGAAAATGGATTTAAAGAGCTGCAAAAAATTAGAAGCATGGGACTTCCTGTAGAAGATCCTAGAGTTCTTAATGCGATTAGAGTCAATATAGAAAGCATTAGAGGGTTAAGGGAAGCGAGACAGACTCGTCAAAGATTTGCAGCGGCTGCACAATACCAAATTGCTCCCAACCAGTTCGCAGACACAGTAGAGGGTAGAGGAGCTGGAGCGGCAAATCAGAACGCTATAAACAATATAGCTAAAGATCTCAGACGAAATTTTGGAGTAGATGTTGGAAATAAGATTGCCGCTTCACTTCGTAGTGCTTTGTCGGGTGAGATAGCGAGTCGTCAGGGACAAGGTCAAGCTCCTATGACAGCTAGTGAGGTACAAGCATTCTTACAAAGAACCCTCACGCAGTTTGCTCAGGAACAGATGAATATTCAGGGTGACGTTATTAATCAAGCCATGAGTACTCTTAACTCTGCTGGTATAGGTCAATTTGCAGATACGCTAGTAAATAACTTTGATGCTCTTAGTCAGTCACTAGCTAACATACCTCAAGGTGAAACTTGGCAAAGTCTAAGCGACGATATAGTTAGATTAGGAGTAACGATAAATAAGACCAATAATTCTATAGCAGCTAATATGGCGGCAATTGGTGCTGCTGCTGCTGGAGGCGCTGGACCTGCTGGAGGCGCAGGTGGCAACGTACCTGTATTTGCTACTGGTGGTAGTGTATTTGCGCCTAAAGGAACAGACACTGTTCCAGCCATGTTAACTCCCGGCGAATTTGTAGTTAATAAAAAAGCTGCAAAAAGAAACATGGCCGCACTCCAATCTATTAATAGTGGTAAAACTAACTACTTGGCTGGTGGTGGAGTCGTAATGTTTAATGGGGTTGGTCCTGCCGCTGCAATTAAACAAGATCAGTTACTCAAGTATCATACTCCATTTATGCAAGGCGCTTTTGGAGCGTTAAAGGAGTCTGTTCGGAATGCTATTATGGGTACTAAAGATCAGCTCGGAAACCAAATAACCACAGGCATCCAAGACAAAAAATCATACGAAGGTTCGTACCTTTCAGAAGACGTAGATTTTACTGCTTTTCCTCCGGGTTTTAATTCCGCTTGGAATAGCGGCACTTCTTATCAGATAGGCAAACAGGCTTACAGATTAACTGGCGCTGGATTGGAAAGATGGGCGCCTAATCCTATATTCCTTCGAGCAATCCCTGACTTGGCTCAAAATCTCCAGAGACCAACTGCGAATGCATTTACCAAGCAAATTGCTGGTTTTGATGCAAGAAAATATGGAGAAACATACAGAAAGATAATACAAGCTAACGGTATGGGAGTTGCAACCCCTCAAAATTTCTTAGCAGAAGGTAGTGAAGTCGATTTTAGTGATCGCGGTAGACTAAATTCCGCAGGTGGGGATTATGTAAGACTTAAGCAGGAGATAGACGAAAAATACTTCGGTCCTGAACACGTAAAAGTTGACCGAATGAGGAGGTTTATAAAAAACGTAGACAATACTTATGAGATTCGTCCTGCATGGATGCAGGCTGTTAAACATGAACGTTTTGTGGGGCAAAACTCCGGCGTTAGAGGTCAAGGCGGTCAATATATAGAGCTGTTCCCTGCGTACACTGGTCAAGTTTATAGTCGTAGTCGAATACAGGACTGGTTTAGTAGCGAAAAGAACAAAAGCACTCTATTAAGTGCTGCTTACCCCTCTGGTACATGGAAAAATCTTGATGTAGCTGGAAGTCTTAACACAGCTCTTGCCTTCAGCGAAAAAGTTAAAGGCCCCTTACAAGCTTTTAAAGATGCCCATAAACTCCAACAAGAAGCCGTTGCAGAACTTTATGGTACTTCCGCTAGATCATACCTTTCTAAAAAAGTCGGTGCAATTCAAGAAGCATTAAAGTCTGGGAATAATTTAAACGTCATAGACGACGTTGTTAAAGAAATGCATCCAGATTCTTGGTACAGGGGTTTTGTGAGCGGAGGAACAAACATATGGGAACAAACCACAGGAACTGGATATACAAGTAGATTAAAACAAATAGCAGGTGGTGTTAAAAAACATTTGATAGATACAGGTTTCGGAGCGAATTCTTTTAGGGGCTTTGAGTTTAATCCGGCAAACCCAAGCAGTTGGGGGTCAATCCCTGATGTTGCGGCTATTCAAGCGGGTGCAACTGAAAGAAGTAAACAAATTGATCGCGTGCGTGAAATTTTTGTCAATTACCATAAATTTATAAAGGCAAACAATACTTCCGCAGGATATGGTACAGCTCTTGACGCACTTCAAACCGCACTTTTTGGTGGGGTAGCTATACAGGGCATGGGCGCAGGAGACGTTGAAGATGCTCAGGAGGCTGTAAAAGATCAGCAAGAAAAAGACGCGCTAGCAAACAAAGAACTTAAAGACGACGTAAATGAAAACTTTAAGTTTATGAAAAGTCCTATTCTTACCGGAAGCAGGCTTGCTTCCCATATGAATAAAGTTACCAACTTTATGATGAAGAATAGAATTAAGTCAGCAATGCCTAAATATGCAGGTATTAACAGACGATGGCTGCAAAATTATGAATTTGATGAAAATACCGCACATATGGTATTTCCATTCTTTAAAGGTCTTGGTCATGATTTACAAGTCATGATTAGAGGCGGATTTCTTAACGGAATGGACGCTAGTGGTCTTAAAATTAATCAAGAGAGAATCTCTGAGCAGTTAGGTCTAGGTTGGGATGCAGTACACCAATCCAAAGGCAAAATACGAGACGTTAGTGTAAAAGGCGTAACTGGAGCCGTTGGACCCGGAGCTAACCCTAAAAACCAAGGCATAGCCGCAATGCAAGGTTTGTTAGGTGGCGGTAACACCACCGGAGACCCTAAAAAAGCTATGACTTTCATCGGCCAGCGTGGTTTGATAGGCAGACTTAACGGTTGGGCGAATTTACCGGCTAACGAATGGGGTTATGGAAAAGTTGAAGAAGGTCAACGAAAAATGATGGATCTGTTCTTTGGTGGTGGAACAGTGGCAAGACATTTAGGTCTTATGCAGAAGCAAGTAAAAGAGAGCTTCTCAATGGCTTGGAAAGGTTGGAGTGCAGAGTTTAAAGAAAACGCTCGTCCGTTCCAAGTAAAGCCAGTAACTAAAGCTGATGGTGGAACTATATTTGCTCCAAAGGGTACAGATACAGTACCGGCCATGCTAACACCCGGCGAGTTTGTTGTTAATAGAAAAGCTGCTCAGAAAAACATGGGAGCATTACAAGCTCTCAATAGCGGCAAGACTCAATACTTAGCTGAAGGTGGTTTAGTAGATCCAAAGAGGCTTGTTGGCGCATACTTAGCTGAAGCTGAAGAACATGCTGAAAGTCACCCAGACGAAAATAACCGAACAATTAAAAACTGGCCTCCGTCTAGACTTAATCCTCCTGATAAAGACCATTCTAAACAATGGATACAAACTTACGGTAGAGGTGAAGCTCCCGGCGACCTAAAATCTTACGCAAGAGACAAAAGGATGCTTGAGTTTTTTGCAGAACAAGATTTAAAAAAGGCTGCTAGATTTATACAACCAATGACAGAAGCCGGATCACTCTATAAGCTTTTAGATAGTCTAGAAGCTAGTGGCGATCTTGAGATTGGAAAGGATAAAGATAGGTTCAAAGACGCACCTCTTGTAGATAGTCAAGGTAACGTAAGTCATCAATTATCAGAAAAAGATCAAAAGCAAGTTTTTGCGAATCTCAACGCCATACCTTATTTAGCACAATTTAATCATGGAGCATTTTTACAAGCGGCAAGAGATGACGGAGCTTTAGCTACTCAATACGCAAGTTATCAACCCGGACAAGGATTTAAAAGAAGTCCTGCTGGGTATCAAATGATACAAGACAAAGCGCCATTTAAAAGCAGATTGAGAGGAAGTTTTGGTCAGAGAATAGCAGATCTAGAAAAAAATATAGCAGAAAAAAATGAAGAGGATTTGAACATTCTTCTTGATAGTTTTATTGCTCATAGAGAATCTTATAACCAAGGTGTTTATCGCGGCAAAGCTTCAAAAATAGAAAATGCATTTACCTTTAGATCTACTAAAGAAGGTCCGGGAAATACACAAATTGAAACCTTCCCAGTCCTTCCTACGGATGTTATGGAAGATCTTTATGCTTTAGATGTAAAAGAAAGAGCTAGAGTAGACAAAGAAAACGCAAAATACACAGCTATTGAACAACAAAAATTAGGTAAAGCTTACTATAAGTTACGAACAAGTTATAAAGAAAGTCAAGTTGGAAAAAGTGCAACCACTGAAGGTATCGCAGTAGATCCTGATAATCCTTTAGTACGCAAGCAGGTTGAAGATTTTGGAAAAATGGGAATGTTCCCTTCTAGCACAGAAGATCAAAAGTTTGCAGAGGCTATTAATGCAAGCTATGAAAAACTTCTTGCGGCAGCAAAAGCCTATGAAATTCCAGAAAAGCCTGTTACTTATGCAACCCTTAATGAGCATTTTGGGGGTACATTTGATCCTCGCGATATAGATAAAGATGGGATAATTAGCCCATATGAATCCCCGCCGGTAAACTTACAAGACAAGAGCGTTCTTGACATTATAGAAACGCAAGCTGGTAGTTGGTGGAGACAGATGAAATCATCTGAAATAGATTCAAATCTTATGAATTTACCAACAGGAATGGGTAATGACAAAGCAGAGTTTGATCGTCAAAGAAAAATATTACAAGCAGCAAAGCCTTGGAGAGAATATTTTGAAAAAGTTGTAAAAGTTAATCCTCAGATGGGAACGATGGGTACAGCCGTGGCCGCAAGGGGTAAGGTAGATACCGAGACTCAAAAACGCGACTATATGAAGGAAAATATTGACAGAACTGGCAACATCGGTGGCAACATACTTTTAGGGGCGTGGGACCTTACTGGCGATGCTCTTAAGAGCGGCATGGGAATGATGGGAGAATTCATTGATGAAAAAATTGAAGCTCATGCATTAAATGCCGTTCTTGATGAAGCTGAAAGAATGCGTAAGGCTGGTCATTCAGAAGACTCTATCAATGCGTTCGTTGCTCGGTCAACACATCTTGCTAAGGAAGGCGCCAGCGTCAAAGACATAACACGAGAAGGTATTGAGCAAAGCAAGAGTGTTAATGTTGTAGAGGGCGCTATGATGGCCGTCCCCAACCTAATCCAAACTGGAATGCAGGCGATACCCGCTATTGTTAGCGAGGATGACAGAGCTGGCTTCATGGCTAGTTTGCAGGGGTTTGGTGATGCTCTTACCTCTACATTTACGGGTGAAGAGTATGAAGATAAGTTTGTCGAACGCGCTATGCAGGGCGGTTTAACTGAGCAACAAGCCAAAGACAGACAGGGAATATTGGACCTTGCCGAAGTTGCTGTTCCGGGAATGGCAGGAAGCAAAGTAGGTAAAGTCGGCGCAAAAGTAACAAAAAATGTCGTCAGTACTACTGTTAAAAAAGCTAAGTCGTTTGCGAATGATATTGCAGAACAGGCTCAGAAAAGAGCAACGCAAGCTAGGCACAGCGCAGAAGTAAATAAACTTCTAGGTCAATCTTCGATGGACATATTGACTGGTAAAAAGCCGGGTTTAGGAGAATTGACTAAACCAAAACCTGCACCTAAAGGTCCTGTAAAACCAGACGCAGCAGTTGATGATCTACTTCAAGGTATGGAACCCGGAACGTTTGATCCTCTCAATCGTGGTAAATTTACACCCGACGCGCCTGAAATACCGAAGAGGCCAGAGGCAATTACTGCCGACATGCGAAATTATGTTGAAGCTCGTGGGCAAGGGCCAGCAAGAAAGACATACATCGATCCAGAAACTGGTAAAACATACAAAAGTGATTTCGGCGCGTTTGATCCACAATCGAGTTTCTATACAGATATAATCCCCGGTAAAGGAAAAACAACATTTGAAACTAAGCCGGGTCTAGGTTTTGCTGCAAGAACTTATGATGATATTATAAATGACGCGACTCTTACCACCGCACAAAAACAAGCGATGATAAAGAATCTTCCTCCGGGTCAAGTACCGAAGGGAGCAAAGCCTAATGCGTTTAGTGCCGCAGACGAAGTGCGAATACAGCAAGGTAAAAATAAACTAGCAGAACTTGAAGCTAAGAAGGTAAAAAGACCGGGAGGTGATCCTGAAGTCACTATTGATTGGCTACAAAAAGCAAAAGAAGAGATGTTCAATCATCCCGGCTCTCTTAATGTTGGTAGTTTAATGGACACAGTTGAGGAAGTTGCTCAAAAAGCGCTTGGAATAGCGGACGATATAATGAATCAGGCCAAAGAAGCTGTCACCGTTGGTCGCTGGAAAGTTCCTGCCGATACCGTCCCTAAAAAACCCGTTACAGCTGTTAAGCCAAAACCAGCAGCCGCAACCACTCCAAAACCAGCAGCCGCAACCACTCCAAAACCAGCAGCCGCAGCCGCTGGAAAATATGGAGCTGGAGAGACTTTTAGTCTTGCCGCAATTGACCAAGTAGACGACACGATACAGGTTGTAACTAGAAGACAGGCACAAGTTACAAAACAGGCAGATGATGCTGCAAAGCAATCAGTAGGTGAACTGACTCCAGCAGAACAGCGAGCTAAACTTGATGCAGAAATTGCATTAAGCAAAACGCAAGATAAATTCTTGCGCAAAAGCGATAAGACAAAGGAGTTAGAGCAAAAGAGGAAAGACTTTGACAAGGACCAAAAAGAAGCTAAAGAAGCAGCAGAAGAAGCAGCAGAAGCAGCTGCAAAGAACGCAGCAGAAGAAAATGCTATAGCTGAAGATTATCTAAACAAATTTAAAGCTGGCCAGAAAGACTTTAGAGATCAAATTCAAACAAGAGGAGCTGAAAATCCTGAAGGCGCCCTTGCAAGAAGAAGAAATGAAGCTCAAGCAATGGAAGATCTCAATCCGACAGTAACAAAGCAAGATATGTTGAATCGTCCGCGAGGTAAGACGCAAGAGAAAGTCTCTCCCGTAGGAAAAGAAGTTCTTCCAAATAAAATGCTGGAAGACATCAAAGTTGCTCAAACTATGGAAAGAATGGATACAGGAGTAGAAGCAAAAGACGCTGTTATGCAGCCGGGTAAAAAACCTTACACTCCGGCAAATGCTGTTGTTGGAAAAACCCAGAAACTGACAAGAGGACCGAAAGAACCAAGACCTACACTTAAACAGGTACAAGAACAGTATGCAGGTCGTCCTATCTCTCCCGGAAGACAGGCAGCGATGAACAAAAGGCTAGCAATGGAAGGTGAGCAACTTCGCGGAGGAGCAGCTCTAGATGAATTAAAGAAACAAGACGCGATACCTGACTCAGGACCGAAAGCAATACATGATTGGGATAACGTGTATGGTAGCCGAGAAGCTCTTGAAGCTGCTAAAAAAGAAATAGCTATGAAACAATCGAGAGTGAAAAAGACCCTCTCAAACAGAGGTGTACCTCAAAAATTTCTTGATGAGGTTTTAGAAGGTAATGAAGTTCTGACTAGACATTACGACCATTTAATGAGTCAGAGTCGCACCGCCAGTAAAAATCCAAGTGGAAAATCTAGAAACCAACTAAAGGATGAACTTGCTGAATTTTACAAAAAAGAAGCTAAAAATAGAGGATATGCTAAAGGCGGTTTTGTTTCGTTGTTTAATACTGGTGGTCCAGCTATGGGAACAGACACAGTTCCTGCAATGTTAACACCGGGAGAGTTTGTTGTAAGAAAAGCTGCTGTAGATGCTGTAGGTATAGAAACTCTCAAGTCTATTAATAGCATGGGCGCTGGACATACTAACAATAGAAGTAAAAAATCTAGAGGAACCAACTACTTGGCTGGTGGCGGTGAGGGTGAAGTTACAGGCGGAACTAATATGTACAGATTAGATTCGTCCGCCTTTACTGACGCTGTAGGTTCATTTGACAGCTCTGTCAAGAGACTTGAAGAATTATTCAAGGGCGGAATACAAATGTCGCACAAAATTGAAGACATGAACGTTATAGTAAGTGTGAACCATAATGGTGAGCCTACTGATGACGGAGAAATGAGCAGAGGAATGCAAAGAAAAATTAGACGAGAAGTTAGTAGGGGAATTAATAGCTTCATAGAAAGACAGTTCCCAGATATGCCAAGAATGGATATAGAAGGGACTGCCTAAAGGAATAATTAATGACCGCTTCTTCAGGAAATATGGGCCTAGTCATATTCGGAAGTGTTGCCCACGTAGAGGAAAGAGAAATATTTCCTAGTGGTGTAAACAGAGAATTCGGATACTGGCGAGGGAGTTACAATAAAGAGATTGTAAGGAAGTTTAATAAACTTTACATGCCTCTTGAGGGTAGCGGTCTGTATTCTGGCTCTCCTGTTGTAAAGTCTAAAAAAGGCACATCCACTAATGCCAGTGGACTGGGTTGTGACCCAGAGGGTTGCGCTTGGATGTGGGATGGGGCTGAATGGTTTTTATATTCAAACCTATGTGGAGATCAACCTGATTCATACGACGCTACTTGTGGATGTACAGATCCACCTGACGGAGCTGGTTATATGGGTGGTGTTGTTTCCGGCCCATGTACCGCAGGTGTTGGTGGTGGTTCTTCCGGTACTGCCGATGGAGACTCTGCTGGAGACGGTTTTGCTGTATGGCAAAAGGCCGGAGATCTCGTAGGTATAGTAGGTCGAGAAGCTATACAAGAAAGATGTCTATTCCTTTCTGAAAGAGCCAATGTTAATTTAGGTAGCGGCGTCAGTCTAAGTGACGCAAAGGGCTTTACGGTTTACTCTAAAATATTACCCAGTGGCGATATAAGTGATACCGTTATTCTCGCTCAGCACAAAGAAAATCCAGCTAAATTTGTTCTAGGCTGTGACTTTGACGGCAAGTTCTACATACGTTCTGATGGAAACGTTTCTGGTCTTAACACAGCTTTTGTAGCAAAGTCAGCAAAGAACTATCAAGAATACAAATATCCAGCACATGTTGTTGGAGTTTTTGCTTCTGGCGAGTCAAGATTAAAGATTTATGTAAACGGTAAAATTGAAGGTGAGTCCAATACTTTTAGCAGGGACGTAACTGGAGCTGATAATACTGACATAATTTTAGGTAAACGAGGGTTTGCCATATCTGAACGTGGTTATACCGGATGGGTAGACGAAGTAGGTATTAGTAACAAGACTTTTAGCGACGAAGAGGTTAGTAAGTTTTATAATCATACGTTTGGCGTTACAGATATTATAAAAAGTTATTCTGCGCCAACCGGAGCTGCTTTTAAGGCTGGTTTATTTAGTGGGGCTTTTGACGCTCAAGACAAAGACTATATTGAATTTACTGTAGCTTCAGGTAATAGCGAAAAAGCTTTAGGTGGAGCTTATGACACAAATCTTTGGGGCAATTCAAACTACGCTGTGTCATCTGTTCTAAGTGTTAGGATAGAAGAAACACCTCCTACCTTCCACCAACTTGATACCGTTGCTGTAGATGTATGGGTAGAGAACAGTACAAATCACCCAAGTGGAGCTAAGTTTTCAGCCGCGTTATTGCATAAAGAACATGAACTTTTAATAAATAAATATAAAAGTTTGAATTGGTTTCCTAGTGGGATTATGGTTCCTTCTGGGGAAAAGCAAAAGATTACCTTTGAAGCTCCATTAGATGGGGTCAGCAACTTCTATCAAAATGGAAATTCTTTTAGAGAAGACTTTAGAGAACATAAACTTAACCTTACAGTATTCTACCCAGAGTACGACCATCCATATGATGCTGAATTTAAAGTTTACTCAACAAAGATAAGATACACAGGGTTTGACAGATATAACAAGTACAACAATATTGATGGACAACTAACCGTTGCCGGAAATCCCTTATCTCCCGGAAATGGCGTTGACCTTCCATTGTTTGTCGATGGCGGCTTGAAAGCGAAAGCTTCAGGCGATCTTAGATTAACGGTATTTACTGACAAAGCTACACAGAGTATGCCGCTAGTCATAAATCAAGATGCCAAAACCAGTATGGGTGATACAGGTCATGGCTATCTTAGTGCTAATGCTGGCGTAACAATTAATGACAGCATGAACTTAAGTCTTCTCGGCGCTATTGAAAAAATGACAAAAACGCTGTTTATCGGCGGTAAGGTTTATTATGCAAATAATAACTTGAACTTAGAAACTAAGGGTGGCGTAAATATTTACCCATACATACAAAAAACTATGCCCCTTTTGATAATACCAGAAGCTCCTACTGGTGTTGCAGAAGTAGGAATGAACCTAGCATTCCCTAAAATTGATCCTGCAAAATTCAATATCAATTTTCCACAGTTTATTCAAGGTAAGAAGCCTATAGCTACTATGCCGTTATCAGTAAAGACAACGGAAAGTGGGGTCAATACTACAAAGCTATATTTACTTGGTCCTTCGGAGTATAAACATAATGATTCAATGAATCTATATATGCAGCCGGATGATCCACAATTTTTGGTTAAGGGTAAAAGGTTTAGTGGAAAGCCTATTGTAAATACTAATAATAGTGCGGACATGGTAACTGTTGGGAGAACCATATCTAGCGGAACAATGGATCTAGTTATTCCTTCCATAAAATCCAGCGGTAATTGGGATGCAACTTTATATACTCAAGGTTATAGAACTACAGATTAGGTGAAAAAATGCCAGTTTCATATCATGCACATGAACCAAATCAAATTTGTTATTTGACGCCAGCTCCTTTTGTGTCGATAGATAAAAACTACGACAGGTCTGGAGATGGTCAGATATTAGGTGTTACTTATACGATTACTTTAAATGGGACTTTAGTTCCTGACAGAGGGTCTCCGTCTACTCATGCAGACGCAACCAACGGTTTTCTGACAGACAGCGCTGACAAAATTATTGACGATCACGTTCACGCTCATGCATATACAGACATATTAAAGAAGCAGCAACTTTTAAGAAAGCTATTTTCTAAAGTTAATGAGGGTGGTGAACTGGCTATAACCGCTCCTTTTACTGGAGCGGCTACTATCAAATGTAATCCAACTATTGTTTCCGTTACATTTCCTGAACAAGCTCCGGGAAATATATACGTTCAACCTTACACTGTTGTTCTTGAGTCTTATTCTTTGCAGGGTGCTGGAGTCAATGACCCAGATGACATGACTCTTCAGGGGCATGAACTTGTTAGTGCGGCTGGTGAGAGTTGGGAAATCAGCGAAGATAACGAACAGGTTTTTCTTAATCACGACCCTGACACTGGCGGCTTTCTCCAACTCGGAAAATTTTCATTAGGTACTTTTCCTACTTACAAAGTTAGTCATACGGTTAACGCGACCGGAAAACGAAGATTTGAAGGTGGCGGAGCGCAAGGGTATGCTACCGAAAGATTTGGTAGGGATGGCTTGGCGGAAGATTCTAAAGATGGGTTTTTTAATAAGCTTAATGGAGAAGCTTGGTCGCAGGCTAGAGATTTTTGTAGAAAAAAATTAATGTTTGGGTCGCACGTCATGGAAGGTGATAGAGAAGTAGACCTTTCTTTATATGGCTCTAATATTCCTTACGACATAACAGGTGATAACAAGCTTAGAGGAAAAACCATAACAAAATATACCGTATATAATTACGAGAAGACACAAAGTATAGGGGAGATGGACGGCACTTTTAGTGTGACAGAAACTTTTGATTTATTACCAGAGCATACTTTAGCTGTTGAAACTATGCAGTTTACAAGAGGTGGAGATTCTGGGCATGGTAAGACCGCCATAACAATTAACGGAACGATACAGGGTGTTAGGCTAGCTGGAGACTCAGAATATGATACAACGGCTAAGATTGACGGAAACGGGCAGACGAAATCATCTGGCGCTAATGATGGTAACAAGAACAATTTTGAGTTGGCAAGAACAGAAGTCAATGGTTATGAAAAGTATATAAACGCACAAGCGCAGTTTGCGTTGTTAAAACCAATGCTATATAAATCTGCGCAAAAATGGTCCGAAGACAGTACTATAATACCCACACCAACAAATAGCAATATAACAAGAAATCCACAAACCGGAAATATAACTTACAGCTATACGTTTGAGAATAGAAAATATCACATACCATTTTGTAAAACAGAAGCAGTTTCAATTAATGACACGTATCCCGGTAACATAATAGCGCAGCAGCAGGTTATAGGAAGAAAAGTTGGCCCTATACTTCAAAACATAGGAACTCAAGGCCCTTGGAAAAGAACAATGTCAATGAACTGTGTTGTAGATGTTGATAGTACAAAATTTTGTATAGATCCTAATTCATATAAGACCTTACATGAAGATGAAGATAGCTGTACAAAAAATCCAGACGGAACAACTTCAGACAGAAAGTGGGTTGATAACCCAAATTATTTGGCTTCAGATTATAGCGATGCTAATGCAAAAAAACCTAGCATGGTTTCAACAATACCGGGTGGCGTTGGGTCACTTAGTCAAAGAGATGCTATAAGACAAATTGTAGATAAATTTACTCCTACACATGCTCGTGTATACTATGCAGACACCGCCCCTCAAGAAAACTGGGATCCTCAAAGTGGATCTTGGAGCTGGACTATGGGTTGGACTTATGAGCTAAGTGAAAGTTATATTTGTGGAGATGATGTAGACGGAGTTACTGGCGCAGATAATACCTATCCGGGAACTAAGAGATAAAATATGACTATAAACACATCATATGATAAAGAATATCTGTTTCAACAGACTTTTCTTGGGGCTTCTGTTAAAAATTGGAATACCAGTATGGGTTTCAACAGTAATAGCACTACTGTGAATGTAACTTTAGTTGAAGACGAGGCTAATACAAGAAAACCAAACGCAGTTGATGAGGGTTATCATATATGGGAAAAAGACACTGGATTTCCTGAAGGCGCTACTAAAAATTATACATCTACTGGTGATAAATTTTATGCTCCTATAACTGGAGAACCGGCTTATTTTGTTTATTATAAATCGTTAATTCCAAATTGTGGAAAATGTTACGATACAAATGTAGGTACAGGAGATGATGTTTTAGGTAATTATACAGAAAAACCTCAGTATGAAACTGAGGACACTTGTGTTACAGCCGGTTTTAGCTGGCTTAAACCTTCAGGTGAAAACAAACAAAAGCAGTTTAATCAGGAAAGGTTAGAAAAGGTTTTTGAGTTTAATGGAATAGTAAACTCATATAAAAGAACTAAAGGAACTAGTGGAACAGTTTATGAAGTTAATCTTGTAGACCCAAGACAGCTTCTTGAAGGAACTCAAGTAATACTAAACGGTTATGCTGGAACTACTGCTCCTCCAGATAAGTCTTTTGGCATGATAGATAAGTTTGATGACGGCAAGCAAACAAATGCTAGAACCCTAACAAATGGTTATATGGGTTACTACAATATACTCAATGCTTATGGTTATTATGAATATTATGATTTTGGAGCAGCCTTAACAAATAGAAATGGGTTTTTGTGGAGAAAAGTTTTAACAGCTTGTCAGGCTATACTTCAAGGTAAATACGATATAGCTGCTGGGAGTGATTTAGAAAGGTTAGGGGGTCCGCTTTATTACGTTCGGGACAGTAGAGTCGATCAAGTAATAAAAGCTACAGAGCCAATTAATGTTCATCGCTATAAAGTTGATTTAACAGAGTTAGACAATCTTAGTATCGACAACGGAGGTCTCATACCTGATGAATATAGAATTAAGGGCGAGAAAATGTCTCTCTTGGCCTTAATTCAAAATATATGTGAAATGGCAGGTGCGGATTTCTTTGTCCAGCTCGAACAAACAGGCGTGTTAAAAAAAACAGACCCGGATAGAGAATATTCAGGTGTAATAAAAATTATACCTATACCCAGAAACGCACCTATAGAATATGGAAAAATAAGAAAAGCTATAGACACAGCTCATGATGACGAAGTTTGTGGAGCAACAGGAACAAGTCATCCTTGGACTAACAGAATTGTGTCTGAAAGTATGGGTTATGAATACAAGGACCCTCTTTCCGGAATAATGATGTTAGGCGCTGAGAGAACTAGAGTTGTGGGTGTCAGTGATATTGGCTGGTTTACGCGCATAAATGCGGGCATGATACGTGAAAGATTTACTGCTGGTTCTGAGAAACTTCAGGAATTTCTCCCAAGTATGGAGCATGACGGAGTAACTTATGGCAATCCCGGATGGTATAACCCTCATAATTTTCCATACGTAAGAGGTCATAGCTATGATCAAGCTTCTGGTGGCGTTCTTGGTGCTATAAGTAATGTACCCGCAAGTCCTTCTCCAGCATCTAATGACGATTATATCGCTTATGGAAAATCCTTAGTTCCTAACATGAATACTGCTGCTGGATTAGCTAACTTAGCTGGCCCTCTTCCAGCAGGAACTAAAGCTCCATTTATGCCTACAGGAACTTGGGGTGACGGCTTATTAGACATTTTCCCTTGTTGGGGCTTCTTAAAGGGTGTTGATAAACTAAAAGGACCGTTTGCCTCTATTGCTTTATTGCAGCAAAGAGCTGAAGGTATTCCTATTATGGGCGGTTTTGCTGATGACAACCCATACAATGACTTCGATACTAATGAGGGTATATTCACAATATTTGAATATTATAATCCTTACAGTACAGTGAACCTTCCTGTATCAGGAAGAACTATGCCTGTCATTGGAAGCAGTACTTCAATGGTTGTAAAAAATCCAACTGGATATGAAGCAAAACTTCCTGTTTGTAAAAATCCATATCATAGCTGGTGTTACTCTCACGGACAGGCAGGTCCGACATATAGATATAAATTACTAAATCAAAAGTTTGACAATAGATCTAGTGTTTTTATCAATGAAGACTGTTGTTTTAACAATGAAATTAGTAATCACTGTCTAGAAAATCCTTATATGCTAAGACCCCAAATGAAGGGCGGCAATTTAATTGGTACTTACTGTAAAAACCCAGACGGCAATAAGGGGAGGCTTGTTAGTTGGGACTGGCATATACCTCCAGTAAATGTAATACCAATTAACCTAGCTGGTACTGGATGGAGAGGTGGTCCGGTAACTAATAATGGAGATTATAGTCATTTTTATTATACAACGGTTACCGCACTAAGAGCTGCTATTGAAGGGGAGGAGTCTTGGAGGGAGTATACTATAATATTTGAACCTTGGCTGCACTGTAATATGGGAGCATCTACATGTCCTATGCAAATGGGGACAACAACAGCTGCTGCTAATGCTTTTGATTTAAGTGGGAGTGTACATAGCTCTATTACTTGTGAAACTTATACAATAGAAGATTCTCAAGCTGGCACGATACCAGCTGGAGAAGGGGTTGGTTCTTGCAAAAAAGATGAAAACGGCGATATCAAATACACAAAACCAATAACTGTTATGGGAGGTTCTAGTGTACATAGCTTTAATAGATGGCTAGGGGTTCAGCACACAGGCGTTGCTACGGATGCAAACGCTGGTGGTGACGGAAGAATGCAGGAGGTGGAAATAGACACAGGAACTGGGGCTGGAACAAAAGTTCAAGGAGCGACCGTAGAATCGACGCTTTCTGAAGTTTACCAAAGAGTAGCTAAAGTAGCTAATGAATTTTACGGCAGAAAATATTTAGTCCCTCTTCCATTTACCCCTAACGAAGTAGGCCAACATCTAAGACAAATAAGCGATGAAGTTTATCAATTTGAATCTTCTTGGGAGCCATCTCAGTCTGGCTGGGTTGATATTGATATAACAACTCCAGAGCTTGCAAAAAGATACCCACAAAATATAAGCTTCTTTGATCAGTCTGGAAAGCTTATGCCTTTTGCTGTTTATCCTAACATGCACAAACAAGTCATAAGTAAAAATATGTCAAGTATCTACTTTCCTAATGGTGGATTTCCTATAGAGTTAGATCCTACTCAGTATCACGTTACCAATTTGATGCCTGCAAATTCTATGGGCGGCGACAGTATTGGCAAAGTTTATTCAAAAGCTATGGTAGACGAACAGGTATATTGGTTGTGGAATCCTACAACATACGCAATACAAACAGGAAGAGCGACGAGTGGAACTGTGAAGCCATATGCTATGATAGAGATAGCAAGTCCCGCTGTTTATAACGATACCGATATGGTTCAAGCTATGGTTCCCACTTATGGCGGTGGATTAAATGGGGTTCCTGCTAATTCATTCTGGAGAAGAAACGTAGGTGCGTTGAATAGCTTTATTAGTGCTGACGGTCAAATAAACAGATATGCAACATTGGCAGCTATTCCTCTTTGGCGCGTTGATGACGGGAGGACTTTGTTCCACGGAGATGCTAACCATCCTAGAGCCGCATTCAACACATTCAACTATATTGGTGACAATGATAAAGAGGGTAGTGGAAGATTTAGTTTAGCCGCAGCTATGTTTAAGCCTTGGACTGTTGGAGTTCCTATGAAAAGCAATAGGTATAGATGGGGTCCTTGGGCAGAAGGTAGAGGTTTTGGTAAAGCAAGGTTAGAAATTGATAATACTTTTGCTCCAGAAAATTTTGGAGGATTTGATAATATGGAGTTAGCGGCAACTGCTAAACTTCAAGCGGCTGTAGAGCCTGCTGGCGCTACTAATGGTGTAGCAAATGAAAGTGGTACTGTTACTTTAGCTGGACTTCCAAGCACTTTAGACACAAATAAACCTACAATCATGGGTCTTCAACTATTAGACACAGGTCCATATGTAACAGATGTTAGTATAAATATTGGTGATAATGGCGTTACTACAACCTACACAATGAAAACACAAAGAAAAGCCCATAAACTTAACGAGATATATGAGAATAGAATGCGTCAAGGCGCTGAAGACTTCATTCAACTAGCTCACGATCTCGCTAACGGGTTTCAGCCTATATAGTTAGGAGAGAAAAATGGGAAATTTCGGAGATAAATTAAGACAAAGAAGAGAAGAGCGTAAGCAGACTAGAGAGCAGTCTAAGTCTACTAGACGTGAACAAAGGGCTGGTTCAAATCAACCAAGACAGCCTCGTTATGGTGCTGGCATATTTAAAGGTTCTCTTGGAGAACCCAATAGAGAACCGATAACTCAAAAAAATGAAGATGGAATAGAAGTTATTCCTACTGACGCAAACAACCCAGACGGTTATACAGAAGACACGTCAGCTCCTAGTGTTGCAATGGTTGACAAATCTCAGTACACAACTAACCAAGCTCAAGGGTTAGATGATCCAAGAGGTGGAGGGACTGTAGATAAACTAAAGCATCAATCTACATCTGCCATGAGTAGTGATGGTTTATTACTTCCAATGTCTACAACTTTTGTTGAAAGAAAACCTGAAGGTCAAGGGGCTGAGTATGCAGATCCACAAGGAGGAACGGGAAGGCCGGGTATTAATCAAAACAGACTGCCTCCCTACGAAAAGCCCTCAAGATTAATAGAATGGTGGCATGTCGGCTCTGGTGTTGTTACTTCAGCTACCTTGAATCCTTTTGCTAAAGGTCATCATATAGCAGTAGTCAATAGAGGTTCTCAGCCCGGAAATGTAGATGTTAGGGCTGATGAAGGTGGTCATGGAGAAGATGAGCCTGCACTCGGTAAAATAAATACACGACCACAAGGTGCAGCGAGACCCATGTCTTTAAGAGGACCTCTTGTTATAACTGGTTGGGGGTATGACTTAGAAGCAAACCCTGTCCCTAACAAAAAATTTGACGCAGAATTTAAAAATACCTCATCAAGATCAAAAGACTATGGAAAACCAGTAGGACTTCCAGACTATCTTGAAGAAGACAAACCTCAGAAA
>CEUT01024219.1_pt1 | contig 53388 bp, 51 predicted proteins | sample 531401 | NCBI WGS metagenome assembly CEUT01 (sample SAMEA2622821, study PRJEB7988) | marine metagenome | biome: marine biome (ENVO:00000447); feature: surface water layer (ENVO:00002042); material: "saline water (ENVO:00002010), including plankton (ENVO:xxxxxxxx)" | depth 5 m | reverse complement strand
AATTATTTGAAGAACTTCAAGCTAACTTTAATGACAATACTGCTGCATCATTGAAGGCAATAGGAGATAAAATTGGAACAAATGATCGAGAGACCATTGAGCAATTAAGAGGTATTATTCAGAACCCAGATAGAAAAGAAAATATATTGTCGGGAGAGGATCTTGGAACAATAAAATTCTCAAAAGAAATAACAGAACAAACCAGACTTCTACTTCAAGACATTTTAGATGGAACATCGGAAAGAAGGATTTTACTTGAAGCACAAATTTTAGCTGACAGAAAACAAGCCAGACTTTCTGAGGCAACTATTATAGTTCAAAAAAGGGTTAATGATTTGCTTTCAGAAAGAGCGTCAGCAACTGGGCTTCAAAATTTAAAAGATGCTGGAAAAAATCAAAGAGACAGAGCAGAAGGAATGAGAAAAATTTCTGGGTTTCAATTTGAAGCAACAGATACATTCAGGGGGTCAAGAACTGAAAAGAAAGAAAGAGGTAGGCAGTTACAATTACAAAAACAAATATTTGAAGAAGAGTTAAAAATACAAGAAAGAGAAACAGCAACTAGATTAAAATCTGAAGCGAGAAAGTTATTAAGCGATCAAAAGCTTGTATTTGCACTAAATAAACTGGGAAATACGATAGAGGAAACAATCAGAAAAGCTACCGATCAACCCGCTACATCTACTACTGCTCCATCAGCAAGCAATAATGTAGTGACTACTAGTGGACCTGGCACACCAATTACAGCTGGAGCAACTGCGGCAAACAACAGAGTTATAGATCAATTTAACAAAAACATAGCAAAAAATAGAGCAGAATTGGACTCCTTAGAGAAAAAGCTAGGCACATTAAGAGGAGAGAGGCAAATGGCTCGCACTGGGATGACATTGAAAAGCGCCAATGTCCTTGAACAAAGAATGGTCAAACGAACACGGGTCCATGACCACACGGGACTCACCATAGATGCGGGCGAAAGTCGAGAGACTGATTTTGAAAGAGCAGAAAGATTGGCAGCAGCAGTTACAGTGGCATTAGCTCCCGACATGAATTTCACTGGCGGAGTAGATCCAGGACTAACTCAAGCCGCGCAACAGATCCAGGACACTCTTTTAGAAAGAGAAGATAGGAGGAGAAAATTATTCGAAAGAGGAAAGCATGATAAAGTAAGAGCGCATGATAAAAAATCAGTTGAAGTATTGGAAAAAATCATTAGTGGAATGATTGATGCAGCAAACATATCATTACAAAAAAAAGATTCTGAAATAAACGCAGTATCGACAGAAATAACAAATTTAAGTAAATTAATAGATAAAGACATAGAAGGAATTCAAAAGGTTAGAAAAAATGTAGTTCAAACTGTAACTAATGTACCAGATGTATTAACAAAATTAAAAGATTTGTCTGGCATTACAATAGATAGTACCGATCAGGTAATAAATGCGATTAATGCATTAGGATTCTCAGCGACTGACGTAGACAAGCTACAATCTCAAATACATGATTTGAAGGGTAGTGGAGAATTGACCAAAGATCAATTAAATCTATTATCTCAATTAGAAGAAGCGATAATTAATGGCGCAGATGAAATAAGATCTTTTGCAGAAAAACAAAACTTTAAAATGTTTACAGATAAATTTGTGAACATTACAAAGAATTTACAATTTTTAGATGAATCCATGGGCACCTTTAGGGGGATGGAAGAGCTAAGAGAAATGGATACTAGACAGAGCGGGGCAAGCAGAGCTTTCAGGTCGATGCTTGAGCAGGACACTAAGCAAAAAAATCTTGAAACATTAATGGCAGACCCAACTGCCACAAGATCGGAAATTGCTTCTGCTAAAATAGCAGCAAGATCTCAGACTATTGGAACAGTTCAACAGAGAGATGAGCTTAAAAAACTTGATCAAGAAAGAGATCTTATTTTTAAGCAGGTTGCAGCATTAGGAAGAGACACAAATATAAGCGATGAAAAAAGAAATGAGGGGCTTGAGACTGCAAAGAAAAAACTAGAAGAAATTAACGAATCAATGGTTCAAGTTGCTGAAAAAATGACAAGAACTACTCCTAGGGATCAAGGAATTTTTACAGAAATAGGAACAAATCTACCTATGGGTCTTGAAAAAGGGTTTGCTGATCTACAGTCGGAATCTGAGCAAATATATACAAGGCTTGGGGAGCAGTTGCCTTTCGCACTTAGAAATGGGTTAGTTGACGCAATGCAAGCGGCATTGGAAGGTGCTGATAACTTAGGTGATACATTAAAAGGAATAGGTATAGGATTCTTACAGATAATACAAAGAGCATTTCTTGAAAGTGCAGCGAGCAGAATAGTTGGCGTTATGGGTTTGAACTCTGGTGGAATGGTAACTGGAGGTAGCGGAGTCAGAGATGATGTGCCAGCAATGCTTACTGGTGGAGAATACGTCATAAAGAAAAGTTCCGTAGATAAGTATGGAATGGGATTTATGGATAAGTTGAACAGAGGAATGGTTCCAGGATATGCTGAAGGTGGAGCGGTTGATATGAATATCGGAGCACCAAGATCAGCTAAAAGAGAGTCTTTTGTTGATAAAAATAAATACGGAAATATAACTAGATACAAAGATCTAGAAAGTGAAATTGGAATAAATTCAAAACTTACTGGATTTGCTAGAGCTAATGATAGGAAAATACTGGAATATTTTAGGGAGCAAGAAAATCAATTCAGGGAAGACCTGGCTACAAAAGACCAAGAAAAACAAAGAGCAGAGACCAGGAAGAGAGTAAAAGAACAGCAGAAGAATGCATTAATAGGTGTTGTTGCTGGAATAGCTGGAGGTGCTTTGTTAAGTAAGGCTGTAGACTTGTATAAAGGAACTGACTTCGCCAAAAGACAGGCAGAAAAAAGAGCTGCAAAACAATTTAATAAACAATTTAATAGCGGAAAAGGATCATATACGAATAGAAGAGGAAGAACTGGATACGAAATAAGAGGACAAGAAAGAAGGCTTTTAAGGCAAGATATAGATAATTTCAAGGGTCAAGGAGCTACTGCTTCACAAATGAGGGAGTTTCTAAGTTCTCAGGATGTCCAATTTAGGATGGATAGAATTGGAGTGGATGATTACGAGGTAACTCTTAACAGAGGCGGAAGAGTTCCAACAATGCTTACTGGCGGGGAATACATAATGAGCCCGAAAGCAGTAAGGAAGCATGGGTCTGCAATGATGAATAGTATAAACAACGGAACCTATGCAGGAGGACAAGGTTCTGGACCTACAGTATCTCATGGAGATGTAAATATTTCTATAAATGTTGATAATAATGGTATGTCATCAGAAGGCGGAAATCAATTGAATACAAAGGAATTTTCATCAAAGGTAAAGGCAGCAGTAATGCAGGTAATTAATCAAGAAAAGAGGGTTGGAGGATCATTAAGGTGATAGATGAAAGATTTATTGTACAGTGAGGACAATAGCTTCTTTATAGATGGTCTTAAGATATCTGGAGTTCAATCTGTAAATGGAAGTTATAACATATCTAGCCAAGATAATGTTTTTCTTGGTTATGCAGGTGATCCAGAATTTATACAAAATGCGCCAGCGAGCGCATCTTTTTCTTTTGAAAGAGCATTAATGTCTAGTGATGAGCCTATCACTAATTTAATAGCAGATACTGGATTTAATGGCGGAATAGAATATAACGGAAGAGTTTTAAACTTTACAAGCGGATATTTGGATTCTTATTCTGTAAACTTCTCTATAGACTCTTTACCTCAAAGCTCAATTAATATATCTGTTTACGGAGAGATGGGGCCTCATGTTTCCTCACAAACCCCAAAACCAAATCAAACGGAATTTATAATTCCAACGAGTAGCGGAATATCCCTAACTTGTGACGGAAGAGAGACTAATAGGGTTAGGAATTTTTCTTTTTCAATAAATCCGTCAAGAGAGCCTATTTATAAAATTGGTTCAATATTTCCATGCGAAGTTGCATTCATGACTCCAATAAGTAATTCATTTTCTGTAGAGATAGATGTTGATGATTATGAAACTAGAAATTTGTATGATTATATAAGAACTGGAATACATACTAAAAATATAGAAGTTGTAGTAAAGGATCAATGCGATCAATCAAAGAGTATCACGTATGATTTTAAAAAATTTAATTTAATTGGAGAAAACTTTTCAACAGATAGTGAGAATAATACAACAGTAAGGCTTGATTATGCAATGAATTCTCATTCTCCGCCTCAAATAACATATACATGAGCAAGTATGTAAAATATAACGAATGTGAGGTAAAGATAAATGACGAAAACGTTTTTGCCTTAAATGCATCGCTTTCAGCAAGATCTAATTCTGATGCTAATATTCTTTATGGGGGAGCTGTAGATTCATACTCTTCAGCCGTAGAAAGCCAAGCAGAGGTATCTTTCGAGTATTATATTACTGGTGAGATAGATAATATTAGAACATTAACGGGCGACATTTCTTGTTCTGGAGAGTTTGGAGGTATAAAATTTTCTGGAGCTTATCTAAATAATTATTCAGTTACAATAAGGCCATACTTGCCTATATCATTTAATGCATCTTTCGCCATTTTTAGTGGATATCAAGACACTCTTTCAACAGGTTCTTTTACTTCTGATTCACTAGAGCTTGCAAATGGAGCGCATACCTCGTTGACAAACATAACAAGTTCAAATGTAGGAATGGACAACCCTCAAGAGATTAACTACTCGATAAATTGCCTTAGGCAAGGGAACTATGTTATAGGCGAAGAGTTTCCTCAAGATGTGAGGTTTGGAAGTGTAGAAAAAAAACTATCACTAAAAGGAGAGGATATCGGGCCTTTGATAAATTTTTCTGGAAAAGATTTTGCAAAAATAAGCATACAGCCAAGAACACACAATAACACATCAAGAGGTCAGTTAATTGAGTGCGAAGGAATAATTAACTCTCAATCATTGAATGTTTCTAAAAATGGAATGGTTAATGGAGATATTGAAATAATCGAAAGGGTTAGATAGTGAGTTGTAATTACACATTCAATAGCGGTAATTTTCATAATCTAGAAAAGGATTATTATAGTGAGGTTACAAATGCTGGTGGAGGAAAATATAATACTTATGCAGACTTTGTTTCGGGATCAAAATCAGATGGAGTTTTAAGTGATTTTGAATATGAAACTCCTTTTAATTTTGTTCCTTCTTATGGATCTTCAGTAAGTATAAATTTCATAAGCGAAATTATGGAATACGGAGATGGCTATGTAAGAAATGTGCCAAGGGGTCTAAATAGAATTTTGTTTTCAATGTCATTAGATTTTAACGATAGATCAAATGACGAATCTGAAAATATTGTAGATTATATTTCTGAAAGGAAGGGGTCTAATAAATTTCCTTTTCAAATAAAACCAAAATCAAACTACTCATCAAGCGAAAGTTATAAATCATTATATTCATTAAAACCTTATTTTGTTCAAGAATTTTTATGTCAACAAGCTCCAATTAATATTGTTTATACAGATAACAACTCAATTAGTTTAGATTTTTTAAACGATGAATTTTCGGCATTAAATATAAAAAGTATTTTATATGTAGAATCAATGCCTGCGGAAGAAAAAAGTATAATAGATGAGTATAGACAAAAATATGTTTTAGATATAGAACCGTCTGTTTCTTTATCTAGAGATATATCCTTGCGAAATCAATCTTTTCAAAATAATCAATCAAAATCTTTTTTTGCTCCAGATGGAGAGAATATAAGAAAAGAAGCTTTAAGATTAAATTTTGAAAAAATAGATGATACTAAGTTATTAAAGCTTTTATCATTTTTTATACATAAGCAAGCGGTTGAATCTTTTACTTTTACAGTCAAAAAACCTTCAGAGAGAACGGCGGAATTTATGTGTGACGCAATAGAACACACCTATCTTTATAAAGGTGTCCACAGTCTCTCAGTCTCAATATATGAAGTCCCAGTTAAAAAGAGGTTTATTAAATGTTAATTTTTCTTAATTAATTTATTATAGTAGGGTGAGCTTTCAAAAAACAGAATGTATAAATAAGGAGTTGTTTTCTCAAAATTCTTCAGAGGAAATAGTGCTTTTTGAAATATCGAATATTGCAAACACATCTGATATAATAAGGTTTCATGGAGGCTCAAATGCGATAAAGGATTCGTTAGTCTTTGATTCATTGGAATATTTTTTTATACCAAATAGCATTGAGGGCTTAGAAGACAGAAATGACGGCTCTCTAGCTAGGCCAACATTAGATCTAATAAATATTGATGGATTCTTTAGCAAGTATATAATTGACAAAGATGATCTAATAGGAGCAGACGTTAAAATAATAAGAACCTTTTTAAGGTTTTTAGATGCGGTTAATTTTTTAAACTACTCTTCTGATACTGAATTTTGGAATCAAATGGGAGTAAACCCTGACCCAAATTCAAAACTAAAAGATCAAATTTTTATAATAAATCAAAAAATTACTGAAAATAAAAATTTAATTAAATATGAGTTGTCAAGCCCTTTAGATCTTGAAAATGTAAGTATTCCAAAAAGGCAAATTATAAATAATTATTGTGCATGGAAGTATAGAGGCAAAGGTTGCTTTTACTCTGGTGACCCAAAGGCAGATTCTAACAATGCCGTATTTACTGGAACTTTAAATAATAGGGGAGAATGGGTCGAAGGCATATCTTATTCAAAGAATGATTTTGTATTTGTCTCTATAAAAGATGGAAATAAGACTAGGAAAGTGTTTTATGTTTGCATAACCGCTAACACTTCTGACGGAGATAATAAGCCAACTGTTAATTCAAAAGTTTGGGCTCAAGACTCTTGCTCTAAAAGCTTAAAGGGTTGCAAGCTTAGGTATACTGGAGAGAAAAACGATCACTTACCATTTGGTGGATTTCCAGGGAGTAGACTTTTTTAATGAAAAAAGAAATAGAAAGTATATGCAAAGAAGAGTCGCATAAAGAATCTTGTGGCTTTATACTAATGAGCGGAGATAAATTTGAAATTGTAAAATGTAATAATGTATCAACACATCCAGAATCGTCTTTTGAGATAAGTTATAAAGATTTAACAAAATATTTAATGAATCAAAAAATGGTAGCAATTTTTCATTCTCACATAAATACTGATGAGAAATTTTCGGAAAAAGATGTTAAAATATCAGAGGAATTAATGTTTCCATTTTGGGTATATAGCTCAAAAACAAAAAAACATAATGTATATATTCCCAAAAATTTACATAACAAGAAAAACATAAAAAACTTTTGTAAAAAAGTACGCACTTACAAGTGTAATATTTAAAGGGATAAGGTTATGATAAAGGTATTTTTACATGGAAATCTAGGAAGAACTTTTGGAAGAAAGTGGGAGCTTGATGCGGAAACGCCAATAGAAGTATTTAAAGGCATAGATGCCAATGTAGATGGATTTATTAAATATTTAGCTCAAAAAGATAAAGAGGGAATAGCATACAGAATATTTTTTGATGAAAAGCCTATAAAAAATAAAGAGCTTGAGATCAATATTACAAAAAAAGAAAAGATGCATGTATTTCCAGTAGTAGCTGGATCTGATACTCAAATGGCCCAAGATATGAGAGCTTATGGGGCATATGGAGTAGTTGGTGGATGGGGACTAAATTGGATTGGCGGATGGTTGTCAGGGTTCGATAATGCGTTTGCTCAATTGGGAGGAGCAGCTCTTAGTTTTATAGGAGATATATCTATGGAAGTAGGGGGAGCGCTTCTGGTACAAGGGTTGATTGGAGCACTTCAGGATGAGCCTGAAGAACCTAAGACTCCAGATGCTGCAAAAGGATTGGAATCCACAACATCTTTCACTTTTTCAAATCCAGCAAATAATGTTATTCAGGGAGCTAGAGTTCCAATAGGATACGGAAGGTTGAGGGTGGGGAGCCATGTTATATCATCATCTGTACTTAATACAAGACTGGTTAATTTTAATAAGATTGAAGTAGAGAAAAATACATCAACAACCCCAGGAGCACCAGATGAGGTAGCTGCGTTAGTAGTAGATAATACTTAAGATATGCCAGTTCAAATAAATGCTCATTCAAGCGGGATTACTCCAAGAATATTTTTTAGAGATGTAACTGGGGTATATTCTCCGTTACTAATAGACAAAGAAAAACTTGAGTCAAACTCTTTCTTTAAAGTAGTTGATTTAGTTTCAGAGGGTCCTATAGAGGGGTTTGTAGATTATACTGGAAAACTCGTTTCTGGAACAGAAATATTAAAAGGCATTTATATAAATGACGTGCCAGTTATGACCACTGATCGTGGGGTTAATGATGGTCAGTTTAACTATAGAAATATATCTGTAGCATACAAAAATGGACTTAGCGGTCAATCTGGATTTTATACTGGTCAAACAGATAATTTTTATTGGCTTGAAGATTTTTCTTACACATCTAAGTCTCTATCAAAAGGGCAAGAATTATTTAATGCAAAAAGACTTGAGTCCACAACTGTTAATAAGTTTTATATAGGCAATCACTCTGTTCTCGATGAAGATGTGGATTGGCTGGGTTTAACAGTTGGGATAAACTCTTGCTATTCCATAACTGATGACGGTTCTCAAACTGGTAATGTAGGAAAGTTGCATATATGGGGAGACTTTACTGGAGTAACCCACAGAAGTCTTGAAGAAAGAACCGTAATTCCAGTACCAGACGACAGCATCAACGATCATAATGTTTTTGTTAGTGTTTCTGGGTTGGCTAATAATAAATACAGAGAAGATATCTTTTTAAAACTTAAAGATCTAGACGGCAAAAGGCCCAGAAAAATATATATAGAAAACTTAACAGAAGAAAGAGAAAACTTTAGGAACCATTTTTCAGCTAGTTTTGATGGCGTAACTGAGATTGTAGATTCAAATCTATCTTACCCTAATTCAGCATATATAGGAATGGTACTTTCTGCGGAAAACTTAGGATCAATACCTACTAGAACATTTGATTTAAAATTAAAAAAAGTAAAAGTTCCTTCTAATTACGAGGACTTAGGAGAAGGTCCAGATGGGCCAATAAGAGAGAATAGACATGTAGGTACATGGAATGGTACATTTAAGAGTGAGCTAGAGTGGACAGATAATCCAGCATGGATTTTGTATGATTTAATTACAAATGATAGGTATGGACTAGGAGAGCACATAGAGGAAATAAAAATAGACAAATTCCAATTGTATAAAATTGCAAAAATATGCGATGAATTGGTGAGCACTTCTAAAGCTGGGCAGTCGCAGAAGTTTGTGCAAGAAAGAAGGTATACTTGCAATCTTTATTTGGAAAACCAAATGGATGCATACAAAGCTATTAATGAAATAGCTTCTGTTTTTAGAGGCATTGCTTATTTCAACTCTAGTGAAATATTCATTTCTCAAAACAATTTAAAAGAATCTATATTTTCTTTCACAAATGATAGCGTTAAAGATGGAAGTTTTTCATATGCTGGAGCTGCTAAACAGGCAAGATTTACAGCAGTCAAAGTTGCATATAAAGACAAGGATGATTCATATTTGCCTAAGTATGAATATGTAGAAGATCCAGAAGGAATAATAAGATATGGCTTAATTGAAAAAGAACTTACTGCTGTAGGTTGTACCTCTAGGGATCAAGCCTTAAGGTTGGGAAGGTGGGTCTTGTTTACTTCAGCAAGAGAAGAAGAGACTGTTACATTCGTAACTGATGCAAGTGCTGAATACTTGCAACCAGGAGATGTCTTTACTGTTTCGGATAGTTTAAGAAATGGAATAAAAACTGGCGGAAGAATTAAAAATATAGTAAATGACAAAAGTGCAGTAAATGAAAATTTCATATTGCTAGATCAACAACTTGATACTGGAAATTATAATTTTACAAGTATTAGTTTTTTGATACCTAGTCAAGACTATACAAGCACCTCATCAGACACTGACCAATTCAAGGAGTTTGTACATAGAAACGGAGTAAACATAGGTGCAGCCGACGATGGAGACAGGTCTTCTTTAGTTTCAATTCCAATCGATTCAGAATCGTCTAGTAATACTAGCTTAAATAATTATATAGAAAATACAAGCTCTGGAGCAAAGATATTAACAGATGAGTTAGAAGATTTAATATTAAGAGAGGCTATATCTGGATCATTTATAAACGGATCTGCTGGACACAAAACATTCAATGATTATTTTTTGAATAGTGGAGTACTAAGGAATATAAGAGATGGCGCTGATAGATATACAAATACAGAAAAAATTAAAGAGGGTTTTGTATATATATTAAATGGTAGTGGAGATGGCGCAGGATGCTCTACATTACATTCAAAAGATTACTCTTTAATAAGAAAAAGCAAAGAGGAAGATGGGTCTTATAGCATAATAGGTGCGGAATATAGTTCTGGAAAATTTGGAGATTCTGATAACCTTTCTACTGTATATACTGAAACTACATTTGATGCAGAACCCACTAATCAATCTAGGACAGCTATTGATGAGCCTGTTACTACTGGAAGAAAGACTCCAGAAGATATTATTCCTCAGTTACCTATTTTCGGGTTTCCAGAAGAAAATACTGTAGATCTAATTGTAAGACCTTCGGGTTTTATTAATACTCAAGGGCAATCTAGGTCAAAAGTATTTTATTATTTTCACAACACAGAAGAAAATGAGAGATATTATAATCCAGCATTTTCAAGTGATGCAAGGTATGAAATTAGAGTAAGAGAAGTAGATCCAACTTATTATGGAAATTTATTATCAACTCAAATATCTACAGAAAATGTTTTACAGTCAGGTCAGTATATAGTATCTGGACTTCAAGACTGCTCATCATATCAAGTTTTGTATGATATACCTGCTGGAGCATCAATAGATAATAAAGCTGAAATTGGAGGAAGGAATAAAAAACAATTATCTTTATCAAATTATCAAGACGGAGAATTTAGAGATGATGTAAAAGTAGTTAGGTCTAGAATAATGCAGGAAACTGGGTCGGTTGCCCTGAATGGTTGCGAGGTATTTGGAATATCTTACGATAACTTAATTACTGGAAATGTTTTATCTGGAGAGTTTGAAGTATTAAATCCAAACTCGTTTTATGAACTAAGATGGAGCGAAGCTAATAACTTCGGAAGCAGTCCTGAAAAAATAATGTTCTTTAGAGGGGCGATTGACGATATACCACCAGGCCCATGCTCTAGCTTTCAGGTAAAAAGGATTTTTGATAATATTCATTTTAATTGGGACAATCCTACAGATATTGATTTTAGCCATGCAAGAATATATACTGGTCAAAAAGATGATACTCCTCCACCTGACATAGATTCTTTTTTAATTAAATCTGATTCTAATTTTGCAGTACAACCTTTAGATCAAACAGACGGAAGAGGCTTGCCATTAGATCTCGCAGATGGAAATTTTCACATAAGGGCTGTAGATTTTGCTGGTAACACTGGGATTGCAATAGATTCTAATCAATTAACAATATCAAGCATAGGCAATGCACCGTCTCTTCATTTGAGCGGAGATATAAAGGTAGGAACTGATGGCACTCAAAACTCTTATCTTGCAATTTTTTATTCTGGAGATTTTAATTTTGATGAAGATTTTAAAGAATATCAAATTGAAGTAAGAAAAGACGGATCTAGTTTTGTTGAAAAATATTCTTTCCCAAGAGTGGATAATGACCCGCCAAGTTCTGGTAGGTTTGATTTCTTGGCTCAAGGAGGTTCTGTTTATAATGTTAGAGCAAGACACTCCGACATACAGGGAAATTTAAGCCCAGAAGCGAACGAAACTTTTACAGTTCCTTTCGATGAGACTGCTCCTGGTAGACCTACATGGGTAAGCTCAGATAAGAATGGAAGTAATTTATTTTTATCTTGGAACAATCCATCAGATTCTGATTTAGATAGAATTTTATTGTATTCAGGAGACTCAAATTCAAGTGGGGATGCGGCAATTCATCAAGAATCGAGGTTTACTTCAGAAGTAATACCACTAAGGGATTTTGCTGGAAGCTCTGAGAGAGATTTATATTTCTGGTTGAGAGCTGTAGATACATCAAATAATACTGGAGAATTTAGTGTTGGTGATGGCGGAGCACCTGATCACGGACAACAAATACTAGTTAGACCTCCTGATGTTCTTAGTAGGGACATAATAAGCTTTGTAAGCGGTATAGAAAATGATGAGAATGGAGACGGAGCATCTTCTGCATTTATAAATTATAAAATAGAAGATGATACAGATTTCACTCAGAATGTTTATAAGGTAGATATATCTAAAAATTCAAGCTTCAATCCGTTGGTCGCAAGTCATGTATCTAGTATAGAATATGGCGATTCTACCATGACTGGTAGTGGAAATTTTCCAGGGTTGTTATGCAATCAAGATTATTTTATAAGATTTAGAGTTCAATCCACAGATCACAGCTATAGTCCATATCAATTTCCTGTTGCATCTCTTTTTCCATTAAGAACTCCCAAAGATAGCACTTTACCTAAAAATCCCGATGCATTCACAATAACATCTGGACCTAAACAAAATTTCTTAGAATGGAATTGGGGCAATGGTATATCTAGGGATATAGATAGTATATTAGTATATAAAACAGGAATACCTACGGGAAGACTTAACGAAACTTCTTCGCAAAATAAATACTGTTGGGAGATATCTGATATAAGTGGATATTTTGAAACTTACGAAGATGCATATTCTTACAAATTAAATCCTGGAACTGCATTCATAGACAATGATGTAGAAACTGGAATATTTTCTGGATTTGGAGTAGATTCATCAGATCAAAATCAAGAACCGAAACAAACAGTTTACTATCACTACTTACTTAAAACTGTAGATAGATCAAACAATACTGGGATAGGGTTTGTGTCTGGAATATCTTCTTCTCCACATTCAGATATTGCATCTTTAAATTATGGAGCAGCTGGTCATACTCAAGGATATGTGACTGGAGGAGGTATAGATGATAGTTATATTGAAAATGTTAGAGCTGGAAAGATTTTAACTGACAGAATTACATCTAATACATTTATTTTAGCAAATCCAAGTGGAAGGATAGTTAGCGATAATGTTTTTGCACTTGGAACTAGTGATCCAGATAACATGTTCGGTCTAGGAACTGGATTGTATATAGATCACAATAAGTTCAGAATAGGAGATCCAGGTCAGGGCGGACAAGGCATGTTCTTTACTGGAGATGCGGATGGAGATGGAAATACAGATACTCTTGAGATAAGAGGAGAGTTTAATGCTGGAACGATTACAATAGGAGAAAGCTCGACACAACAGTTGAAGGTAACTTCGGAGGGGCAGCTTAGTATTGGAGATCAAAGTTTAAACGTGTCAGGTTATTTTACTGGAAATCTCGGAAACTCTGGAGATGCATTACCTGTAAAACTTCAATTAAACTTAGATGAATATGCGACGCTCCCAAAATCTGAGTTTGCGGAGACCATTAGGAGAATAGATGAAGCTGCAGACGGAGGCGGATTTTTGGAAATAAATTACTGGGTAAGAGATGATTCAGAAGGAAACCCAGTATACACCCAAGAAGTAAGAGGGTTAACTCAAGGTCAATTTGAATACACGGAAAATCTTATTCCTCCTCCTACATTAAACTACGAAGCAATAGGAAGTAAGTCTAGGTTTGGTGAAGTATTTGTAAATAGTCCAGTGATAGGTCCGCCTGAATCACATACAGGAGCAGGTGTTTATACCACAGATCTACCTGCTTCAGAAAAACGCAAAAGAGATTGGTGGAGAATTGTAGATGTAAAATTCCTAGTAACAAAGGATGGTAGATTGTTTGCTCAAAATGCATCAATAGCTGGAACAGTAACAGCTAATAGCTTTGAGCCAAGGCAAACATTAATACTTGGGGATGAAACAAATCCTGGCGACTCTATAATTAAAAGTTTTATTTTTAATAATGCCGCATGTGGAGTCTCGCAACCTTCAGGGTTTGAGATAAGAGGGGATGGTAGGGCTACATTTAATAACCTCACAGTAACATCTGGAATTATTAGTGGGGTAAGCTTAGCGATAGGAAAATGTGACTCAGAAAATCATTTTAGAGCAGATTCTGAAGGAAACATTAGCATTGGTCCAAGCACAATTTTTGATAGTACATCAAATGATTTTCATGTAAGCAAAGAAGGAAAGCTTTATGCTGTTGATGCGGTAGTAAGCGGAACAATTAGCGGTAGTGCGGGTAGAATTGGAGGTCTTGAATTAACCGAGAATTACATAGCTACCGTAGGTAGGACTTCTCTGAGCGATACAGATAATGGAATCTATCTTGATAAAGACGGAGATTTTTCAATAGCAAATGATGTTGGGAATATAATTGAATATAATGGGTCAAACGATTACATAACAGTAACAGGTCTACAAAGCAAATCATATAGCACAACAGAAAATTCAGACGGAGAAGGTCTGGGATTTTATATAAGAGGAAATACGAGCAGGGAAACATCTTATATATCAAACTTTCTTACAGACTCTGCAAGTGCAAGCGGAATAGCGAAAAAAATAGACACTCAATTTTGTGGAGAAATTAAATTTCCAATAGGTGGAGATACTTATTTCTTAATAAGTGGAAGCAGGGTAGATTATGATATAACTGCATTAGATTATGATGCTGATGTTGCCTTTACAACAAATGATGCTAGTGATCAACCCGTGTTTACAGCTAGAGAAGGCATAGGGGGAGGAACTATATCTGATGCCAATGGAATTTTTACATCGAGGAATCTTACGGAAGGAGGGGAATTGGTAGTAACTATACCAGTCGCCTGTACTGCAACTGTAATGAGATTTAACATTGGACTAAAAAGAATTTAAATTTATAATATTTTATGGATATATCAAAGTTGCAAGATATGGAAGTAAAAGCATTGTTGTATGACATGATGACTGACAGGGACAGGATAGATAATAATATAAAATTATTAAAATCTGAACTGGATCGAAGGGCAGCAGAAAAAGATAAGAAAAAAGACAAGAAAGAGGAATAATGCCTTTTGATCAAATTTATTGGAACTCTGGTGCGGCTTTTAGAGATACTGGAGAATCGGAAACTTCTGGAACAAAGGATTGCAGAATAGGAGAAACAGCAGATTCAGATCCAAATTCCACATTTTCTTTTTTGGGCAATAGGAGGACTCAAATTGTGAATATGGCTCAAAAGGTAGGCAGTTTGGGTGGTATACCAGCAACCAACAGGAGACACAGACATGCATTTCACCTTTTAGGAACAGGAGCAGGTGAAATCGGGGATCCTAATAATGCAACTAATTACTCTGGGGGAGCTGTAAACAGTATGGTTAATGCAGACATTCCAGCAACAGCGCCAGTAGGTACTACTTTGTTTGATTGCCAAAATAGAGAATCCGCGCATCACTCTGCAAATTATATTTTCCTAAATAATATAACTAATTTTTTCAATGGCATACATAGTAGTGATCCTATTTCCATAACTACGACTGGCAAGCCTTACAAAGGTTGTTATTTAATACTTAAAAGAAAAAAGTTTTTTTACAATGAATTTCAAATAGGCACAGATCAAGGAACTATGCAAACTGCTGTGGATGATGTCGATGGTGGTACAATAAATGTTACTGATGCTGTAATAGACCCAAGGATGAGTCCTAGACTCGCAATATTTACTGGTTCAGTAGATATAAAAAGTATTAATATATATATTAATGGTGAACCTGTTTCAATAACAGGAGACACTGTGGTTGCAAATACTGATATGACTTGGACTGATAATACAAGTACAATACAAACTCCAACCTGTGACATTTCTGGCACAACAATTACCTTAAATAATACTTTTCAAAATAATGGAGAGCATAGAAGATATTTCAATACAAATTTTCAGATAAGAATTGGAGGCACAGATTACAACATTACAAATGTAGCAAGCGCAAGTATAACTGTTGACTCTGCGCCAGGAGATGCAACTGGTTCGGATTTTTCAATAGTTATGCCCAATGGTGCTCCAGCGGTGGGAGATGTTACTCATGTAGCAAACTCAGGATTGACAGCTGGGACTCAAAATACTGCAGCATGGAATGAGTTTTCATGGGGGATGTATAGTAATAAACACTTAGCTGGAACATCAACAGTTTTATTTGAAGATACAGACACTTATGGTGTAAAAACTAGACCAGATGATATTGCAACAAGGTCTCCGTATTTCAGTAACATGGACGGTGAAAACTTTGCTGTTATAAATAATTCATTTTTCAATTTTAGCACAATAAGTATTGATGGTTCTCCTGGTGGTAATGCATATACTGTAAGTGCTGGCGCTGATAGGTATCTAACTATACCATCTGTTGGTTCGAAAGCAATATTTCCAAACTTTGGAAATAATTTAAACGGAACTATAGATGGAGTAACTGCTTGGCCCACTATTGTTAATCAGACTTTTAATGCGACTATAGCAGGATATGTGACAGATGCTTTTGGGTTCGCTAATCAGTATTCATATTGGGACGGTATGGTTCTTGCAAGTAGGGCTCATGGAGTTTCCAGTATCGATCCTGCTATCTCTACCATTACAAATGATCCAAATTTAAATATAGATACCTTAAATGCGGGGGAAAGAAACTCTGCAAAGTATCCATACTCAAGGGGTAGATATGGATATCATGATATAGATTTAGATGGTGTAGGATTTAATACCTTAGACCCCTCCACTTTAGCGCAAGATGATGCCCATTGTTTTACGATATTAGATACGAATAGAATAATTACTCCAGGATCAACAATTGAGGTGACTATAGAATTAGCTGAAGGTGTAGATAATTCAATTAGAAAGCCCTGCAGTGGAACTGATTACTTTGCTCCAAAAACAGAAGGTAACGATGGGCTTCAATATGAGAGAAGACAAAGGGAAATTAATGAGTTTGAGCTTATTATTGTAGCTAAATAAATAATTTTAAATGTTAAAGTGGGCATCTTAGCCCAAAAAAAGCTTCATAGATGTCGGTTATGCCATCACTATTCCATTCTGCACCCGCATCAGCATAAAGCCAATCCTGAAGTCGTGCAGTGGCTGTTATGTTGATTCCAGCTCGCAATCTATATTTAGTATCTCCACCTGTTAAGGTCATACTATTATAGTTATAATCAGTAAGTCCATACTCACTTCCCGCAGTTCCAAGATTGTTACCACCCCTTGTCATTCCTCCACTTGAGGTTCCTAAACCACTTTGTGTTAAGGTCATTTGAACATTATTCTGTGCGGTATATTCTGTATATGCGGAAGCACCTACAAGTACATGGAGGCCAATAGAAAATCGGTCACTGAGAAAACTAACTCCTAGCTGTTCAATAGGAATATTGAGCGACCTTACCGTTGTAAATTTTCTATTACTGTTTGCATCTTTCCAGTTATCCCACACGTCTTTTATTCTATCTCGTGAACCTTGTTCAAGTTGATCTTCAATTCCTGGAATTGCAGCAGCCATTGTTCCAGGATCGGTAAATGATTGTTCAAATCCATCGCTACCACGAAGAGTTATTTTTCTGTCTGGAGAGAGTGTGGTTTCTGTTTTACAAATTTGATAAATCTTTTTTTGCTGAGTTACAGTAGCTAGACCTCCCAGGTAATAGCCATTTCTTCCGCCTCTGTTTGTTCTAGCTATAAACTTACTGTCATAGGGAAAAGACCTTGGTCCGTCATAGGGGTTTGATGCAGGGCCAGGCATTCCTCCTCCTATACTTACTCCAGGGGCAGGCATTTGAGAGTTTCCAACAGCGGGATATATATTTACATCCATCCTATCAATATTGACGTTTCCAGTGTTCTCAAGTTGTACCTTACCTTGGACATTAACATTTTGAGTTGGAATATGTGCTTTGTTTTGGCATTTACTTGTCCTTGGAGGTATTGGTATCCTTGAAGTGACAGTGAATGGACCAACAGAGCTAGAGCCAAAAGTGCCTGTTCTTCGAGGGCAAACAGAATTTGATGCTGTTGAGGCTGTCCCCCCACACCTCTTCTTCTTAAAAGCGCTAAAATCTAAAGGTGGTATTTTATCGTCTACTGCCATTTTTTTTCTGTGTTAAATTTTTTATATTTCCGCTTATTGCACACGTTGACATTTTTCTATAGTATGCGTAACTTCTGCTTCCTTGGTTTCTCTAAACTGGTCAAGATTGTCTTCGCATACATCATTTTGTCGAGATATTGTTTCTGTTACGGTTTGTGTGCTGCATGTTACTGAGCAGAAATTATGTATGGAATGAATGCTAGGTCCGCATGGATAAGGTATAGCAATAGGACCAGCAGGCATTGCATAAGGACTAGAAGGGTGGCCAGCATTGAAAGAAGTATCTACTAAATGGGTACTTCTTCCTGGAGTCTTTATAGGAACAGGTCTATATGCAGGATTTGTCAATTTTGGTTGTATGGAGCTATATCCTGGTTTTTTACCGATAATAAAAGTAATGGCTCTTTCAGCAGCATGCAGTTCAGAATCTTCTACATTTGCAGGGCCAGTGCCTTGACGTCTTCCAGGTCTCCAAGAGCCTGGGTTTGAAGGATTCGGGTAAGCCTGTGCAGCATGTGTCATAAAACTTGTTGTGGCGGAATTTTCAGAAGGTTGAATATTGTCGTTTTTTATACTAGAAAGGTGTTCATTTATTGTAAGAAATTTGTCAGGATTATTTATGGCCTCATCATCATTAAAAAGTCCTAGATTTTGATTGGCTCTAAATATTCTTTGTTCGATTTGACCATCGTATACTCTAGATTGAAGCAATCTCCCATTTCTTACATACATAACAAAAAATGGAACAGTTCTTGGATCACCTTTATATATTGTTTGAGTTGATGATGCAGAATAACTTTCTGCGCCAACAGTAGTTATTGTTAAGCTTATCTGAATAAAACATACTTCTCCTTCAGAAACGTTTGAAATTTTTACAAGGAGTTCTTTTTCAGTTAGGCCAGTTAATACAGATTTTGTTGAAAAGCTATCTTCTCCATCCTCGAAATCTTTGTAATTTGAATCTAAAGAGCTTACTGTCCATGAATAGCTGCTTATGGGGTCTTCTATTGCTTTTATAAAATTAAATCTAGGGGCAATAATCATGTTTGATCCATCTGTAATTTTATAAACAGAAGAGTCAACCATTAAAGGTTGTTCAAGTAAAGTGGTATTAGTTATATATTGCCTCATGAGTATCCATCAAATTCAACAATCCAACCTTTTCCGCTTAAACACTCTATGCCAGACAAAACGTAATCATCTATTAGGTTATTTCCAAACCCAGCAAAAGTAGATGATGGATCAGATTGATTTTTAATATTTAAATATCCTGAAATTTTTAAGGTATTTATTAGATTTGGCGCGTATTGAGAATAAACACAAGTGTTAACCCAATTTAATACGCCAGTTCTATTTAAGTTATTTCCTTCTAGGTTTGCATATCTTAGTACTGGAGCTGCTATAGCTTGAATTTTATCACCTTCAACCAGTAATCCAGAAGGAAGGTCTGGGAAGTATTTTACGGAATCATAAAAACCAGTCATTGGAGTATTATTTCCGCTTATTGCACAACCAGAAAGATTTAAAGTTTCAAGCTTTAAAAAACTAATGGGGTCTCTTGTATAAAACCAACCTAAATTTTCATTTTTAGATAAATCTATATGCTTACAAGTGGCTATTGAGGCAGGTACTTCTCGCCCAATATAAAAAGATTTTAGAGAGGTATTTCCTGTTATGTGTATTTCGTCAAATGTAAAATTTTTATTGCCAGTGAAATAATTAGGTGCTCCTAAATACCAATAGCCTTCTTCATTGTAAGATTTTCCGCATTTTAATGTAATCGGAGGTTCGGAAGTATTAAATTCAAATCCATGTAATCGCATGGGGAAATTTTCTTCTCTATATCCAGTTACATAAGCATTAAAATTATCATTGTAACTTAGGTTGTTATACATATCTCCTGCATTATCTCCAGAGATAAGAAATTCAACATTATTTATAAATTTTCTAAGCTCAATAAACCTAGGCCAACTTATGCAATCATGATTACTAATCCATGATATTTCACCAGTAATACTATCACCAGCTCCAGAAAAAGGAGGTACGGCTAAGGGGTATTCATCAATGAAAGTATTGGTTTGTAGGTCTTTGCGGGAAAAATAAAGAACTGCATCGTAAACATCTGACTCTATCATCCCAGTCATGAAAAAAGGTACTGTATTTATCTGATTTCCAGTATTATAAAAACTGAGTATTTGAGTTGTAGGGCAATTTGATAACCCTGCATGACCTGTAATAGCTCCGCTAATTACTGATGGATTTGATTGATCTATTATATTTAAAAACCCAGTTTCTCCATTTTGTTGACCATTAAATGTATAGGGTCCATAATTTGGATGATTTAAATCTCCAAAAGTTGAAACTTTAAATAAGCCAGTTCCTATATCATTATCTACGATGTATTGAACTTCATCCGCTGTTAAATGATAGTTAATAGGTCTTGTTGTTTTTAAAACTTGAGCTTCGCCAGTTTTGAATGTCAATTTATAATTGCCTGTAGAAAGAGCTTCATCTACTTGATAATGACCTGATACAAACTCTGATACAAAAGTTATACTATCTTCGTCGTATAGAACTTTTCCCCCAACATCAATATCTTGAAGGCCATCACGCATTCTCCCGTTTTCATAACTAACACCCTGTTCGCCTTCTCTCTTAAGATACCTTCTATCTATGGCGCTGTCAGGAATCCCATAATAGTTCATGAACTTATCAATATACTTATCAGGGTATTTATTAAACTCTCTAAATGTAAAGGGATCTGATGGACTATTCCATTCTTTTTGCCCTGGCACAATTACGGCTCCACCCAACTTCATTTTCCCACGAAAAGAAGACTTAATTGACTTTCTTACATACCTACCCATTGCTTATAAACTATTTTACACTAATTCCTTAATTGTGTGTAAATTTATTTATGGCAAGTGTGATTAGATACGGTTCTGCGAGGTTGTATGCTTCTGTGGCTACATCACCTACTGTTTTAAGATCTTTAACACTTGTAAATGGAGTTGAGTTTGGATTCAATGTAAATAGATCAAATGTTAAATCTTTAGGTCATGATAAAATATTAAGTAAAAACATAACACCTCCAGAGCCAACAGTAAGTTTTTCTTATTATTTATCTGATTTAGATAACGAAAGGTTATTTACTTTGCCAGTAACCAGTGTAGAATCAATAATGGGCGGAATTCCTTTATTCCAAAACCCTCAACCTATTGATTTAGCTTTTGTTACCGATGAACAATCAAGAGATATAAATAGACTAGATGCATCAAAACATGATGATTTATCAGTATGCTTGATGACTAATGCTTATTTGTCATCTTACTCATTTAGTCTGGATAGTTCTGGTTTTATAAATGCAAGGGTTTCCTTTACAGGGGACGATATGTTATTTAAAACTTTTAAAAATTTATCAGAATATAGTGTTTTAGAAGAAGATTCTGAAGATAATTTATTAACAAATCAGAATTCGTTTATTATGAATGACGGTTCAGAGGAGTTGACGTCGAATATAGGTGGTGCAAATACACAAACGAAGGTAAGTGCTTTTAATTTTTCAGCCAATATACCTTACAGAAGGCTAGTAGATTTTGGGCAGATTTATCATAAGAAAAAAGTAGATCACCCGTTTCAAACAAGCATTTCAGTAAGAGCCTTTGCGGATAGCTTTCACGAGGGCAAAATATCCGATGTTCTTTGTTCAGATAAAAAGAATGATTTTATAATAACTAATAAAAGGTTAAATTGCGATGGAGATTTCGATGAAAAATCTGGATTTTTATTTAAAGGCGCACAATTAGTTTCGCAAAATTACTCGCAAGGAACTTCTGGATTTTTAGAAACAGAACTAAATTTTTCTTTATGGACAAGTAGAAATTGTGGAATATATTTCACACAACATGTTACTACTAATGATCTTTTAGCTGGAGAAAATAGTTCAGTAATTGACAATATCCTTCTAGAGGATGCAAGTGGAGGAAAGGGCAGAATATTGCTAGATACAATATTAGACATGCTAACTTCAATAAAAGATTTCAAGAATGATGTTGCTTGCTCCCCATCTATGTTAAATTAGTGTAATATAATTTGAAAGATGGCTTCAGATAAAAAAATATCAGACTTAAATCCGTATCCAGGGGATATAAAACCCACTGATAGTGATTTATTTATAACAGCAAGAGAGGATTTTTCAAATTTTAAAATACCTTTCTCTATACTATCTCAACATTCAGCAGAAAGGGCAAACTCTGCTTTTGTTACTGGCGATCAAACAATAGATGGGATTAAAACTTTTCAAGAGTTTATACTCGGAAATGTTAGCGGAAACCTTTCGGGTATAGCGAGACATGTTCAAGACGGCGTATATGTTACTGGTGATCAGGCGATAGATGGAATTAAAACATTTAATGAATTTATTTTAGCAAATGTTAGCGGAAATTTGTCTGGGATAGCAAGACATGTTCAAGATGGAGTTTATACAACTGGAAATCAAACGATAGGCGGAGAAAAAACTTTTCAGGAATTTATTCTTGGTAATGTTAGTGGCAATCTATCTGGAACTGCCAGAAAGGTACAAGATGGAGTTTATATTACTGGCGATCAAACGATTGGGGGAGTAAAAACATTTTCTGAATTTATAGATGGAAATGTCAGCGGTAATCTTTCTGGGACAGCTTTTGAAGTATTAAACGGAGTATATTTAACTGGTGATCAAACCATTGGTGGAAATAAGTTATTCTCAAATCCAATAAGCGGAAATCTATCAGGAACAGCTAGGCATGTCCAAGATGGGGTGTATACAACTGGAAATCAAGATATTGGAGGAATAAAAACATTCAGTAATCCAATTGTTGGGGATTTATCTGGACTAGCCTCAGGGGTATTTAATGGAGTTTATATTACAGGAGATCAAACGATTGATGGAGAGAAAACGTTTTCTAAGTTTATTCTTGGAAATGTGAGCGGAAACTTATCTGGAACAGCTTTTGAAGTATTAAACGGAGTTTATACGACAGGAGATCAAGATATAACTGGAATTAAAAATTTTACAGAAGAGCTTTTAGTTAGCGGAAGTAGAGTACTCACAGAATCTAATTTTGGAGGATCAATACAAGATGTTGTATATCAAACTGGATCCCAAACAGTATCAGGAAATAAAACTTTTGAAGATTTAATAATTCCAATAGGAGGAATAAGATCTGACATTAGTAAAACAGCACTAGCTATAACAGACGGAAGAAACCCTGTATTATTTACTGGAGTTTCTGGATCTCTAAATCTAGCTTTTGAAAATGATGTCTACATTACTGGCGGAGTAGGTGGAGACAAAGCAAACTTACATGTTGAAGGAACAATTATAGCAGACCGAATAGACTCGTTAGATGAGATAGTTGGCGAAACTGGAGGTATGGTATTCACAGATGGTCGTGACCCAGCGCTATTCGAAGGGCCAGACAAGAGTTTAACATTAGCTTTCGAAAACGACGTTTATATTACTGGAGGCGTCGGAGGAGACAAAGCAAACCTACATGTTGAAGGAACTGTTATAGCTGACCGAATAGACTCTCTAGACGAAATAGTTGGCGAAACTGGAGGCATGATATTTACAGATGGTCGTGACCCAGCACTATTTGAGGGTCCAGATAAGAGTCTAACATTAGCTTTCGAAAACGATGTTTACATTACTGGTGGAGTTGGGGGAGATAAGGCAAACCTGCATGTTGAAGGAACTGTTATAGCAGACCGAATAGACTCTCTGGATGAAATCATCGGAGAATCTGGTGCAATGGTATTCACTGACGGTAGGGATCCAGCTTTATTTGAAGGCCCAGATAAAAGCTTAACAATGGCTTTTGAAAGCGGTGTTCACATAAGTGGAGAACAGGGACAACAAGCAGATTTAACTGTTAATGGTCTAGGAACTTTTAGCGGATTAAGAGTATTAGGAGATTTCACTATAGACAATGAATTAATTAATGATTTTATTTATGTTCATTTTCAGCAAGATTTAAGTGCATCTCAAGACTTTTTCATACCTCTTCATATAGGAGAGGGGTCAACTATAGAAAATAATCAACCATTTGCAAGCCAAGGGCATACTATTTTAGCCCCTTATGATGGTAGGATAAAAAGTATATTATTTAGAGCAAGGGGTGGAGCTAGAGATCCAGGAAATACGACTTTTAAAATATGCACAGGACATAATGATAATATCGTAAACCCAGCAACAGATGTTTTCGATGTAGAAAGTGTGACAATAAATGGATGTGACCGAGAGAGTATTTACGAGTTTGATTTTTCAGATGCACAACATTTTAATCAAGGAACGGTTTTCCTTATAAAAGGAAGAGTCTCTAATGTTACAGATGCTCATGTAACTCTAACAGCACATGTAGAGTATACAACTTAAGAATCAAGTTTTTTATAAAAGATAAAAGATATTAAGGGCCAAGAAAATGCGCCGTATAATATTATCCAAGGCGTGCACTCAGTTATTAGGTGAATACAGAGTCCAGTGATCCAAGAAAGGTGAGTGGCTAGACACAATGGACACATTATTAATTCTCCAAGTGTCCCGCAATTTAAAGCAACATGTTGCTCCCAATCATCTCTAGTGTAAAATTTTTCTTTCTTTTTATTAAAGAAATTTTTTATATCATAAAAATGAACGGGAAGATTTGTATAATTCCAACATACAATTAAATTAGATACAATTATAGCACCTAAAAAGTAATTAATTATCTCTTCTGTCATAATAAGCGAGCCTGTATTAATTTTTTATATTTACTAATTAAACCTTTTTTTCTGCAAGAAGAACATCCTTTGCCTTTATTTTTAAGTTCGGACTCATATTGATTCTTTAATTCGATGCAGTCCTTAAGCTCTTTTGCATTTTTGCAAAAATTAGTTCCTTGATTAGTAAAGAAAGAACCTATTATTTCATTTATTCTTTTTTCATTCATTACAATTCAATTTTAATATTTTTGCTTTCTACTTTTTTACCCTTCAGCTCTTCTGGGTGCCTAGCTCCACCTCTTTTTTTAGCATAATCATCAAAATGTTTTTGTTTAATTGGATCGACACCGCCATTTTGATCCGCTCTTTTTTGGGAAAGTTCAGCGCTTCTATCTAAAAGGTCTCCATAAGTGCCCTTTTGCTTTCCAGTTTTTTCGACAAATTGCCTTGAGTCCCAAGGGTCAATATCGCTACCAGTTGTATTTAACTGAGAGGTTGTAAAAACTCTTTTCCACTCAATACCTTCATCGTCAATATATTTTTTATCATCATTCATGTGGAAGAATATCTCCTTATACTCTTCTTTTTCTGGATGTTTGAATATATACTCAGGCATTTTGAATAATTGAAAGTATTGAATCTAAGGTATTTTTATAAGAAAACTTCTCTTTTAAAGATACACCCTTTTTATTTTCTTTGTTGTAAAGTTCTTCAGATCTATCAAAGGCATTTAAAATATCTTCTTTGTTAAATGTGTTTATATTGCCTTGATTGAATGGAGAATCTTTTTTGAAGAAAACTCCATCTTCAGATGTAGTTTCCCCAGAGGGTTTGACTAATATACTATTTTCTTCATTAGCCCAATCCTTGTGAGATGTAGAATTTAAAACTATACTCCATTTACCCAAACATGTAGCATTGAAAGCTGGAAGATTCCATCCTTCTGCACCACTTAATCCAGACAAGTCAATATCTATTGCATTTAAAAATTCATTAACTTCAGAATTAGTTTTCAATCTTGGAAGAAAATTTATGTTAGAGTATTTTTGTCCTTGAAGAGCATTACCTATTATAGAATTCATCTGCTTTTCATTAAAAAACGGATTAACAACACAACATGTAAGCTGATAATCTGGATTATTGCCGTATTTTTCAGCCCATATTCTAATAATTTGTTCGGTATGCTTTCTTTTTTCCCATTTGCCCATCAATCCATAATGAATCTTGCCATCTAAATATTCTTTACCAGTATTAAAGAAATCTTCATCAAAACCAAGAGGTACATTATAAACATTTTCACAGTTAACATTTTCAAAGCATTCTTTAGCATGATTACTACTGAATATAACACCCTCTTGAAAATCAACTAAACTTTTCTCTGTGAAAGTTGGATTATCTAATTCATAAAATGAATAAAGAAAGTTTTTGTTACCTATGGACTCCTCGCTTCCATTGATGTGCCATATGGATAAACAAGGAATATCTTTTTTTAAAGTGGTGTACCTAGAATTAGTAGAGTTTTCTAGCCAACTTTTAAAATCTTCGTCCATTTTATCGTATGCAGAAAAATCAAAATTATTTGAGATTGGAAAGATTGAAGCTTTTATATCTGACTTATATAATTCTCTGGCAATATTATATGAGACATTGCCAAACGAAAGATTATTAAAAGCAGCTTTAAAAATTATTTTATTCATTTTTATATTGTAAATTACCAAGGGATATCTTCAAAATCTTCTTCAGATTGACTTTGAATGTCTTTTTCTATTTGGATATCTTTGGACAAATCTTCTATTTGATCAACCTTAATTATTTTTTTGTCGTTTTTAACATTGATTATTTTAATAAAGTCTGCCGTGCAATAAGTCTTGCTTTGGTGGTTTCCAGATTTATCTTTCCATGAGTTAAATTTCAACTTACCTTCAACAAATACAAGCGATCCTTTGCTAAGGATTTTATTGCAGTTTTCAGCTATTCTATCCCAGGCTTCAATTTCAATCCATAAGGTTTCTTTATTTAATGTTATTCCAATTGAAAATGTAATTTTCTTCTTTCCGCTATCAAATACATTAAACTTTGGGTCTGAAGAAAGGTAGCCCATACCTAAGAACTTATTTATCATTTATCAATCCTTCTTTTATTTTGTTTATAAAATTGTTGTGAATATTTATGCACCCTTGGATGCTCATTCCAACATGTTTGCATACATTCTTCCAAGGCATTACCTTGTTTTTTTCTCCTTCAACATATCTTAGATTGAATATTTTTTCAACCCTAGAATCAGAATCTATCTTTGCCATAGAAAAAACTTTTCTTAAAACTTCTTGGTTAATCATATTTTTAAGATCAATAGGGTTAGATTCTATTGGTGCATTTACTGTGGATTTATACATCAAATCTAAGTTGGACAAGACTCTTTTATTCTTTGTGTTAATATTTAAACACATCCACTTAGTCTTATTAGCTAAGTATGTAGAAAACTTGCTTTTTTTGTCGAAGTCGTACTCTTTGGCTGCATAAAAAATATGGTATTTGCATTCTCCAAACAATTCTTCTTTTAATGATGTGTTTGAGTCGGCTATATAAGAATTTACCATTTTGTAATAGATGTTTGAATGAAGACTCGCCAATCTATCTAAAGAAAATTCAACCTTAATTCCTTCTTGTATATTTTTTACTAATATTAAATCATTCATTTTATTTTATTTAAAAATTTTAAAACTAAATCCCTAGGTTCAGAGGAGTTAAAGTCGCAGAAGTTTTTCCAGTTAAAATGATAGTCACACATTTTTTTAACTATTGGGTCATTCTCCTCTTCTTCTTTGTTGGGAGGTTTATTGCCATCTCTTTCTATATGAATACAAAATCCGCCTAAATCTTTTATTTTAGATACTTCGTTGGGGAATCTAACATCTGTTATAAAATGATTATATTCATCCTTAAAACGACTTATCTCTTCTTCTATTTTATTTATCCAATATAAACCATTGGATACAGCTCTTTTTTGCATTCCGTATGCTACAAGAATTGGTCTTATTATTTTTTTATCTTCTATGTCGTCGCTAAAGGCACTAATTCCAAAACTAGAAATCAAGAAATTATCAGTTTCTTTTTTTAATTCATCAGCGAATGCTAATCTAATATTAGATTTTTCATTAAAATAGAATTTTTCAGCAAAGTTAAAGAAAGAATCCTTTCCACTTCTAGCTAAACCACACAATCCAACTATCATTTTCCAGTACTTCCAAATCCGCCTTTACCTCTAGAGCTAGAACTGTGACCACTTATTTCCTCAATTCTAGGATGAATATGTTTTGAAAATATAACTTGAGCAATCCTATCGCCTTTTTGATAAATTTTTGAATTGTCTATGGCAAGAAGCATGTGCTTGCCATCTAATATTGTATAGTTTTCTGGTTGAGGTATATATTTAAATCTAATTTTTATAGTATCTCTATATCCAGAATCTATTACTCCAACTGAGTTGCATAAACTTAGATTGTATTTGCTTATACTAGATCTAGGAAAAAGTAAAGAATAGAAATCATAATCAGAATAATCATCTGAGCTTGGCTCTATGGAAACATTTGTTTCATATTCTATATAAGAAATATTTTTGAAAAAATACCCTTGGTATATTTCGCCCTTTATCTTTGGAGCACTAGCTGCGTAAATGTCATATCCTGCATCTCCAGAATGTTTTGGTAAATCAATTTTACCATCTTGAATGTTATCCAACCCTTTTAAAGAAATTTTTAATCGTTCCATATGTCACTCTTTGAGTCTCCATCTATTCCAGCTTTAATTATACTTGAGTATTGTTTTGATAAAGAATGCATTCCTGCATCAGCTAAAACTCTTGGTGTGTATAGTAGATTTACTAAATCAGGATTTATAGCTTCATCGCAAGAGAGTTTGTTCATGTCGTAAACTACTATACTTTGAGCTAGGCATAAGTTTTTTCCAAAAATTACATTAGCCTCCTCTAATGCAACTGCTGCCGCCTCCTTTTCGTCAGAAGCTAAAACAGACCCTTCCCAGTTAGCACACTGAACAAAGAAAAATTTTCCCGAATCATCCTCCGTTTTCCTTATCATACAAGACCTAAACTAAACGAAAACTGAAAAAATTCAACCCTTTTTATAAATTATTTAAGGAAAAATATAATTTATACCTTGATAAATTACTATAATATTATTTTTAATATATATATATTATTATATAAAGGAGGATTTTTTGGATTATTTCTTAGTAGATGACTCGGTTGAGGGTGTTGGTGGAACGATGCTAACCCTTGATGCTATAATCGAACCAAATCTAGAAAATGTATCTTTCATAAAAACTTCAGAATTTAGCTTAAAGGATGCCTTCAGGTCTAACTCGTTTTTTATATTCGGAAACATTATGGGTTTTTCGGCGAACTCTCTCGATGCAATAAAATATTGCATGGAAAACTCTCCTTTTGTTAAAATTGAATTTGACTATGGGTATTGCAAAAACAGAGGTAGGATTCCTCACAAAATACTTAGCGGCACTGATTGCGATTGTCCTAAATCGCACTTGAGTGAGCTTTATGATTTGATTAGATCAAAAAGTCTTCATATTTTCTATATGTCAAAAGGTCAAATGGAAATACATAACGAGGATCTGAAACCTATAAAAAAAGACCTTCAATCAATTCTTTCTTCTTGCTTTTTGAAATCCAACTTGTTACTATTTAATCAGTTGAAAATTAAAGAAAAAAATTCAAAGTATGCAATAATTGATGGCAACGGAGGTTGGCACAGCAAAGCTAAAGGAGTAGACCAAAGCATTGCTTATGCGGAAGAAAATAACTTTAACTACGACTTAATAAAAACAAACTCACATGTAGATTTACTGCATAAATTATCTGATTACAAGGCATTAATATCATTACCTATAATTCATGATACATGCCCAAGAATAACAATAGAAGCCAGATATATGGGACTTGAAGTAATCACTAATGACTTTTCACAACATATAACTGAAGATTGGTGGAAAGGTACTGATGAAGAAGCTTTATCATTCACATCTTCTAGGCCAGATTTCTTTTGGCAAAAAATAAAATGTTTAAACTAATAATACCTTGCTACGGAGATCAATCTGATAACTTAGATAATCTAGCTAAAAGTATAGACTCTCAAAAAACCGATTTTGAAGTTGAATGTTTTTTTCTCGAAGACCAAATTTCTGAAGATTTTAGGCTGAAGCTGCAAAAGTTATGTGGAGTGCCTAATAACAAATTCTTAGTTGAAAATAATTCTGGCAAAAGACTTTTTGCCTTAAAAAATATTTGCAGATTTCTTGATTCTTTCGACTGGTCTAATGAGGAAGATGATTGCATTATAGGTCTAATAGATGGAGATGATTATTTATGGGGCAACGATTGTCTTCAAAATGTAAAAAATGAATACGACAAAGGTCATTCAGTCGTCTGGACTGGGAATGAGTGGGATAAGTTTGGCTTAAATCACTCTGGCCCTTACGAAGATAAAAATAAAGATCCATATACCCATCCTTGGGTGTCTAGCCACTTTAGAACTTTTAAACTTTCTGATTACTTTTCCATACCTAAGTCTAATTTTAAAAATAAAGATGGAGAATGGTTTGAGGCTTGTTATGACCAAGCTCTCATGCTTCCAATCCTTCATAATATATTAAAATCTGGGGGGTCAACAAAATACATTGATAAAACCCACTACATATATCGTGGAAATGTTAAAGAGGAATCTATTTTCAGAGAGAAGCAATTGGAATATGAGTCATTCATAAGGACGAGAGGATATCTTAAATAATGAATTTTTACATAGACAAAATTAATAAATCAAAAGGTCCGTTCATATTCTCCACTAGATTAAAGAATGAATTAGAAAAACAAGGTTTGACCTATGATGTAGATTCTGAAAATAGATTATGCATAATCACGGGAAAATACAAAGATGGAGCTAACAACATACTTAGACTTGATGGACTTTACCTTGATTCTGGTCATAGGCTAGGCAACAGTGCTTCTAAAAATAAACCAATTTTTAAATGTTATAAAAAATTTGACCACATAATTTTTCAATCTATTTATGCTAAAAAAGTATACGAAGCATTTACTGAGACAGAACGCCCTAACTCAATAATACTTAATGGAGTTTGCGATTTCTTTTTCGATGAAATTGAACCAGTAAAAAAACCAGAAGGCTTTGATAAGGTAGTCGTAGCTTCCAGCACATGGAGAAGACATAAAAGAATCCAAGAATGCATTAATGCATTTAGAGACCCTAGGTTAAAAGATGTTGCATTAGTGATTTTAGGCGGCTTCAAAAATGTTGGATTAAAGAATGTATTTTCTCTCCCTAAAATCCCTTACAATGATTTGCCTAAATACTATCAAATGGGAGATGCCATGATACACCTTTGCTGGTTAGATTGCTGTCCTAATTCTGTAGTTGAAGGTCTAGCTAGTGGCTTACCTGTTGTATGCTCTCACAACGGAGGAACGAAAGAGCTAGTCAAAGATGACGGAATAGTTATCCAGTTAGAAGAAGATTATAAATACGGAAGTATGGTAAACCTTTATAACCCTCCTAAAGTTGACACAAATATTATAGTAGAAGCTATTTTGAAATCCCTAGACATGCCAAGAGTAAAAAATAGAGACGACTTGAAAATGTCTAACGTTGCTTTATCATACAAAAAACTATTTAAATAAAAATGAATGATTTAAAAGATTTTTTTAAAAATAAAACGGTAGCTATTGTCGGTAATGCCATGAACATATATAACAAAAATTACGGAGACTTAATCGACGATCATGATATCGTAGTAAGAATGAATCATGCACCAATGCAAAAACCCATAAACGAAGGCAAAAAAACAACAATTATTGCTTTCTGCGGAGGAGGAACTGGTGCCAGGGGAGAAACTCATAATTTCAATGATCTTGCCAAAAAATTTAAAAACGCTGATATAAAAATATTAGCTTTGAACGAAAGCGGATTACTAAAAATTAGAGCAAGTAATAGATTATTAAATAATTGTTTTTTTGCTGGAGATTCCATAAAAACATATTGTAGATCTCAGACTGACGGAAAAAAACCTAGCTCTGGATGGCTGATGATGCATTATATAAATATTTGTGATAAGCCTAAATCTGTTTCTGTCTTTGGTTACGACTGGAAAAAAACTAGAAGCAATTGGCATCCAGAAGTAACAGAAAGAGATCGTGATGGAAATATTCTTTCTTCGCACACTCATCATTGGCAAAAAGAAGAAATATTATGTAAATCCATAATTAAAGAAAATAATTGGAAATTATATGAGTGAAATGAATTATTCAGATTATATATCTCTACAAAAAGAAAAGACTTGTGATCCTAGGAGAAGAAAAAAATGGCTAAATGAGGAATGGGAGCTAAAACTTTTTGGCTTTAATAAAATTTTTAAAAATAATTTAGACTACATAGGTAAAAAATGCTTGTGCATAGGAGCTAGAACAGGCCAAGAAGTTCAAGCCTTATTAGATTTAGGAAAAGACGCTATAGGAATTGACATAGTTAAATGTGAACCTTTAGTTATCGAAGGAGACTTTCATGATTTGAGTTTCGAAGATTCTTCTTTTGATTTTGTTTTTTCAAATGTAGTTGACCATGCACTATATCCTGATAAATTTTTTTCTGAAGCAAATAGAGTCTTAAAAAATAAAGGGTTTTCACTTTATCACCTTCAAGTAAAAAAACCTAATGATAAGTACGGAGTTTTTGATATTAATGATGTCAATGATGATGTATTAAAATATAATGAAAATTCAGAAGTTATTAAACTTTCTGATATTTATTATCCAGAGTTCAATACTTTCAACAAAGAATTAGTTTTGCAGGTAAATAAATGACAGAGCCTAAAATACTTTTTTTACCTTCTTCTAGCTCTATAAGCACTGGCTCTTATAGAATTTGGATGAAAGACTTGAGTCATTATTTATCTCAGATAAAAATCGATTCTAAAATTGGATCTAATTCTGATGTACCTGACCACAATGTAATCATATTAGGCAAAGGTAATTATTCTGCATTAAAAAGCATAAAAAAACAAAACAAAAAAGTGGGACTAATAAATCCCGCAGGAGGTAAAAATTACAATGCTGATTTCATAATAGTGGGATCTCTTGAAGAAAGAGATAGCTTATCAATGAATAAAAATGTAATTTTATTCCCTTTGATCGAAAGACTTTTTCAAAACAAAAAAATAAAAGATCACCAAGATAAAAAAATTTTAAGACTATGCTTTCATGGTCATTACCCTCACTTATCTAAATTTGAACCTTTTTTAAAATCAGCATTAAACGAATTTTCCAAAGAGCAAGAAATTGAACTTTTAGCAATACATGGGAACCCTAACTTTAGATGGCGACATGGAAAGCCTGATATAAAAGTTATATTTAAGAGGTGGGATATTAAAACTATCTATGAAGATATATCTTCTTGCGATATAGGTCTCTGCCCTAATGCCACAAGTCTCCCAAGAAATATTTTACAAACATCTACAGATCTAGGTCTTTATGACACAGATTATTCAATTCGATTTAAAAACAAATCTAATGCAGGAAGAGCTTTTGTGTTTCATCAATTAGGTATACCTGTTATCGCAGATTTAACCCCAAGTCATTTCCATATATTGGGCAATCCCGATTGTGGGCATATTGCCATGTCTAAAGATGGCTGGTTAAATGCATTAAGAGAATTAACCTGTAAGGATCATAGGAATTTTATCGCAACTAATGCAAAAAAAGAATTTGACAAACTTTACAACCCATTAGATTGGACTCAAAAATTTTACAATAAAATATTAGAACTATGAGCAAAGGAATTTTATATATAGCTTTTAATGAAGCTTACATTAAAGAAGCGATTCTTTCAGCTGAATCTTTAAAAAGATTCATGCCTGAAATGCCCGTTGCATTAATAACCAATCAAGAACTTTCTAACCCATTCATAGATCAAGTTATAATAAAAAAGATAAAACATGCAAGAAGTAAAGTCGATCTTGTTTCAGAAACTCCTTTTGAAAAGACTATTTACCTAGATTCAGACACATTGATAGTTAGAGATATTTCAGATATGTTCGAAGTTTTAGATAGATTTGATGTTGCATTTACTCATGACTATGCAAGAAAAAGAAAAAAATACTCAAATGTAATACCTGAATACAGCGAAATTCCTTATTCTTTCTCTGAAGTGAATGGGGGAATTATGGCCTATAACAATTCCCAAAGAACTGTTGATTTCTTAGAATTATGGAAAAAATATTTTTATAAATATTACAATCAAACAAGCGGCTGGGATCAAGTCAGCTTAAGAATATCTTTGTGGAAAAGTGAAGCTCTTATACATTACTTTCCTTTTGAATATAATATAAGAAGTAAGGCTAACAGAGAAAAACAAGACAGATTTAAACGTCAATTCGGAGAACAGCATATGGCTCCAAGAATTTATCACATGCATCACAACCCAGATGTTTATAGAGGCAAATTTACAGTAAACAATTTGGAAGAACTCGAAAAAAGCTTAAAAGAACAAGCTGTTTGGTATTAAAATGTAGTTCAGCGATGAACGCTTATTTAGATAAAGATTTTTTAGATTATATTTCGAACAAGAAAGTGGCTCTTATTGGCCCAGCTTCTTACTTATTAGATGATAAAATGGGAAGCTTGATTGATTCTTATGATATAGTTGTCAGGGTCGGCAGAAGCATTGAAATACTCGATAATCATCCTGAAAACCTAGGGTTAAAAACAAATATATTATATAATTCTTGCATAGAAGACCCAAATCAGGGCGGAGATTTAAATATCGATTTATTTAAGTCTCATGGTGTAGAATGGATTTGCACAATACCCGCCTCTAGCTATAACGGGCACTGCGAAAGCAATAATCTTCCCGAAACCGTCAATCCATATTCCATAAAAAAAATTAAACAAAATTTTAATTTTCATTTAACTGATTGGAGAATTTGTGCGGAAGTAAATCGCAAACTTAAATGCAGAGGAAATACAGGTTTTGTCGCTATTTTCGACTTGTTATATCATCAAGTCAGGGAGTTATTTATTTGTGGATATAGCTTCTATCTTGATCCCTATATCAAGGGCTACAAAAAAGGCTGCAGTAAAATAGAAGCTGATAATGTTAGGCGAACAACCTCAACCAGACATATCCAGGCAAATCATTGGCAATGCTTGAAAGAAGAGGTTGACAAAAATTCACATATTAAGGTAGATCCCTTTTTAAAAAAAATATTAGATATGGAATCATATTCGCTTAATAATTTTGCAAAACTTAGCATTTAAGTAATAGTATTTATGAGTAAAATATTAATTACAGGCGGTTGTGGATTCATAGGCACATCAACAGCTAATTTATTAAGGTCTGCTGGTCACGACGTCGAACTTTTGGATCTTGAGGAAAAATTTAATACAGATCATACTACTTACACAAAGCATTCAGTCGATATAAGAAATGCTGATAATTTCAAACTGTTAAATAAAAAAAAATTTGATTTCATTTTCCACTTTGCAGCGCAAACATCAGGAGCTATATCCCAGGAAGAGCCCGAAAGAGATGCTGACATTAATGTTAAGGGCATTTTAAATGTTTGCAATTTCGCCAGAACTTGCAAGGCTCAAAAAATAATATTCTCATCCTCTATGGCTGTATATGGAAATAAAATTGGCAAAATAAGTGAAGATGATAGCACTCTCCCAGTTTCAAACTATGGAGCTTCCAAACTTTCTGGAGAAATATTCGTAAAGATGTTTAAGCAATTCGGTATTGATTATTCAATTTTTAGACTTTTTAATGTATATGGCCCTGGGCAGGACTTTAAAAATCTACGCCAGGGAATGGCAAGTATATTTATGGCACAATCCATCACTGGTAGCCAAATAAAAGTTACAGGATCTCTTGATAGATATCGAGATTTTGTTTACATTAGTGATGTTTCTGAAGCCTTAATTCTTGGCTTAGATCGTCGTACTGATTCCATGATATTAAATGTGGGTTCTGGAAAGAAAACCACAGTCAAAGAATTAATAGACATTATACTCAATACAAACGATGCAGAAAAAGATAGATTCTCTATAATTAATACGGGTGGACACGAAGGTGATCAGTTTGGGTCTCTTTCTGACATCTCTAAGATTTCTGAAATTGGATGGTCGCCTAAAATTTCACTAGAAAAAGGTATATCATTAATGTATAATAAAGCAAAGGCAGATCTTGCATCGTGAATATAGTATCATTAATAACTGGCAGGGGCAACAACACCCTAAAAGATAAAAACATCTTGCCCGTTCTGAGCAAAGAATTATTAACTTATCCCGCTCATTCAGCTAAAAGTGTGGATTTGATTAATCATTTTTATGCCAGCAGCGATGACGACAACATTCTTAATGTAGCCTCTTCTGTAGGTTATAAAAAAATTAAACGCCCTCCAGAGTTGAGTACCCCTACATCTCAGCACATTGATGCTATTTTCCATGCTGTAAAATTTATAAAAGAAAAGGATAATATAGATCCAGACATTTTAATTGTGCATCTTGCTAATTCCGTGACCGTCAAGCCTCAGTGGATCGAACAAGCAATTAAGGATATCATTTCCGACCCAAGTATCTCTTCTGTTGTTCCTGTGTACCAAGAACAAAGCCATCACCCCTATAGAGCCAAGACAACAAACAAAGACGGCTTCCTGGAAACTTTTTTTAATTTTACCGATACCGAAGTGTCAACTAACCGTCAAGATTTAACCTCTTGCTATTTTTTATGTCATAATTTTTGGGTATTAAATATGAAAAATTCTCTGTTTTCCGAAGGCGGTCAAAAGCCTTGGGTTTTTTTAGGCAATAAGATTAAGCCGATTGTTGTAGATGAATGCTTTGATGTTCATTGCATTGAAGATTTAAAAAGATGCGAAGAATGGATTCTTAAAAATAATTAAAATTCATGGAAGACACTCAAGAAACACTTAAATTGGAGACCCTAGATTGCACCTTGAGAGATGGGGGATATATTAACAATTGGGAATTTTCTGACGAAGAAGTTTTATCGTGCTACCAGGCGGTGTCTTTATCTGGTATAGATTATTTTGAAATAGGTTTTAAATCTAAAAAAGAATCTGGCCCTAAAAAAGGTAGTTGGTGGCATTCTACAGATCAAGACATAAATAGAATTTATAATAAATATCAAAACTCAAAAAGATGCAAGATTGCTGCTATGATCTATTCTGAATATGACACTCTTGATTCTTTTTTACCTAAAACTAGTTCCAAAATAGATCTAGTCAGAATACTAGTTGGGCATAATAACCCTCTTCAACTTAAGAGTGTTGACCACAAGCAAGCCCAAAAATGCAAAGAGTTATCGCAGGGCTTACTAGACCTAGGTTATGAAGTCGCTGTTAATCTTGCTTGCATAGATAAAATTCATAAATCTAAGTTGGATATTTTTTTCGAGGAACTTAGCGACATTCCATTGAAATGTATTTATATAGCTGATACATATGGAGCTATAGACGAGATCTCTGTTTTGGAACATATTGATCGAGTTTCAGAATATGGATTCAAAGTAGGGGTTCATACTCACAACAATCAAAACGATGCCCTATCAAAAACAAAAGTAGCTTTAAATTGTCCGAATGTCTCTATAGTGGACGGCTGTATTGGGGGTCTTGGTCGAGGAGCAGGTAATTGCAATAGTGAATTATTGGTTTTATATTTGTCTAAAACATCGCCAAATAAATATAATGCAGATCCCCTAATAATACATTATGATAAATATATTAGAAGCTCTAGCGAATACCTGGCAAATAAATTATGCTACAGCTATCACCCTCTGTATGCTTATGCCGCCCACTTTGGCATTCATCCTAATTTTGCTGACGAGCTAATAAGAGCTTCGAGCATCCATATACCCGAAAAGCTCGACTTATTACGTAATATAGACCATCATTGCCGCTCTACGAATAAATATTCTTACGACAAAAATTTAATTACTCAGTTGTCGAATGAATAACATAGAAGACTTTTATTCCGATTACGGAAATCCTCCTGAATTTTTAACCTCACAATACAAAAAGTTTCTTGAGGGAAATGCATTTAAAACCCCCAAAGGGGTTCAACGTTATGCTGAAGCAAATATTCCCTTTGAAATAAAAGAAGAGTGGGTCTCAGATATAAAACTTAATATTCTTATGGCTCACTTTAAGCCATTCAAAAATGAACTTGATGCTCTTGATTACCCTGTTTTTTTATCTAAAATATGGCCCAATTCAAATATCCATTTAACTTACGATAAATCTCCAAAAATCTATCCTCCTTCATTTACAATCAAGGATGGTAAAATAAAGCAGATAGACAAGCTTCTACCTTCGTATGATATTATCATTGGCAGATCAGGAGTTCTTTCTGTCATGGCCAATCGACCAGAAACTTCAAAAATTCCCAGCAGATCAAAGTTTAAAGTTCAAATGAGAAGCATGGGCTATCATCGCAACACAATAGGCTATGATCTTATTTTCAAAGACGAGTATGTTAGTCCACCGCCCTCTCCAGTTTATAGAAACAATGCTCTTCAGGTTCTTAATAGCACAAAAAAAAGAAAAGTTATTTTATTTGCTGGATCTCTATCTGGATGGAAAAATCAACAATCTTTTATTGAGATGCTTGACCCTGACTTATGCAAAGACTTTTCTTTTTTATTTTTAGGCAAAGGGCCGAAAGCTCGCGCGGTATCTCAACGCTGCAAAGAAAAAGGATTTCGGCACTATATGGGATGGGCAAATCACGCATACATGCCCTTTTTTACATCCATATCCCGCCTTAATGTAAACAATACAGACTCTCGTGCTTGGGGTCAGCCTTATGACCCTAACCCTAGAGTATTAGGAGAAGCAGCAGTGTCCAATACCCACTCTATTTGCTCTAAATTGACTCTTTTTAATAATGATTTAAATAATTATGTTACTTCTTACGACCACGAGTGCACCTCCAGTCTTAATAGAGTCTTCGATCAATCTCTTCGGATTGATTGTTCAATTTATAATAAAGAATTTAAGACTCTTGAAGAAAAATGTTATGAGATTACTCAGGCTATTTTAACTCACTTTTTCAAATAAAATAAAAATGTAAACGAAATTTAAAATGCATATAATAAGCGATAAAGACCTTTATGAACAGTACTATTTCTCCAAGTCGCTAATTTTGGACGATAAAAATTATAGAAAAATAAGAAATGACAATTTTAAGCCAGACAAGTATATCGGGCTACTAAATAAGGAAGGCACCGAGTTTACCCCTTTAGTTTGCAAGAATAATATGGTGTCATTTTACGGGGGGTTTTTTTATAATGAACCTAATTATATTTATCCCAAGACAGTAAACGAAGTCTTGAATTACCTTTTGAAAAAAAAATATAATTTTAGACTTCTAAATTTAGAAAAAGATATTTTTAATGAATTAAATTATGACTTAAGAAAGTATGACGTACCTTACAAACAAAACTGGAGCATAAACTCCATAAAAAATTTTGACGAAAACGCTCATTTCTTAAAATTAAAAAAATTAAACAAAAAAAAATCAGATAGATTTAGGAGAGCTATAATAAAACAAGATCAATATTGCATAGAAAGACTTTTGCCGTCGAACAAAAAGAAAATTAAATACCTAGTAGATTTAATAAGCAAATCTTTTAAAAAGAGGGGCTTGCCTCGCTATGAGTGGCTCGATAACAAATTATTATTTGAAATATTAGATTTTTTTCACAAACAAAACAATTTATACTTTTTCACAATGCACCACTCCAAACAAAAAGATGTGGGCTGGTTTTGCTTTGTCAAAAACAACAATTGCATGCAAAATATCTTATTCAATGTAATAAACAGGATCTATGAGAACGACGTTTTCATTTTGTTTATAAAAATGTTGGGAGTTCTAAGAAAATCTGATGCAGAACGTTTCGACTTCATGAGCGGCAATTTTGGATACAAAGATATTTGCGGCTGTACTTATAAGCCTTTATTTGCACTAGTAAATGACCCAAAGTGGAAAAATGAATACAATAAAGATGTAGAAAAAAAACATATTCTTTCCAAAATAAATAGAGACTACGGATGCTTCGCCCAAAAATAAAAAAAGATCTTATAATTTTTGTTGCCCATATTGACGATGTCGAATGTGCGGCATACGGCTATTTATTTAAACATTGCAATGAATACGATAAGATAAAAATTATTACAGCAACAACATGGAGTGAAAAAGAGCCTGTATGGGAAGAAAATATAAGTAATTTACCTATTGAAATTAATTCTAAATTAGTGGATATTAATCTAGGATTTGAACAAAGAACTTTATTTAATAATTTAGACAAGGTCAAAGATTGTTTTTACAAAACTATTGATTTTAACAAAAGATTCGATCTTCTTACTCATGATCACGATGATTCACACACAGACCATGTCGCATTGAGCTTTATATGCAAGGGTATGTATAAATACTGTAGTCGTTATGTTACTTTATACTCTCCATCTAGTGTTAATTTTCAAAGTAATTACTATATAGGTATTGATGGCGATCTTTATGATCTTAAAAAGAAAGCTTTAGATAGATATGACATCAATAAAGATCAGTCTTATACAAAATGGGGATATTACCTACAAAGCGAAGAGCATTACAATATAGGACGAGCTCATGTTTTAGAAAATTTTGCCTTTGACGACTATCAAACATATGAAATATACAAAATAATGAAGTGGTTATGAGAGAGTTAGATATATTAATGATTGATCGCCCCCAAAAATCTTGAAAGCAACAATCCATCAACCCGAACACTTTCCATACATGGGGTTTTTTCAAAAAATTTCCCAAGCGGATATATTTGTGGTATTAGACAATGTTAATTATAGAAAAAATTATTTTCAAAATCGCAATAAAATAAAATTAAAAGATGGTAGAGATGACTGGATTACCGTTCCAGTTGAAAAAAAGGCTACTTCTAAACATATTAATTGTATTAGGGTGTCTCCAGATACTCAATGGAGAATCAAGCTATTGAATAAAATTAGGCAAAATTTAGACATTGACATGCAAGAAGTATATTCCCATTCTAAGCTAATTGACATTAATATGGACAGCATTCGTTGGGCTATGAGGCAAATGGGTATTGAAAGAGATATGGTTTTTGCGAGCACATTGGGTGTCAAGGGCAGCAAATCCCAGCTACTAGCAAACATCCTCAGAAAAATTGGTGCTACAAAATATATAAGTGGGCCATCAGGCAAGGACTATTTAGATATGAATTACTTCAATGGAATAGAGGTTGATTTTTTTGAACCTCATGTGCAAAACTACTATTCTTGCTTATACAATTTAAAAACTTAATAAATAGATAGAAATTTATTGATAAAAAATTACAATAACTATGAAATATACAGTAACAGGCGGAGCAGGCTTCATTGGAAGTAATCTAGTAGATCAATTGATTAATGACGGACATGAAGTTGTGGTCATTGATTCTTTAGTTACAGGAAAAAAAGAAAACATAAACCCAAAAGCTGAATTTGTTCAAGCTGACATAAATGCTTGCAGGCAGGGAACTGTCGCATTATCTGCATACACAGAAAGGGTAGAGCAATCTATTAAAGGTAGCGATGCTATCTTTCATTTAGCAGCCCTTGCTAGGGTACAGCCATCAATAGAAGATCCAGTTACTTTCAATGATACAAATGTTAATGGCACATTAAATATGTTAGTCATGGCCCAGAAGCTTGGAATAAAGCGTTTTGTTTATAGTGCATCTTCTTCTGCCTATGGTAATGCTAAAATCTTTCCAACTCCAGAAACTCATCCGACAAACCCATTAAGTCCATATGGCTTACAAAAGTTAATTGGAGAACAATACTGTAAAGTTTTCTCTATTTGCTATGGACTAGAAACAGTTTGCCTTAGATATTTCAATGTATTTGGAGAGCGTCAATCGCTAGAAGGTGCATACTGCTTAGTGATGGGAATCTTTGCCAATCAAAGGTTAAAAGGTGAGCCTATGACAATTGTTGGAGATGGTGAACAAAGAAGAGATTTTACATATGTTGGCGATGTTGTAAGGGCAAATATTTCAGCATCTCAATCAGATAAAGTCGGATATGGAGAAGTTATAAATATTGGTAATGGTGATAATCGTTCCGTAAATGATCTTGCAGATTTAATAGGTGGCCCAAGGGTTAATATTGAATCTCGACTCGAACCGAAACAAACACTTGCTGACAACTCTAAGGCTAAGGAATTATTAAACTGGAGTCCTTCAGTAACTTTAGAAGAGTGGATTCCGAAGTACAAGCAAGAACTTGGATTAAAAGATGAGTAAAGTTATAATCACAACTGGTGTTTCTGGTCAAGATGGCAGCCTAATGGTTGACTATCTACTTAAGCATACTGATTATAAAATTTATGGAGGAGTAAGAAGGCTTAGTGTTACAAATTATACTAATATTGAACACATCAACAATGACAGGTTTGAGCTTATAAATATTGATTTATCTGATTCGCATAGTATCGAACAAGCCATCCTAAAACACAAACCAGATTATTTTATTAATTTTGCTGCACAAAGTTTTGTCGGCTCTAGTTGGGACTTTCCTAAACAAACCTTTGAAGTTAATGCTACTGCAGTTTTAGATATACTTGAATCTATCAGGACACATCAACCTAAATGCAGATTTTATAATGCTGGCTCTTCTGAAGAGTTTGGTGATGTTATTTATTCACCCCAAGACGAAAGCCACCCCCTTAGACCTAGAAGTCCTTATGGGGCGTCAAAAGCATCAGCTAGACATCTAGTAAAGGTATATAGAGAGTCTTATGGACTTTATGCTGTTCAAGGTTGGCTTTTCAATCATGAAGGCACAAGGAGGGGTTATGAATTTGTTACCAGAAAAATAACATCAACAATCGCAAAAATCAAAAAATCAATAGAGAACGGAACTGAGATAGTTCCGCTAGAAGTTGGGAATATGAATGCAGAGAGAGACTGGAGTGACGCCGAAGACTTTACTGAAGGTGTTTGGCTTATGCTCAACCAAGAAGAGCCACAAGAATATGTTCTATCAAGCGGAGAAGTAAATACAGTTAGAAATTTCATAATTACATGTTTTCAATGTGCAGGAATAACAGCTTGGTTTTCTGGCGAAGGAGTTGAAGAAAAATTTACCGACGATAACGATAATATTTTAGTAAAAGTTAATCCTGAATATTACAGACCAGCAGAAGTAAATCTATTGAAGGGAGACCCTACATTAGCTATTGGAGAATTAGGCTGGAAACCTAAGTCTTCTTTCAGAGATTTAGTTGAAAAAATGTATAATCACGATTATAATTTACTATGAAGATATTAGTAACTGGAGGCGCTGGTTATGTCGGCTCAGTTTTAGTTCCAAAACTCTTAGAAGAGGGGTATAAAGTATGTGTGGTTGATAACCTAATGTATGATAATGGACATACAGTTATTCCATTTTTCAAAAATCCTAAATTTAAATTTATAAAAGGTGATGCCAGGGACGAATCTTTAATGAAAGATTTAGTTCATAATTTTGAGTTTGTAATTCATCTTGCTGCAATTGTCGGATTTCCTGCTTGTAGAAAAAATCCAGACTTAGCAACTACAGTCAATGTAGACTCATCTAAATTAATTTCCTCTTTACTTTCTAATGACCAAGGAACCGTATATGCATCTACTGGCTCTAACTATGGAATCATAGAGAACGAAGTTTGCACAGAAGAGACTCCGCTGAATCCGATCAGCTTATACGGCAAAACAAAGACTGAAGCTGAAAACATTTTTCTTAATGAAAATGGTGCTGTAGCTTATCGTTTTGCAACAGCTTTTGGGCTTTCTCCTAGAATGAGACTTGATCTTTTAATTAATGACTTTGTTTATCAAGCAATCAATAATAAAACCCTTGTTATGTTTGAAAAAACATTTAAGAGGACATTTATTCATGTTGATGATATGGCTAGAAGCATTGTATATGCAATTCAAAATTATGACTCAATGAAAAACAATACTTTTAATGTAGGTGGTGATTTTAACAATTATAATAAAGAAGAAATCGCATTGATGATTAAAAGAAAGGTCGAATACTATCTTCATTTCGCTGAATTTGGAGAAGATGAAGATAAAAGAAACTACGAAGTTTCTTATCAAAAAATTAATGATGCTGGATTTTTTATTGAAAAAACAGTAGAAAAGGGCATAGATGAATTAATCCAAGCTTGTCCAGCTTTAGATAGTAGAAGTCAATATAAAAATGTATAAAAAGGTATTAGTCACTGGAGGCTCAGGATTTCTTGGCCGAAGAATTGTAGAAGAGTGTCAAAAACTTGGATATGATGTTTTATCTCCAAGATCTTCTGATATGGACCTCTATGACGAAGAAAATTTAAAAAAATTTATTAAATATAATTCGCCTGAAGTTATTATTCACTCTGCGGCTTATTATGGAGGCATAGGCATTTGTAATTCAGAGCCAGCAAACTTGTTTCATAATAATGCCTTAATGACGATTAATTTATATAAAGCCGCCTCAGAGTGCGGAGTCAATAAGGTTGTTGCCGTTGGTTCTGCATGCTCATACCCTGCATTAGTTGACGGCAATATGTCTGAAGATGATTTTTGGAATGGAGCTTTTCATGATACAGTAGAAGCTTATGGTTCATCAAAAAAGATTCAAATTATCGCACAAAACGCATACTACAAGCAACATGGCTTAAAAGGAAATCACCTGATTTTAACCAACCTGTACGGAGAGCATGATGTTTTTACTGAATATAGATCTCATGTCGTAGCAGCCTTAATTAAAAGATTTTCAGATGAAGTAGAAAAAGGTTCTGATAAAATTGTAAATTGGGGCGATGGAAGCCCAGAGAGAGAGTTCATATATGTTGGTGACGCAGCTAAAGCCTTAGCTATGTCTGTAGACCTAGAGCATGACCTCAAGCCAATTAACATAGGAACTGGAGTTGGAACTTCGATTAAAGAGTTGGCAGAAATTGTAGCTGATAATTTAAACTTTAAAGGCTCATTAGAATGGGATACTTCTAAACCAAATGGTGTTGCGAGAAAAGTTCTAGATGTATCCAGAATGAAAAAGATCTTTCCGCATTTTTCACCAATGCCGTTCGATCAAGGACTTAGGAAAACCTTAGACTGGTATCTTAAAAATAAAGTATCAGCCGACTCAAGAAAATAACAGAAAAAGCTTGCTTTTACACATTTTTTTTGGTATTTTCAAAAAAGTTCAATAATCGAACTTAATTATAAAAATTACCCAAAATACCGTGTAAACAAATTTGTGCAAGATATGGAAATTAATGTAAAAAAGAGGAACGGCAGATTAGTAAAATTTGATGTAGGTAAGATAAATGCGAGCGCACAGAGAGCGTGCGAAGGAGTAGAGGACGTATCTGCCAGTGAAATAGTGCTAGATGCACAACTCCAACTTTTTGATAAAATAACCACAAGAGAAATTGACCAAGCTCTAATTCTATCTGCCAGAGAGAAGATAGAGAAAGAGCCTAACTATTCAAAGGCTGCAGCGCAATTATTGCTCAATACTCTTTACAAAGAAGTTTTCAAAGAGGGTGTTGATTCTGACACATTTAAACTTCAGTACAGAAAAAGTTTTATTCAAAACATAAAAAAGCTAGTAAAGGAAGATAGGCTAGATAAAAAATTACTTGATTTTGATCTTCCAAAATTATCTGAAGCATTGAAGATAAGAAGAGATAAGAAGTTTAAATATTTAGGCATACAAATTTTAACTGATAGATATTTTATTAGACTCGATGAAAAATGCATGGAGGCTCCACAGAGCTTTTGGATGAGAGTCGCCATGGGTTTAGCAATAAATGAAGAAGACAAAAACAGCAAAGCTATCGAATTTTATAATTTGATAAGCAAAATGCTTTATACTCCTTCTACCCCAACCCTTTTTAATAGTGGAACAACTCACTCACAACTTAGTTCTTGTTATCTTAATACTTTCGATGATAGCATTGACGGTATTTTTGACGGCGCTTGGCAAGAAGCTCGCAAATCAAAGTATGCTGGTGGCCTTGGGCTTGATGTTACCCCTTTTCGTTCTACAGGTTCTCATATTCAAGGAACTAATGGCATATCTAGCGGCCTCGTTCCTTGGCTTAAAATATACAACGATCTTCTTGTTGCAGTAAATCAAGGAGGCAAGAGGCCAGGAGCTGGATGTGCTTATCTTGAACCTTGGCATTTAGACTTTGAGGATTTCTTAAATTTAAGGAGAAACACTGGAGATGATAGACTTCGCTGTCACGATATGAACACAGCTTCTTGGATTCCTGACGAATTTATGCGTCGGGTTGAAAACGAAGGAGACTGGTACTTTTTTGATCCTAGAGACATGACATATGAAGATGGTAAAACTCTTCATGATTACTTTGGTAAAGACTTTGATGATCGCTATGAAGATGCATGTCGTGCTGCAGAAATGGGTGATATTAAAAATTTCAGAAAGATTCCAGCAAAAGATCTTTGGAAAAAAATGCTTAAGGTGCTATTTGAAACATCTCATCCATGGAATACATTTAAAGATCCATGCAATATTAGATATACAAACCAACACGAAGGAGCAGTTCGTAGCTCTAATCTTTGTACCGAAATAACCTTACATACAAAATCTTCTAAATATAAAAAAGGTGAAAAGACAGAAATTGGAGAGACTGCAGTATGTAACTTAGGTTCAATTAATCTATTAAACCATATTGATGAAGGTGAGCTTGATTATAATCTTTTAAAATCTACCATTCACACTGCGATTAGAATGCTAGATAATGTTATTGACATTAATTTTTATCCCACAAGAGAGGCTGAAAACTCTAACCTAAAACATCGCCCAATTGGCCTTGGAATGATGGCAATTCATGACATTCTTCACAAACTTGATATACAAATAGATAGTAAAGAGGCTGTTGAATTTAATAATAAATTATTTGAATTTTATTCAATGCATGCTATTTATGCAAGCTCTATACTTGCAGCAGAAAGAGGCTCTTACGAAACATATGAAGGTTCTCTTTGGAGCAAAGGAGTTTTTCCAATCGATTCCTATAACAACTTAATGGTTTATAGAGGGGTTCAAAAAGTTCCTAAACAGTCTGCTACAGGCAAACCATTAACAGGCAAAGGGCAAACTCTTGACGAATGGAAAGAAGTAAGAATGCACGTTCAAGAACATGGAATGAGAAACTCAAATACAATGGCGATAGCTCCAACAGCCACAATTGGCTATATAAATGGGGTAGAGCAAAGTATAGAGCCTAATTTCTCAGTTCTTTTTGTTTATGAAAATAAAAGCGGTAACTTTTATATAACAAATCCTCATTTTGTTAACGACATGAAAGAAAGAGGTCTTTGGAATGCAGAGGTATCCTCTTTCATAAAAAGTATTGATGGAGATTTATCCCTAGCAAATGGAAATATCCCAGAAGACTTAAAGGAAAAATATAAGACTGCATTTGACAGAGATATGTTTGCTTTAATTGAATCTACTGCAGTTCGCCAAAAATGGATAGATCAAGCTATCAGTTTTAATCTTTACAATAAAACAACATCTTTAAAATATTTAAATGATATATATATGGCATCTTGGAAGGCTGGCTTAAAAACTACTTACTATCTAAGAAATAGAGCTGCAAGCAAAGTTGAGAAATCAACCTCAGAAACTAAAAGCGAGCCGTCAGCTTGCAGCATAGAAGCCATGAAAAATGGAGAAGTTTGCGACTCTTGCCAATGAAGGTATTAAGCATAGGCACTAAAGGTATTTCTTTTGTAGAGTCTTCTCTCAAAAAGCTCAAAAGCTCTAATATTTCTTTTGAAACTTTAAATGTAGAATCTGACTTTGATAAATTTTTTGAGAAATGTCTTTTTGACAAAGATTTTTATAAATCTATCAAATCATCTGATATTGTAGTTGTAGATGCTATGATCTTAAAGGATTTGATTTCTCAAGAAGATAATTTTAATTTTTATAGAAGAATTCAGAAGTTCTTTTATTTTATATATAGCATTAACAGAGCGACATCTTGCTTCTTGTCTTTTTATTTTTTTGACAAACAGTATAGAATCAAGAATCTCCCGACAACTAAATACGAAAACAATTTTTTTGATATTTTAGCTCCAGATAGTTTTTATAAAGCTTCTGAATTAAATGACCCAGAAATATTAATAGACTTAAAGCATGCATTTTTTAATCTCAATAAAAAAGTAAGTCAGAAAAAAACAAAAATCACATCAATCGTTAAAAAAAGCAATGAAGATGTAAGCGAACAAGATACTGACGATAAGATTTCTCGCATACAAAAAATACTTGAAAAAAAATCAAAAAATATTATTATAAAATAAACATTAACTTAAAATATTATGATAAAATTCTACAATGTAAGAAAAAGAAATCATGTCGAAATCGAAGAGTCTTCCGTAAAAAAAGAGAAATACGAGAAGACGACCAAGACTGGAAAGCTGTCTATTCGATATGCATTAAAAGCAGTAGACGATGATGGAACTGGGCTTACTAAATTTTGCAGTAAAGCTGATTACGATGCCCTTCCCTAATGGGGCCAATACTTAATACTATATTGGGGGCAGGGATCAAGTTAGCCGCCAATTTAATAAACGCTTGGCTAGAGCAAAAGCGCCAAGATCAGATGTTCTTGGCTGCTAGAGACGAGGCTATGATGAAGGCTATGTTTGAAAATCAAATGCAGCAAGCAAAAGATCCTTTTGTCCAAGTTACTAGAAGAATATTATTTATGAGTATCACATTCACAATGTGTTACTTAATGATTTATTATGCGATGAACCCAGACATCCAATACCAGATAATAACCCCTAAAGGTGAGGGGCATAGATGGGGCTTGTTGTCTTGGGTTATTGGTGGAAAAGACTGGGAAGTAGTTACGCTTACAGGCGGCTTGCTTTTAAGCTCTTTTATGGATTTATGTTTTATGGTTGTAGGCTTCTATGCCATACCAAGTAAAAGAAGATAGTTAGCTTGGAAATAGCCTTATGCATTCTTTGCACTCTTTTCTTGAGTGTTTCTGTATTTTTATATTTTACCCTAAAAAGGCAGAAAAGCAGTTTTCAAAAACAATTTTCAAGTATTTCATCTGATTTCACCAATAGAGAAAACAATTTACTTTCTAATATATCTACCTTGCAAGAATCTTTTAAGTCTCAAAATGAATCTATATTGGAAAGAAAGAAAGAGCTTGATGAAAAAGAAGGTATATATTTAGACAAAATTAAAAGTTTAGAGGAAAATTTATTTGAAGAAACAGAAACTAGAAAAAAAATAACATCTCAGAAAAAAAGTAGTGAGGTTAGACTTGGTTTGGTAGCAGAGACCCTAGCTCCATTTCTTGATCAATTTAATTTCGAGCCAGAAGAATGCAGTTTTCTAGGCAAACCTATAGATTATATATCTTTTGGAGAAGAGGAAGTTACATTTATAGAAATAAAAAGTGGCAATGCAAAACTAAACAAAAACCAAAAAAGGATTAAAAAACAAATTGAGGACAAGAAAGTATCTTGGAAAGAGGTGCGAATAAAATAAAATTATGACTTGATATGATCCCATCTTTTTGTTATGATCGTTATATAGATTAAATTATGGAAACAAAAACAGGAAAACTTTTAACTAAAAATATAGCTGGAGTAAATAGGATTTTACCCCACAAGCATAAATATGCTTGGGATTTATTCCTAAAAAGCTGCGCCAATAATTGGATGCCTACTGAAATTGGCATGCAAGCTGATATCAAGCAGTGGAAGAATAATGAAATTACAGACGATGAAAAATTACTTGTTAAACGCTGCCTCGGATTTTTTGCTGGAAGTGAGTCTTTGGTTGGTAATAATCTTCTTTTATCTGCCTTTCGTTATATCACAGATGCTGAGTGCCGTCAGTACATCTTGCGTCAAGCTTTTGAAGAAAGTCTTCATAACCTTACAGTAGTATATATATGTGATAGCTTAGATCTTGATATTGAAGAAGTTTTTGCCGCTTATGAAACAATTCCAAGCATAAAAGCTAAAGATGACTTTTTAATGTCAATCACAAATGATATTAGTAGGCAGGATTTTAATCCTTATTCAAAAGAAGGTAAACAAGAAATTTTGAGGAACTTTTTAACATACTGGATTGTTTGTGAAGGGACATTCTTTTTTAGTGGCTTTGCAATGCTTTTAGCTCTAGGCAGACAAAATAAACTTCAAGGAGTTTCTGATCAAATTAAATATACGCTTAGAGACGAAACCTCTCATATAGCTTTCGGAACTTACTTAATTAACACCCTGATTGAGCAAAACCCTTCTATTTGGACTAAAAAAATACAAGAAGAGTTTGTAGAGCACATCAAAAAAGCTGTTGAGCTTGAAATTGCATATGCTCATGATGTTCTCCCTACTGGCATTCTTGGCTTAAATGCTGAGATGTTTGTGGATTATATGCATTATATAGGAAATAGAAGGCTTGAAGCTATAGGTTTAGATTATCGTTTTCCTAGCGATAAAAATCCATTTCCATGGCTTGGCGAAGTTGTTGATGTCCAAGCTATGGGTAATTTCTTTGAGAGAAGAGTTAGAGAGTACCAACAAAGCGGATCTCTAGAAGACGACTTTTAAAGGGATTCGTAGTAAGCAACGTGCCCACTACTAGTGCACGTAAATCCATTACATCTAATTGGCGATACAAGTGCAATTGGTAGAGTTGTAACGGCTCCTCCTGAATCTATATTTAGATCCGTTTCGGCAAGTATTGCGGTTATATAGATAGCTCTCCCACTAGTTGCAGCCACACTTGTGCCAGCATTTATTTTAGATGAGATTGTTTTTGGTGTTGCCACATATATAAATACACAATTTTTGTAAAAAAAATTTTTTATTTTTATTATAATTATAGTGTAACCTATTTTAGGAGTTACATTTCAATTATAGGAGTTTTATATGGCAAACGTAGAAGTATCAAAAAATATTGGTCCACACCAAGAGAAATCTTTGGACTCAATCACAGAAACGACAGAAAGTTCTGTTTTTTATAGTGATCACTATACTATTCATTCTTATCAAGTTATTTTAAACGGAACACCAGACCCTACTACAAATCTTACATTTGAAATTCTTTGCACGAATGATGATGGAAATAAAGATGGAGAATTTCCTGCAGATTCTGATAATTATCAAGCAGTTGCTTCGTACAATATAACCGATTCCGTAAATAGTGCAGGAATTATGTACAGTGATGTATGGAACTTTAAGTATGCGAAATGTAAAATTACAGTTAATAATCTTGGTAGTGTTACCAATGTTTCTGTGATAGAAAAACATAACGCTTAAAAGTGTCCAAATTAGAGACATCAAAGAATATTGGGCCTCACCCATTCTACTCCATAAATGGAGCGACTACCCCTACCCATAGTCGCACTCAAGATGTCGGAAATTTCACAAAGCATAGTTATCAAGTTATATGCGATAATGTCGGAGCATCTGCAGAGATATCTTTTTATATTTTTGGCAAAAATGAGCTTACTTCAAAATGGCAAAAAGTTGCTGGTTATTTAATAACCAGTGCTCGTAATAATAATGGAATCCTATATTTTGATTGTTGGAATTTTAATTTTGCAAAATGTTGTGCTATAGGCACTTTTGGCGGAGCTACAATTACTGTTATAGAAAAGCATAATGCCTAGTTTATCAAACAGTAATATCAACACCTCTCAAAGAAGAGGTAAATCTGGACTTCATCCAGAAGGCGAAGGTTATAACCTAGTCGCAGGTAATTTAGTTCAAGGAGATTGTACAAATCCTGGATCGATTATTTTAGCATCTAACTTACTTCTGCCCTTCGATGACAGAACAATTAATTATGATGTTGACAATTGCGATCCAGAGCCATTTCCTACAATCCCTCCTACTGAAACTCCAACATGTTATCCTTCTGGGCCAAGTATTTCTCGAAACTCTCCGCCAAGTTGCCCATCAAGAGATGTTAGACGCTTTTCTTTTAATGTTTTTGAGTCTCACCCGCAATCTGACCCAGCTGATTTAGCTGTATCAATTGATATCGCAAGCGGTTTTGAAAAAAACGGAATAGGCTTTAACGAGGATGGCGGTGGATCTACTTATGTTGGACTCAAAAATGGTTCCTTTTTAAATAATTTAACTAATTGGACTACTGATGTAGGAACGCCACAAATTGTAAATGGCGGTTCTAGTAGTTTGCCAACAAAACCAAAAAATAAAAAGGGTGTTGCATCAGTCGGTGGTGCCGAGCTTAGGATTAGCCAAAGCTCTTTATTATTGCAATCCAATACTACTTATACCCTTACTGTTGGCACGGGAAGAAATTCTGGCCCGATTTTAGTTACATTTGACGAAAAAGTACATATAGATGGCAGGTTTGATAAATCACATAGATTTGAAGGAAATCAAACTTTTAGAACTTCATCAACAACCCCAAGCTCTGTTCAATTTGGACTAATAGGAGCACAATCACTTTATTATGTTAATTTTCGATTAGGGTCACATAATAATAAACATCATATAGAAAATAACCTGTATTATTCTTGGGCAGCTTCTTCAACTAATTATATTCCTACTATTGAGCATTATGGTGCAGCTGGATCTGAATCTGGCAATTGTATACCTGACTGCATAGCAATATCTGCAAGCAATATAGCTTGCGATGGCTCTACTCAATCTAATTCTACTGTGCTTTGCATCGATGATTGTGTAGAATGCACTCCTACCCCAGAAACACCCATAACTGAAACATTTACTCTTCCTCCAGAGACTTCTGAATTTCCACCTTCAACCCCTCCTTTTACTGATGTTGAGTGTGTTTGTATAAAAATTAGTTCTTCCAAAAGGCACTTTAATGCTACATATTCTTATAAAGATTGCAGTGGCGCCGATCAAACAGGATCTATTTCTGGCTTAAGCACTCAATATGTCTGCGCAAAAGATGGGACTTTTGCTCTAAGTCAACCTCAATACAGTGATGTAAAGTTTGATATTGATTCTATTAATTGCAATAATTGTCCTCCCGTTCCTAGTCCCACTCCGACACCAACTCCGACTCCTCTTACTGCTCATACCCCTTGTACTCTACCTGTAGATTCTTTTACTCCAACCCCTCATATTAGATCTACTCCTTTAACACCAACACCTTACACTCCCTTTACTTTCCATGTAGATAGTTTTTCTCCCTCCCCAACTTCTACCCCGACTCCTACTCCTGTTACAGAAACCCCTATTACTCCAACTCCCGTTACTGCAACTCCTAAAACCCTAACTCCCACACCAACCCCTACTCCAACTCCTGTTACAGAAACCCCTGAAACAAATACCCCGACACCGACACCGACAGTTACTCCCACAGTTGTAACAACCCCAAACACTCCATTTACTCC
>CEUT01025159.1_pt1 | contig 54326 bp, 46 predicted proteins | sample 531401 | NCBI WGS metagenome assembly CEUT01 (sample SAMEA2622821, study PRJEB7988) | marine metagenome | biome: marine biome (ENVO:00000447); feature: surface water layer (ENVO:00002042); material: "saline water (ENVO:00002010), including plankton (ENVO:xxxxxxxx)" | depth 5 m | reverse complement strand
TAATTTTTCATTAAGCCAAAAGTCCGGATATACTAAAGTTTCAAATGGCAATCGGTCATCAAAAAACTCGTTGTTGATCATCCAGTTTTTCCCACCATATGGATCTATTGCTTCAACAGCTAATAAGTCGGTTTGCAAGAAAGGATAATCAACAGCCATTCCAGATTTAATTGTGTTATATAAAAGACCCGGAGACATTATTGCATCTACCAAAGGTCGACATTGCGCAGTTACATTGTTGTCTGGAAATGGGTGCTTTGATATATGCAGTTTGCCGGAGTTATAAGTGTCTGCTTCATGGGTGGTAATTCTATGACTATTAAGGTATTCTTGAGCAAACATTTGTGTCATTTGAATTGTGCGCAGTTGCGGGAAAAATCCATAGTAAGGTAAAAATTTATAAAGCGCATCACATCTTAGTGATATTTTAAATCTTTTTGCTAAGTTGTTTTCTACTTTGTGATGTCGAACAAATCGATCAATATCTCTAATTCTAGTTGTTGTGACAAAACTATCCAAGAATTCTTTACCATCTGACAAGTTGGCTCTAGTGGTGCCATCTGTTAAAGAAGACCCGGTTATCTCTAGCCATGATTTAAAATCATAAGAATTGGAGCCAGTGTTAAGCGTTGTTAGTTGTTTGAAATAATTAATTGCGTTGTTTGCTCCGCCGGCTCTATTGTATGATTCAACATATTCACTAATCCTAAACTCAGGTACTAAGCAATAATTTTGACTATGCCATCTTAAGACACCCTCATACCATTCTTCATAAGACTTTTCAAATGGCTCTAAACCGGATAGGCCCGGTGTATCCCAATAAGCGTTAGAGAGGAACATACCATCTTTTACATCACCCAAGGAGCGCGTCAGCCAGTAGTGGTTTGATCTCAATGGGTACGGTTCGCCACTTGCTCCGGCCGAGGATCCAGACATCAACCCTAAGCTAGATCTACCAGATGGACAACGAACTGATCCGGGAGACTGAAGAGTGTGAGGATAAGCATATCTTGGATTGGCTTGTACATATGAATAACCTTTTTTAACAGACCCAGAAACAGATGTACCAGTTACATGAGTATAAACGCCAAGATTTGTCCCAAGAGTACCAGATGTTGTTGCCTTCGTAACTGTACCGGCAACAGAAGAAGTAATATATACCACATTATTAACGGCATTTGCCTTATAAACATTTGTTAAAGTATTTGCTACTGTAGCTAGCGTAGAAGCATAATCGTTTGCGGTCGTCAAACCTCCAGCAGCAATATTAACCTCGACTTCAATACCATCAACAGTTGGAGCAGAATCTCCACTACCGTCATTGAACCAAAAATTATATTGTACACCAAATGGTGTATGCAATACTAAATAATTATCGCCGCCGTCAGCGCCATAAGCTGTTTTAGTATCAGTACGGAATAACACCTTCGTAATATTTCGCAATGTTTCACAGTGATTATGAAAGCGATCCATACTATTTTGCAATAATCCTTCACCGCCGGGACTAAATTTAGGTGCTGCTCCTCCGGTAAAATTACCAACCGTGATACCAGCGGCAGCATCAGTGTTTGTTTTATTACCATCAGTACCAACATATGATTGTGTCAAGTTAACAGTTACGGATCCTCCGGAGACAACCCCATCTGTAGAAGCAGAAATTCTAACATGCGCAGTACAGTAATCACGGTTGATTGCATTAACTATCGAATTAGCAACTTGAATCTTTCCGGTGTCGCCGCCACTTATACTACCAAACCCTATTTGGTTAGCAGGAGGTGAGGCAGCGTTATGAGCTACACCAGATTTTAAAATAAATTCGTGGTTAATATTGTTTGCATCAACCAAGACAAATGTCTGGTCATTGACTAATGCAGTAGCATCATCCACAGTAATTGTAGCTGTGGCTCGAACGCCATTTCCAGCAGACGTATCAGGATTAGAAGAAGTAAAATTAGTTCTAGTATCCATCGGCCACATTGATTGAGTTAAAGCCATCCTAGAGGGCGCAGCGAATTTTACTATTTCTGCTGATCCGGAAGAGCCATAGTACGTGGGGCTTCCATTAGAATTCCACCATGTATCATCTTTTAGTAATCCGGGTTTATAATATTCATTGCCATCTTGAGGATAATCAGCGCCATGAGTAAAACGTGGGCCAATAAACAAATTCGAATAAACGTTAGTTTGTCTTCGACCTATCTGGTTTAATCCAGTATAACTGGTGTGGTCTAGGTGTTCGATCGAAGTATCCCCCAATGAAGAGCTAGTTAAATCATCAACACCCTCAGCCCAAAAATTAGTGATAAAATATCTTCTGGCTCTAACTGAATATTTTGTTCTTTTAATTGGTTTTGGGTATATTATTTGATTTGTATGCATTTGCGCAAATTCAATTCTTCTGTACGGCTTATATAATGGTGTGCCAGTATTCGGATCTAGACCCATCTGCACAAGAAATGAGCTAGTGGCGTCATATGACCCCGTATAATAATCAACCAAATTTTTATAAAACGATTGATTAGCTGATAGGCTAGACAATTCCTCTAGATCCTCATATATTTGTACGTTATTAAAATGATATTTAATGTTCAAATAGGGATATTGATATTTTAATATCTTTTGGTCCCAGCCCGGGTCAGGGTTTCTAGATGTCAACGATGCCAATGTAACATCATCTGGGAGTGCGTATAGGACTCTTGGCTCGTCAACAATTCTAGTTACGTATTTCGCTATCCCCAAAGAACTAGAACTGTTAGTGTTGGGAATAACCTGTGTTTGGCCGCCGGAGAAATTTGTACAATATATCGGAGCATATGGTGCAAAGTTAGATATCCAACTCTTCCTAATATCACCATTACCAGTGCCCGAATTACCTTTTTCGTGGTTACTATCGTCGGTATCTTGGGTTAAATATACATAATTTGAATTATGTGTTGCTTTAATTTTTAATGTTTTTCCATTTGCTGAGTTGCTAGTGGTATTATTGATCGCAGAAGCTAGCCGATTGGCAACAATTGACAAAGTGTATGCACTTTGCAACACCTTAAGACCTACAAGAACACTACTCCCATCAGTATGAAGACGGCCGTCTGCATAAAGACTATCTTTATCAAATTTAAAAGTTACAGAGTTGTTCTCAAAATCAGTGAACGTCATAGCTTCGTCATGAATGACAGGGGGATATCCGTAAAATGGATTGACTCGCAAGCTAGCTGTTGCCGGTTGTGGCAGGATTGTACGATCAAAATCTGTATAATGGAAGCCATATTTCTTTTTAAGTTTTATGTTTTCTGGTGTATCGTTATTTCTAATCTCTTCCCATGTTGGCCAACCATATGAAGACATCCGATTAACTAATTCAATATCTGATATCGATCCAGAATCAATCTTGCTAGTATTATATATATAAACTGTCTTAGGATTTCCAATTGGGAATCTTAAGAATCTTCTTTCATGTAAACTTTGTGAAACAACAGAATTTTGATTTCCTAATTTTTGATATTCTGAATATGATGTAGTACCAGAAGGTGTTGTTAGATAATCTAGAATATGCTTGTTTAGTGTCCCTGTTGGAGATCCGGGTGTTGCCCATGGTGAATCTGTAAATACAGAAGAAGAGTAGCTATTTTTAACCCAAGCATACTGGCCATCTGTCCTAGGAATCTCATGAGAAACCCAGTAATTGTCTCTTTCGTACAACACAGCACCATCAGTGCTAGAAGACTTTTGGACGCTATATATGCTGTTTCTGTTCGTTTTATGATATGCCGCATCAGACCCAGTTATCCAGTTATATACGTCATCTGAACTGGCTGTTAATGTTTGACATGCATCGATTCCAAATTGCTTTGAATGCCTAGAAAGGTGTGCTCTTAATCCGACACGTTCGTTATGAATGTCATTAGCACTTACTGTTCCTGATTCTCCAGATCCACCTATTATGCAATATTCTACAGCAGTGGTGGTGCTGGTTACTGTAGTTGTTTGTGTGTAGCTTAGCCCAGTAATGCTAAATATTTGGCCGGCATTATCAACAGTTAAATTATTATTACCTTTTTCATCATGTAAAGTGCTGCCGTTAGTAATAGCATCGCTAGCGTTATCGCCCATGGTCCACCATGATTCGACGTCAGATTCACTAGTTAAATTTGTTGGAGTGCCAGAATTATAAAGTGTAGTCGCTTCAGAAGGAGATATAACTTTATTCCAGATTGCAACTTCATCTAAATTTGTCTGTTGAGCTTCTTCGTTGTTCGAAGTGTCATTTAAGAAATAAACTGCATTTGGTACGTTCCGGACTTCGCCACCACTAAATGTAGGGGGAGCAGATCCAGCGAATACAACTACTGGTGATCCATCTACATATACTTTAACGTCACCCAGAGCCGTACCATCGGCAGCATGTGTGATTACAACATGGTTCCAATTTCCAGTATTGTAATCTAAGTTTGATTCATCAAAAGCCCATTCTTGTTCTTTGTTGCCGCTGTCGACATAATTAACCAAATAACGGAATCTTTTTGTTCCACCGGTTTTTCTAACAATTCTTCTACCAATGTTATTACCATTAGCTGAAGTTTCGTAATAATAAACTCTACTCGTACTATCACCTGAGTTATAGTCCAATTTAATCCAAAAAGAGATTGACCAATTTGAACCCGCAGATTGACCCCAAGTTGGAGCGGTGGTTTTCTTAAGGGCATTAGTTCCGCTATTACCGTTCATTTTAACGCCCTTATTGTTTGTTTTTGATGTAGATGAGGTCGTTGTAGTGGACTTGGTACCCTTGTTCCTAGGAATCCCTAAAACGGACAGATTTCGCCACGGAAGAGCATTGTATACAGACATCTCTTTCCCACGGAAATCCATAAAAACCTCTGACATTACTTCATATCCACCCGGAGCAGAAAATCTAGAAGCCATAATGCTTTTATGTTTGAACTCGGCGGCTCCCGGGTCATGGCGGCGGCCGCCTTTCATATCAGCATTATAAAGATTTGAAGAATGAAAGTTAGAATACGTATTACCTTTATCTGAAACTGTAGATGCGATTATGGTTGCCTCTTGTGTTGTTTGGGGCAAATTTTGATATATAGGAGTCAATAAACTAGTTGTGCTATAAGCGTTTGCTTCGAAGCCTTTAGGGTTATGTCGACGTGACATTCCATGGACAACTTGATAATTCTTAAGATAATTTCCAGTTTTACCGAATGTACTTCCGCCTCCAACAACACCCGAAAGAGCTTGATAAGATGAGGCTGTTGTCATCAAAATGTTTTTAATATTTAATGGCCTTTTAGCTTTTTCAATTCTGTAATAATTTGATCTTGGGCGATGCATAACTGGATACCCATCGCGTACAGCAGCAAAATCTTCATCAACATAATCCGGGCCAACCACCGCGATCGCACCAGTGCCGACTTGTAAATTATTATATAATATTCTAAAACCTTCGCCTCGATCGAATTCTGTATCTAGATACCTATTTTGTGTTGCAGAGTCTACACCAGCACCACCAGAAAAGTTCTCTATAGTTACTTGAGTTATAAAAAGTGCTGTGATATTTGTATTGCCGGCCAAGCCAGTGATATCTTGTGTTAAAATAACTTTTTCGTTATCAGAGCCATCAATGGCTGCTGTTATATTGCATGTTATCGCAGCATAAGGCGACGCATCAGTGCATTTATTAACCGCTTCTATGATACTAAGAGCACGTTCGTTATTATTTGAAGTACCACTAGTTCCTATAACAATACTAGTTCCATCGCTATGCAACTTTCCACTATCACTTGAAGTCTTTGAAGTGTCAATTTTAAATGTTATGCCATTGCTTTGTGAATCAAACAATACAAAATATTCATCATTTACCAGCACCCCGTTAACTTTAATAGATCCGGATGAAGCTACTGGTGTTATTCTATCGGCTCTATGATAGTTCAAAAGAGCGTGTCTAGATTGGTGGCCACCAACCCATTGATCTGTGAATGGAGCTTGCATCCCAACAACGCCATCCAGCCCATATGAATCTTCGTGAAGATTTACGATATCCGTACCCCCTTGAAGTCCATCACTAGTGCTAGTGCCGCTTATAAGGGCTGTATAACCTTCAGTGACTGATGAAGACATGATAGTAAATGGCATTACTAAATGGCCATAAAATTTTGCATATTCGTTACTGCCATAGGTGTATTGGTGGAAAAGCTTATAACCATCAACAACACCATATCTTCTTTTAATTTTTGTATTTTCAGTTAAGTCACATTGTACATCACAAGGACGCAGAGGCTCTAACATTGTTTCGTCAACATATAGATATCTCAACGGAAAGCCGCCGAAAGATCCGTAGAAATTCGGTGTTTCACCAAAATCTTTTGTTGCGCCCCAAATATATTCTCTATTCTTTGTTTGTTCGTAATTGATTCCTTGTCTAATATCTCTACTAGCAGACACATTTAAATGCTGCGCAGTTGAATAGCTTCTGGTCAAAACAGACTGTTTGGCTTGCCAAATCTTCTTTCTAGTGTTGTTATTTCCGGAAACAGAATGAGACAAAGGAGGTTCAAAAGTTTCTGCTCTCAAATACCACCAATCACAATTCTCATCTTCATCTAATGGAATTGGCGCACTAGCACATTTATAATTGTATAACAAATGGTTGATAGTGTGCATACCGCCTTCTAAATCAGGCTGAATATGTTCTAGAGTTGGAAACTTATTCCAATATTTACTTCTTTCAAAGATATGATTCTCTACCATATTATTGATTCCGTCAGAATGTTTAATGCTTGCCGGCACTAAATCTACCAACATTGCGCCCAACGAATCATCAAACCACTTATAATAATCCCAAAATCTATCAAAATCTAGACTATCGTTTTGGACAGTTTCGAAAAATAATTGTCTTACTTTTTCTAGTGTTTTATATTCTTGGCGATATCGATCAACAGAACGACCGATAAGATTATTAAAATCAGTCATCGATGACATGAATTTTATCATTTCTTCTGAGATAACTCTGGCTGGACTTTTTTCAAAAGCAATATAATAGTCAGATGGACGAGTTTCTTTTGTAAATGCAACATCGTCTTGCTTTCTAATGTCGACAAGATCATGGCTATCAATAATGTCCGGATATGAACTTCTAGCAATCGGATGATATACGACATCAATTGTCTTGTTGTCGCTTATTTCAAAGCCTTCTCCACGCCCAGTGTAGAATTTTTCTTTATAATTTTTAAATTTCGCATCATATCTAGAACCCGCTAATGTCTGAGATCCAGATGAAGCATCCAAGATCGCCAATCGGCCGTTTGCATCTGAAGTGGATAGAGTATTAAAATTCCAATTTAATAATAATGTATCCATTCTGGGGATTCTTTCGGTTGGCGCTGTTTCATTAAAAAATGTACTAGCATATATATTGTCGATACCATGATTGCCCGGGTCGAATGCATGATATTTTATAACATCATCCGGCAGGTAACTTAGCCAATAACGCATGCCTCCAAATTTAATATCAGAGTAATTTAAGACAGAACCAGTTATATTTTCTCTTCTTGCTCCAGCGAATAACCTTTTAGAATTTCTTAAAAAGTCTTGACCAATTGATCGACTTATTGTTTCTGATTTTGTAAAGCTGTTGATAACATGGTCTTCAATCACGCAAATACCATGAAAACTAAATGTGTAGCTGTCTGTTGCAGGAGTGCCGGGGATATAATTAACATTTGGATTATCATTATGAATCATTCGAATCGCGAAATTCCACTTTTGATTTTCGTAAACATTGTCATAATATGGAGACACAACGTCGACATTTAAGGCAGACGAACTTAATCTAAATCTAGCTCTTTTTGATTCTTTTTCGGCGCGCTCAGCAAAGACTTGCAAATTACAATTATCAGCAGAACCGGTACTAGTATCAGTGCCATTTGAGTTTGAAACATCAGCAATCCCAAATACTGATGACGTCAAGAAAAAGGTGTGGAACCCATATGAAACATTATACGGTATCTTATCCGGAAATACAACTTCTGCTTCTATTGTGATTGGCAGGTAGTCCTCATACGATGTTGTAGAGCCGCTAATATATCCGGCACTGCCGGCAGGTGCTCCGGTGTCGTATTGATAAACAACGGCATTGAATCGATCTGGTTCGTTAAAATCAATGTATTTAAATTTATCTGTTAAATACTTTCTTTTATCTTTAATCTGATATTCAGTATTGTCGGCATAAAAGTTAATTTTAATTAATTCTTCATCAATACCAAAACAATGTAGAATATTTCTGAATGATTTTAAAGTGCCTTTTTTCTTATATATGTTTGATAGATTTGCATAAACATTTTGATAAATTTGATTTTTAATATCATCTAGATATTTTTCGAATTTCCTTTCATCATTTTTATTTAAAAACTTTTCAGTTACTTCAACATTTGAGAATACTTCTGGAGAAACAAACCCTTGACCTGAGATCAGTCGATCTGCGAATGGCAATGGTTTGACGTTTCCAGTGAGGTTTGATTGCACGGCTCCTGTCAGTCGACCATGTTCATCTTCAAAATTTTCTACAGTAAAGTTAGCATATATATTTTTGATGTCACTCATGCTTTTGATTTGCAAGTGAAGGGTGTCTAAATATGACGCCATCATTTGAGTAAGACTAGAAAGTTCACCGCTTATCTCTTCATCTTCAGTTAAAATCCATTCCGGCATAGAATGATACATGGAAGAGGGATTATTGTTGTCATAGAACGAGCCAGACCCTATCATTTCCGCTCTCAATGAAGTATAGTCCGGATGGGTTGAGTATATAACAGGATCCTTAAATTCGCTACTAGCGGCGTTTGAAAGCACCATAGCAGATCCTGTATTGCGAGCACCAGATGCATATCCTACCCATTGTCCATTACTTATTCTACCAGAATAATCCAACACAACCTCGTCAGTTGCTTGTACACCCACAATTCCTTCATTAAATTTATAATATATTCCTAGGTCAACATTTGCAGTGTCTGTATTGGTACCTGCTCCAACTTGTGTCCACCAGTTTCTTCCAATATCTTGCTCGTTACGCTCTATTTTCCAAAAACGAAATTCGTCCAAAGAACCAGAAAACTTACCATCCCCCTTTTCAAAGGAAGAATATGCTGAGCCGCTAGGTTTTGATCCTAAAGCTCCAATGTGCATTCTTAAGGCACCAGTAATCTCATTTACAACCTGATTAGTACCAACAGTACCGGTTTGGTTCAAGACGCCATTTATATAAAAACTATAGTTAAGCTTCGTGCTATCACCTTTCAATGATATACCGACATGAGTCCAATCAGTAATGCTAGCATTTGTAAGGTTTGCGCCGATTTGCTGGAACTGTGCACCGGTGGTACCTGATAACATTGTTAACACAAAAGGAGATCCGGAGGCTCCAAGAGTATGGTCGATATACAGAGAGAATCTACCATATTTGGTGTCTGGTGGGTTAACCCCATTCCAGATATCGAAAATAACTTCTTTCGTTGCTTTCGTGGTATCCCATGCTGGTTTTTGCATCCAAAATTCAACTGCAACGCCTTTACCGGCAGCGCTGGTATCTATTTTAAGATTTGATTCTCTTTTGTAAATTACGCCATCATCAGACCCTGTTTTAGTAACATTGTCATATATATTTGCATACTCAAATTGTTTTTGTAGTGATAAATTTGTCATCGAACCACTAACATGATCCCATGCAGCATTTGGGCCACCATATACTTCAATATATTCTTTCTTCGTGTCCGCTAGGTTAAAGCCGGTTGCATCTTTAGATCCATCCCACCCTTGGTAACCCATGTTAACATAACCATTAAATCTAGGATATCTATTATCAAAAATATATAAATCTAAATAAGTGGACTCATTTAAGAAAACATTCTTTTCATGTCTAGAGCCATCATACGGAAATTCATTTTTGATTCTATCAATAGAATCTTTGTAATATTTTTCGGCAGAACCGTAAAACGCAAATGTTGAAGGATCTCCAAAATCAACGTTTGGTAAAAATCTCTGCCTAGCTTCAATATATGAATTTAAATACTTGTCAGACTCAATGTCTGCTCCTAATTCACTTAAGCTGGATGTTGATACGATTTTTGTTGGTTTATCAAAATATTTTTTAAGACTCATGTTTCTCTACTCTGAATTTATAAATTTTTTCACTTTCTTTATATGATTGTGTGTTGTCGTCGTAAAACGCTAACTTGATTCCGTAACTGTACCCGGGTTCAAGCATCGACATGTCCAAATCAAAATAACTACCTGATGCGTCATATGACATTAATGTTGACTTGTCGCTGCCGGTGTCGTGCGGAAAAATTAATAAATCATCGACATTCCTTATTATGCTAAATGATGCAGAAGTTTCTATTTGAAGCTCTGGCTCACTTACTGCCTTATTATAAATATTAGGATTCCAGTTTTTCTTTCTAGTGTAAACCCTAAATCTTGCAGTTTCTGTGTCGTAATATCTATGTTTTAAATTGGTAATTGTAGCGTATGTCTCATTATAATATGAAACGTTTGATGCCGATCGATCTTTTGGGTAAATTGTACCCGTATGAAATACGTTGCTTCCGCTGTACCATACATCATGTAAAGTATCATGTGATTGACTAGCAATCGCAAATGATGCAGAATAGACTCCTGTTTTGGTTGCTACTAATGAACCAGTAACCATTTCTAAACCACCCGCAGTATTATCAACACCACCACCATTAATTAATGTCAAAGCATTCCCCGTTGGCACTCCGCCAGAACTAGCATAAATTTTAACATATAAATTGCTTCCTGTCAAGGGAATATTTGTTAATTTTCCGTTAATTGTGTTATACAAGTACAAAGTATTCAAATTATCTGCTGCTGAAGCTAGTGGACTGCTATAATAAAAGCTTCCACGATCGTCCATTGTAGTTGAATCCCAACGGGCTTCGATCACCGGGCGACTGAAAAAGAATTCTGATGATCTAGCAGAGAAACGTTTTGTATAATATGAATTAGCATCTGATATTAATGATGTGGTTAGCTCAAGCAATAAACCATAATCTTCACCACTGTTTATAGTACTATTGAACACATCTTCAACATATTTTGAAATGTCAATTTCTAAGTTTTCATTGCCAATCAAAAAATCATCAGAAAAAACATAACTTGCACCGCCTACGACATCGCCGCCGGGCGTTGTCCATGGGGTACCGTCAGATCCAGACTGTTGAACTGCCAATGTAATCCCAGATAAAGTGCCGCTAATTGTAGACCCGGTTACTTCACCAGCATTAGACGCTGTAACATAAACAATCGCACCATCGATACTAGCTGCAAATTCCGAACGTGCATCAACAATATTTTTAAATGCAGTAGCGTGAGTTACAGGGTCACCATCGGCTCCTGTTAGGTCGACCTCAATATTTGTTACGTCAGTGGAACTAGGAGCGCTATCACCGGTACCATCATCAAACCAAAAGTTATATTGATTGTCACTGGAGTCGTGAAAAGCTAAGTAATTAACTCCAGTGCCGGCTCCATATGTTGCCTTTGCGGCGTCTGTAAACGTAACTTTTGTAATCTCTTTTACAGCCGGAGTTGAAGCAGTCACCCATGAGGCGGCGCCATAATCTGTATAATTATCCAAATCTAGGCCCAAGCCTTCTTCCCAAGTCTTAGAAACTGGTCTGGCAATAATCTTAAAATTAGAAGGCGTAGTGTGCGCATGCGCAACGTTATACATCTTTAAATAAAAACTGACGCTCCCGGAGGCTGGAATATAACTAGAACTCCTATCCATCTCTATTGTTCTAGAACCAGAAACCATTGAAGTGCCTTCAACTGGAAATTTAATTAATATTCTGGCTTGCTCTACACTTGTTGCGTCAGCTTGGCCATAAATCTTAAATACTTCCAATGAATCTGCTTGGCCGGAGTTTGAACCGGTACCTCTCGTTACTAAGTCTCTCTTGTACGCATTGACTATTGTGGTATCCATAATAGCTGTATATTTTTTAATTCCCATTATTTAACGCTCCCGTTTATATCCAATGTAGGGTATTTTATTTCATAAACACAATTGACCGGGCACATGATAAACCTTCCATCGCTAGTGATCATAGAATCTAAATCAAAAGACAATGAAGAATATTCACCGCCGCCTTTTCGGAAAACAGAAACATTAACAGCGTCTGCTACACCTTCAATTTTATTAAGCTCAGTGTATATTGTTGTAAATGAGAAAGGCTCTCCAATATCAAACTGTCTAGACATCTTTGTTCTTAATCTAACTAAACATGTCTCTAGAATGTCATATTTATTAGCATTTGATTCTGGCACAATTGTAAAAGTAATTCCTAAATTTACTATCTTTGCATCCATAATGTCAATTGAATCGTTAACCATTCTATAGTCATTAAGCCACTTTTTGATATTTTGCTTTATTACTGAGTTGGTTTCTACAAGATTTCCAACACTATCTTCTGAAATAACATATATATTCAAATTTCTTTTAAATGAGTCCGGATCTTGTGTAATGCTGCATCTTTTAACTGCACCGAAGCGTGGTGGCATAGAATACACTAGTGATTTATAATCTTTCTTTGTAACTGCTCTATTTTGTGTAGGAAAGTGGTTTTTAGTCCTAATTTTCAATTCATAAGCAGAAGGCAACGTAACATTCCCAATAACCGGCTCTTCATTATCACATTCAATTGACGCTCTTATTTCCGCAACTGTGCCGGCATCTAAGTTGGAAGGATCTGGAAATTGCAACCTTATGGTGCCAACTTGATTGATTGCCCCAACAGCAGCGTTAGGATTGCTGGAACTGTTCGTACGATATGTAATCCTAAGCGTTGTATTAACCGGAGAGACGCCAAATTTATCAGACCCTAATAAATTAGTTGGGTCAAAGCTGGTATCTGTAACATAATCCCTAGCATATTGATTTAAAATAATATTCGTTGGGTCGATTACTTTATCGATTTTGATGTCCTCTTCAGAGCCATAACCAAAAATTAAGTGGGTAGCTAACCTATCTCTCTCAACAACGAATCTTCTGGGTACGGAAACAGGCTTTAATATTTTTGGTGTACTATCTTTTGTCGCAGTGTCTGTATTGTTGATTTCCATATATACTGTATCTTGTGATAAATGGTCGACTTCATAATATCGATGACCTTCTTCGTCAAAGACTGAAAGTATTTCTGCTACGTTATTGTCTGGTATTTTTATTTTTCTAAAGCTTTTAAACTCATCAACTTTGACAAATTCTTGAGCAACAACACCGGAAACAATTTGACCTTTGGCTTTTATCACATAATGTGTTGGTAAACCAGTGGATGTATCAATTTGGCCAACAACCATTTCATTGTTTTCGTGTGAAAAATCAACATCCTCAATCAATAAATAACTTTCACCAGCAGAAGATATTACTTGACTTCCCCGTTTAATCATACCTAAATATGAACTATCAGGACCTAGACCGGTAGATGTTGCTGGTACTTTTACAAAAAAATTAACAACACCATATGAGCTTGGTTTTCCTTGAAACTTATACCCTGCCTGTCTAGCTAATTTAACAATATTTGAATATTCATTCGCAGTGTCGATAAAAGATTCATTAACTTGGTAATCTAGATAAAATGATAAAATATCCCCAATATATGAAACAGTATCAAACATTAATGAACCAAAACTAGCTTCACTAAAATCTTTATATGTTTCTGGGTAATATCTTTTTGCATGATTAATTAAATCAGCTTTTATCGATTCAAAATCTCTAGAAGTATATCTTATGAGATTTTTCTTAGTATCATCATATTTGGCCATTATTTTTCCTCATTTATTAAGCTGGTATTTCTAATTCCATGGATTGTTCTACGTTCAAAGGTTTAATCTTAAAGTCGATTTTAATCTTAACATAATTAGGTTGTATGTCATTGTATCCTGTAACATCAGAACTAAACGCTATATCAATAATATCTAAATAACTTAAGTAGCTAGCAACCTGTGATACAATCCTAGACTTTATGTCAGCATAAGTACTATTAGTGTTTGGCTCGAACAAGAATTTTTTTATTCCAACACCGAACTCTGGATCCATAGCTCTTTCTCCCGGAGCAGTCAAAATTACCATTTTTAAATTTTGCATAATCATTGGAATATAATCACTGTGCATACCGTATGCATTTCTAGGGTCAATACCAAGTGGGAGTTTTGGTGAATAACTTATAGCCATATAAAATACCTCACTATAATTATAACATTAAATAGAAAATATATTAGTTTTATTGACATCTTTAACCAGAAGTCCTAAATATATCTCTAAAAGTAAAATATGGTATTTCCGGAGACTTATCTGCTGCGTCTAGTAATATTAAATTACCATTCTGATCTACGACATTAACAGAGTCTCCGCTAAGCCTCGCAAAAGCATTGTAATGTACATCGGCAACACTGTCTCCGATTTGTTCATAATATGCATATTCATATTTACTACTGCCTTGCATAGTGTCATATTCGGCATTATATGCTTGAATAAATTTTATAGCATTCATTCTAGCTTCAGCTATAGCATGGCCCTGTACCACCAAACCATTCGAATCGGCAGGTATTGTGTAGGATCCAACAATTGAATCAAAATCTTTCAGAGCTATATCATCCCTAAAAATATATAAATTAGGTTCCTCAATTTGATATTTTATATTCCTTATCGAAATGGGCATGCCAAAATTGTCAGTTGTAAGCCATGGCCATTCTTCCCCAGTCCAATGTGAGCCTTGTAAATAACCACTAGGCTTAAGAAAAACTCGAATCCAATAATAGTTCCACATTGTCAAATATATAAGCCACACTTTATATCCGGTTATAATTCTTTTTTGGAATCTAGAGTTTTTTGCGTTCCAGCCAGTCGAAGTCATGCCGCTAGTGTCTTTGAGAAAATGAAATAAACTATATTGAACATCTGGGCCGGCCATCATTGCTAGTCGACTAGTTGATAAGCCCCATTCATTTGGAGCATTGGTCATATCCTCCACTAACGATGATTCATATTCGCTCATTAGCTCTTCCCAGATCGCGTCCATAATGTTATATAATGTTGTAATAGAGTAATTTTCAGTCATTTCTTGTTGGCTATCACTAGTCTGGCCGAAGGGGTTGCCGGGACCAGTTTGAGATAAATCTAAATCTGGGTTGACTGTGGTTAAACCTTCTTGGACGGTATAACCTGTTGTGCTTGTTGGTCCGGTTGCAGAGTTAACTCCCTCTTTAATTTCTGAGACTCTTTCTCTTTCTTTTGGTTCTAGAAATTCAGTGCCCAAATATATTAATCCAAATGGTCCCGGGATAATACCAGTAGCGATTGGTGGTGGAATCGCTACAGCAGCAGAGGCCAATTGTATTGGCAAGTCAATGCCGGCAGCCAGAGCACCAGATCTTACAAATTTAGCTATTTTAATATTGGGATCAAATTGTTCAGCTAATCCTTTAATTATCATAAAAGGAGTCATCGCTGCGAATTTTGCTGCAATTGCAGACGCGTCTGGTGTTGTGCTAGTAAAAGTAGTGTCTCGCTGATAAAGTCCAGAAGTGCCTCCTTTTTCTTTTATATCTCCATCGCGATATTTAAAATCGTCAAATCTTTTGTTTAATGTATTAAATGTTGCTTTAAGTTTTTGTTTAGTAGCGCTAAATACACCCTCTATGTTCGGTATGTGCATTGACGACATTGCTACAGTGTAAGCAAAAAACGCATCATATAAATTCTCAACCGGTATGCAAGAATCAAAAAACGCATTAAAAGTCTTTGCCGATTCTTGATGATCCGGATCAGATGAATTAATCCCAGACATTAAAATTTCCTTAATCGCAGGTAGATGACCTAACTCAAAGCGCTTTTCAAACGAAGAAAAAGTTGCTTTAGCTGGTACAGAAACTTCGATATTGCAAACGGGTATAGATATGAAATTTCCGATTACGTAATCATTAATAGTATCTATTTGTAATTTATTACCATCCGTATCAGTACTGAACCCAACAGAATCATAATTTTGTTCGATTATTTGAGCCTCTAATCGATTGTACTCATTCCTCAATTCCACAGAGTCATTCAATATATAACTTATATATTCATCCATTGTTAACCCAAGAAAAGTATCTATTGGCTCGCCGGTGACGACGTCGAGTGGAGGCAATTCATATTCAAAGCTACTCATGGTGCCGTCTTCGTGTACCATATCACCGATTAGTCGAGTTGGGATGATCATATTTGAGGCATAGTTTTCAACAAAACCTCCATTAATAATATATGGCAATTCAAGAGGATTTGCTGTTGATTTATCTTGCAAACTCTCAAATGCCATCTTAAGTATATCGTATTTAGAAGGAAGGAAAGATTCAATATCATCGGTACCAATTAAAGTAAAGTGCAGATTATTGTCTCTGCCGGGGTGAAGTTGGTGCAAAACTTTAACGCCGGCGCCGCCATTTGAGGCAACAAAAGTGCCACTATAATCTTCAGGTACTACATCGTCTGGAACCGTAGTTGCAGCGATTGCAGCGCTCACCCATCTTTCTCCAACTTGATTAATATCTTTATCTAGAAAACACAAATCTATACCAACCGTGACATATTCTAATCCCGTGTCCGGATGCGTATATTGATTGTTCGCCCAATTTGTTTCATTCCAAATATCTTTAATGTTGGCGGCGTTTCGTCGGATATATTTTTTCATGTAAAAAGTTGGCTTTACAATTGACAAATCAGCAGGACTTTGGTTGGTAGCTGGGGAAAGAAGTTCCATTAAATTCATAATCCCTTCGCGAGTGGATTGTATGGTTTTATAATTTAAATTTTGAAATGTCGTCGAAGCGTTCGGGTCATTGTTGTTAAATGTTACGATCGATAGAAAATCTTGATATCGATAAACATTCATACTCTCTAAAGTCGCTCTCTTGACATTTGCAAACGAATTTTTAAAAATTTCTTGCATTGAGATATTCATCAATTTAACTTCTTCAGTCATAAAATATTTCAATACTTGCACTTCATCATTAATATCTGGTAGGGTGCTGTCTGTATTTTTTCTTTGTATATAGATTTCCTTCATGGTGACCATTAATGCATCATAATATTCGGGACTAAAATCTCTTATATCTTTTTGGAAATTTTGAAAAATAATTGCAAAAAAGCCATCAGAAATTTCTTCTTTTAAAACTGTAGTTAACAAGAAAACTCCACGCATCAACAAATCAATAACATATATTCTTATTGTCAAAATAATGCATGCGTATAGTGCCGCTAATTGCAATTCTGTTTTGTCACCGGGCTTTATACTTTTAAAAGTACATGTGCTGTCGTAATACTCAATCGCCCTTTTTAGCGCACCATCAAAATCAAGCAGACTCTTAACTGTTTTATCAACGCCGGACCGGTTAATATTTGCTGCCCTAGGTTCTATCTTAAACGTCTGCATTAGCTTGGGGTCAAAAAGAGGAGAATTTTCGATTGCTTCCGCAAATAAATCGATTACAGATCTTATCATATTGTGAAAATGATTGATCCCATGGACTCCTAAAGTTTCATTTTCAACCGATTTGTTAATATTTTTGTGAGATTCAGTATCAGAAAAGCTATAATTTGTCTCATTATTCAGCGCGCTATTATTACCGTATAATCCAATAAACGCCAAATTGTCGATTATGGTAAGATTTATAGTATTAGAATCAAATAGTAATTTTTGTCTAATGTTTTCCTGCACGAAAGAATATAAATTCTGATCATATCTATTGTCTAGCGATAAATTGTCTAAAATTGAATTCACTGAAGACGCGCCGCTGCTAGTTTGTTCATCAACATTACAAAATGATGGCGTTGCTAATTTATCAAATTCCTGACAATCTGGCCGGCCTGATGTAATGTCATTCGGCAAATATAGAGCATCTTCAGTCTTGCCAAGTTCAGTGATCGCTAAGTATGGATTTCCAATGCTTACCGCGTATGTATAATGGTCAATATTACTATTAATGGGTATTTGTTTATCATCCAACTCTGGTGGTTCGTAGCGCCATGATGAGTTAATTTTATTAACCAGTCCGGACAAATTATTTTTCATCATTGGTGCAACTCTTTTGATTTCTCTTTCCTTTTTAATATGAATATCTAGATCTTCTGATATTTTATCTCCACCTAATGATTCATCAAAGGGTCTTTGATCAGCATTTGAGCTTCCGGCGCCGTGGCGATGGTCAATGGTGTTTCGAATCTGTTTATACATATTACCGCCGGTGACAGTATTATCAGTAATTTTTGTTCTTGTGACATGTCCAAAGAAGTCTGTTTCAAAATTGTAGATATCTTCACCAGAAACATATTCAGAAATAAAGTTTGGATTGACCATGGTAGTTTCAGCTTCGACCGGGACAAGCGTGTAGGTATCGGCCGGGCTAGTTGGTTCTTCCGGAAATGTATGCGCATATACTTCTCCTTCTTCTATTTTCAACGGCACATAATAAGATGTTGCATCATTTGCATCCGGGTCTGGGTGAATCATAATGTCTGGATATGTTAAAACATCCGATATATATGAGGTTTTAATTGTCTTTAAAGTCGACTCAAAAAATAAATCAGCAGCAAATTTCATGGCTGGTATTTGTGATGGCTTTGGCAAAAAGCCACATGCACTATCAAATGGTAACATGTCAGCACTATTCTTGTTAGCTGAAACTATCATGTTTACTAATTCATCCTTCTTGTCTTTAACAATATCGTTTATTTGTGAATTAATTTCCCCATCAGAAAGACCACGACAAGCTAGCATTTCACGTACCGATCTAAATCTTTTAGGAATGGATATACAATTGTTTGGATTTTGCGGTGTGTCACATGAAGCTTCTAAGGCGGCGGCTGGGTTTTGAATTGTCTCTTCACCATATGAAGTGTTCAAACATGATGCTATAGGTACTCCCGGATTTAAATCATATAGTTTTTCCAACGTAGACACCAAATCGTCATCGATCATATCACCAATCTTGCCAAACAAATCTTCAGCGATATCATCTGTTAGAATACAATGAATATTCGGATAATTTTCGGATATTTTCACTAATAATTCGTATATACCATCGCTAATTCCGCCTCTTGTGGAGGACCGTATAACTCCTATTAACTCATTTGGGGTTAACGTTTCGCATACTTCATCCATAAAAGCATACTGTTCTGACCTAGGGATAACATCCGGACATTCTTTACAAATACCGGTTGATGATCTCTCTAGAGCTTCCTCGAATATTTCATCCATGAAGTCTTCCCACTTGATTGTGCCACCAGATGCTTCATATAATTCTTTCAAACATTCTTGTCCATACAAAGCATCATTAATAGAATCAGGGGTACCATTAATGCATTCGTCTAAGATATTAACCATTGATTGTATAACACTTAAAATTGCATTCTTAACAGCCTCTTTGATGGCAGTCATAATAAATTTAAAAACATCAGCCATGATATCATCTAGAAAATCTAAATTAAAAGCTCTCATGTCAAATGTTGGGTTACCAAATACATTATTAAAGCTAAAATCAAATTTTGATTTTCCTAATACGATATCTGGTATTTCAAAATTGCCTTTAATATTTGCGTATTTTGTTTGCACGGTCTTTACAAAACCAAAGAATGCAGATATTTCGTCCTCTAATCCTAGACATTGGATTACAATATCCATAAAATTCATATTGGCAAAGTTATTTATTGATGCTGCCAAAACCGCACTATTCTCGGTAGCTGCCAATATTGGCGAATAAGGGCCGGCATTATTTAAAATATCTATTTCAGTCAGCTTAGTGCCAACAATTTGACTAATCGATCCATGCATGCTGTCGACAATTTTTGATTTACGGATTACTTTGTGTATATTTTCTAATATTCTTTCTCGCACTTCAATAGCGCTGAGGCCCTGCAAAGTTATTGGCATATCCGGATTGTCAAAGTCGTACCTTATCAATGTAGGCACTCCGCTGACAATCATTTTTGACAATGCTAAGACAATTGTTCTAGAAGATAAAAAATCTGTTATTTTAATTTTACAATTTTCTAATGGATCTGTTGTTATTTGAACTCCAAAATTGTCTTGCAGATAACTAGTATCAGGTAAATCTGTCAATACCCCAAAAACACCACCCATAGAATAAAATTCAACACCATTTTGATCTGTTTGTAAGGTTGCTTGAAATGAAAATAGATGATATGGGTCAACACCGATTAGGTCTAACAATTGCATAAATTGCTCAATTCCTAACGAAGCATTAATAAATAAATCGACAAAAACCTTAAATTTTATTGCTTCCGGAACACATTCATCACTAGAAAAGATAATTCTCTTTAATCTCTCATATGATACACTCTGTAAGAAGCCACGAACTAACACTTCCTTTGAATCTTGTATTTTTAACTCTTTCGAAACACATGCTAATACTTTTCCGATGATGTCTTTAAGGCCAATTTTAAACATAATTTCTGTATATATGTCTTCAATTGTGCCTAAATTGGGAATCAAACTAGGTAAATCGTTGTACAAAGTATCACCAACAAATTCTCTAGATTTCCTGTTTTCCCTTAGAACTCCCTTAGTAACGTTAGTGTCAGAAATATAAGAATTAATCTCATGCAACATATTAATGTCAAAATATGGATTATTGTTATAAAATCTGGCTCTCTGGAAAAATACATCTAGAGGGTTTCTGCTCATATCCTTAGATTTGGATGATGAAGATAACCTCTTGGTGGGCAAAATAGTTGGCGTTTTTACAAAATATTTTGATGCGAAGTTAAACCAGTCAATGTTTGACTTTAAATCACTAATAACATCATATATACTGATCAATACATTGGTTGTGTTGGATCTTTTTGATGATTTTTTGTTTTTAAAATTGTCAAACCCAATAGACAATTCAGTACTGAAAGGTTGTGCATATAGAGCATATATAAATAAGTCGCAGTTATCAACGCCCAATTCTATTGTATATTCTTGAGTGTCATCATATCTAAGACCATTATCAGATATTAATTTTTTAATCGATAAAAACATATTATTTAAATGTTTCTTTTCTCTTTTAAAGTTTACACCCTTTACGTTACCTTTGAATGATTTAACTTTGTCATGATATAGGTCAAATTTTCTTGCAATATATTTAATTTGATTGGCAAATTTACTAGTATTTAATAAAACAGTTCGAAACGTTTCGCCGTCTGATGTTTCGCCAACCAAATTTTGACTTAATTGTTCTAAGTCTTGCCCCTTTTGGGCCAATGCATTAAAATATTTAGCGTGAATAGAAACCAAGCATTTTGTTTTTTGAGATGGTCTAGGCGGTACGTGAAATTTTTTAATTTTAATAAAATTTCTATATTGTAATAGTCTTTGTATTTCTTGTTCGCTATCTTCTTTTGCATAATATTTCAAAAGACCTCTTAGTCCTTTTTCTCCAATTTCATCTATTTCTGCTTGATCTTTTGGAATCGATTCTAAATTTGATTCAATTGTTATCATATATTCTTGAGTTTTTCTGTTATAAAATGGGTTTCTTTCATCCTTTTTATACCATTTGCCAATCGAATAATTGTTGTCAACTATAGGAAAAAGGGTAGTAGTTTCCGGAATCTTAAAATTAATTGTGCCGGCAGAGTTTTTAATTGGCAATATATCATATACTTTAAGATAATATACATCTTGTCTGTCGGGATAATTTGCATCTGGTATTGTCACCATGGCCCAATCTAAATTGTCGCCCATATGATAATCTAAAACTTCAACAAATGTTTCTTTGGAAATTTTAAATACTGGAGTTAAATCATCCTTTCCATGGGCATCATATATACGTATAACATCACCACCATGCTCTGAAACAGTATAGTGGGTAGCGTTTGGATATAAGATGTAATCATCATCTATTCTTTGATATAAATTTATTGGCATACTTTAAACCTTAATTAACGTTATTAAATTTACTATTGATATATCTTGCTCCGGCCGGAGTTAGATAAGTAAACTTGAAATTTCTCAAATTGTATCTTGCAGATGCGATCGCTTGCAAGGTTTTTCCTGCTTGCTCACTCATACATGTTATGCCGGCTGGGACTAATGTTTGCGAAGGAGATGTTGGCGCGCCAAAGAATGGCGAAATATGATAGTGTTGCATAATTTCGGAATTAAACTTCATTTGATATTGTAAATATGAAGTAAAATTGCCCATGAATTGATCAATTAAATCAAAGGCTACATCCAGAGATTCTGTCAAGTTATTCCCCAATACCATAGGTTGTAGCTCAGAATCGTCATTTCCGGCGATTAAATCGATTCCTTTAACCGAGACTATATCTCCACCTTGTGAGTTCTTAAGATCAGTTTTTGTGACCAATTTGATCCCCTCGCGAGCAATAATCCTAATAGCATCAGATTTTATTGCAATTGCTGCTCTAGATTTAGAGTCTCCAACGACACCCGTTATAAGGCCAAAGTTTTCGTCCACATCGGTTTTTTGAGAAATATATATTCTAGATGCATCAATTTTAAAATTTGGATCACAAAATATGCGCTCTCCTTCAGTGCTGACAGATTGTTCTTGTCCGGACATTCTTCCTACAACAACGTCGATTGTAAAAGCACTAGTGTCACCACGACCTCCATATCCTGACATTTTAGAAGCTGGGCGGTCACGGCCAAACATAATATAGGCATTTCCATTTTTATACATCTTTTCGCCATCTGCAAAAGCAAATTCTGGGTATGGCTCAATCATCTTACTTATGCCAATGCCAGAACCACCTTTCCCTTTCTTATAGGCTACGGAATTTTCCATAGTACTTTTAGTTTGAGATGGTAAATTATTGATATTAACGTTATCTTTGTATGTCATAGTTTATCCTTAATTAGTTTTTGTATGTATATGTTGTGGGTAGTCTTCAACACAAACTTCAGTATTACCTAGAGAATTGGCTGCTGCTTTGAGAGTTTGAACATATCTAGTATTTTTCATTTGGTTCGGTGGCATATTTTGCGCATTAGGTTCATTCATTGCTGCATGTACAGAGTCTGTATGGATATCAACAGATTTTCCGGTAATATGACCAGATGGAGCAACGGTTTTACCAGCTAACATTATTTTATATCTTGCAACAGCATTTGCTCTAATAGTTGAATGACTCAAGCCATCTCTTAGGCCAGACATGAAAACCTCATTTTTAATAATTTGTTGCCATGATTTCTTATATACCGCATCATATACCATGGTGTTTATTCTACCAGATGATGATTTGGCAACAATTTTATCAAACATTAAATAAATCATTTTTTCAATGGACATAGCGCCATTGACGATTCTTAATTTACTATACAAAGATCTACCAGAAGAAAATGCTGCGCTTGATTTAGGTAAAGATCGATAAACATTTTCTGAGAGTTGGTTCATATACTCGACTACAGAATCATTCATTTCGACGCCCGGTTCAGATGACCATCCTAAATTGGAAAAATCCCTATTTTGTTGTGACATATCAAAAATATTATTACCAGTGTCAGCAACGACATTCCCATTACCAACAGCACTGTTAGATCCGGGGTTGACACCAAATGGATCATTCCCTGCTTGGCCCGGGCCAGCGGGGGCTTGACCAGCAGAACCACCACCAGCAGGAGAGCCACCGCTTGATAATGCTTTTCCAGCAGCATTAGATCCCCCCACAGAACCAACTGCACCGGCAGGATTGCAATCAATTACTGGCATGCCGTTAGAAGGTGGAGTAGCTTTTGCATTTTGCGAAGATCCGCCACCATAACCTCCACCCGGGGAAGAATTGGCCGCTGCGCTAGCAGATGAGTTGGGAGCGCCGGAAATATTATTACTGTTAGGGCCACCTTGCTGTCCTTGTGTAGAATTTGGCCCAGCAGCACATGTTGGGTTGTAAGGAGTACCAAAAGATGTATCATTGAAAGTAGGGCAGCTTTTTTGTGCTTGCGCAGGAGTTGAAGATGGTAACTTGTTCCTGTCACTTTCTGGTGATGGCGCTTTTTCGGGCTTAAGTAATAGCGCTGGATTAACGGTGTCATTAAACATTTCTATTCCGGCCTTTACCATATCTATAACCGAATTACCACCGTTTGGATCAATATAAAGGTATTTGTCCGGATCTTCATTATTATTACTAGCAGTAGAAAAATCCAAGTTTGCTTGGGGCACTTCCATGTTGCTTACAACATTCCACCTAGTTCCTACAAAAGAAGCCATGTGTTCACCAACCGAAGACCAACTAGATATACAAAAAGATTTTATCTTTGATATTCCGGTATTATTTTCTTCAAAAAATTTATTCAATTCATTCTTAAAAAAAGTAGGTGTTTTGACCCCGCTAGTGGCACAATAAGCACCAGAGGATTGATCATAAAAATTGTTGCCACTTATACTAAAAACCGGTATATAATTTCTAGAAATTGTTATTGGCAAAGCCGTATTTTCATATAACAATTCTCCCTCATATAACCTCTTGTGTAAAGATAAAATTGGATCGCTTTGTCCCGGTTCATCATATATATAGTTGTTGTCACCTATGAGCATGTTTTTATATTCTTTTGAAACCTCTTCTATCGTTTTTGGATCCATTTCATCAAGATCAAGTGGCTGGTCATAGGCTTGGCCGGTATTAGGGTCGATGGCGAGCAATGACAAGCCGGAAGCAATGCTAGCGCCGAATTGACCATATTGATCATTCCATTTTGCATCGATTAAGTATATGTCAAATCCATAAAAAACTTCATATGGAAAATTAGTTTGATATGTTATGGGCAAGAGAGAACTTAATTGATTAGTAGCGGGATTCTTTATTCTGTCTTCTTTCATAAACCACGGCAAATACACTCCGGCTAGCATTTTATATTCTCTAGCTTTTGACTTAACTAGTTCAGAAAGAATCCTAGCAGAAAGAATATGTTCATCGTTTGCAACCTGTATCGCATATGAAGCATCCGGGTTCACAACAACACCCAAAGCTCCAATTCTTTTAGCTAGCCGAAACATATATCCAACAAATGATCTAGACATTTTTTTGTTTGCTCGACCCCATAAAAATATTGAAATACCAGCCTTTGAAAAGGCCCGGGCATATTCACTTAGAATTGAATATGCATATGTTTTTTGTTCTGGTGATGAAATATCACCTTCCGGTGGGCCTTGCCAAAGCGCTTCAATAAATACAGTGTCGACACCAGCTTTTCTAGCTCTTCGAATTGCAGCCAATGGGGTTTGAATAAATTTACTATTTCCTAATGAGCCGGCATATATAATCATACTTTTCGAATTCTCTCTAACCTCAACATTACGACCGATTGCATTTTTAATATTAGTCGCAATGGAGCCGGCTTTATCTTCTGTCATGACAGTTGAATTGAAGTTAGGTTGAGTGCCGCTATAGCCATTGCCGGTTTGACCGGTAGCTGCCGGGGCAGAATAAGGAACTTTAAAGGGATAATCTTGTTCAATAAATATTCTATCTGAATGTCTGTTTCCAGTTTCTGGGTCAATATTAGAGATCTTAGGTGATGGGCTAGCTGTAGAAGAAGAACCCAGTTGATCTCCTTGTGGGGATTGCGCTTTTAACTCCGGAGTTCCACCAAACCCCTCTCTTGGACTACATACTAATCCCGGCGATACAGTGGACGCATCCATAGTGACTATTATGCCACCTTTCATATTTTTCTTGTCGATAAAATCGACTATAACAATGTCTTCTGGGGAAACAGGGGCAACATCTGCGCCACTAAATGTAAATGAAGGATACATATTAATGACAGCTTGATGTGGGCCATCATCAGACCCGAATTCATCTGGTATTGGTAAGTGTGCATGGATTTCCGGAATTCTAACTTTTACAGTTACAGTAGGCGGTACTTGAGCTTTTATGTCTGCAAAAAATCTAAATAGATAATCATCTGGAGCAGATAGACCTTGGGGTTTATCAACTCTTAAAACAATACCTCTATATGGACCAGTGTTATCAAAAACATTGGTTTCCATGCTCTCTTTCAGAGATTTCTTCATTTGACCAAAGAATGAGTTTGGTAATCGATTAGAAATCTTAGATTTCGCAGGGTTTGGAGATATCGGGTTTAGTGCTCCATCTGGTATACCTTTGGCCATTTATTTTTCCTCTTCATCTTCCTTAATTAAGTCATATAAATTATTTTTATCACTAGCGGAAAAATTAAAGTTAGTACTCTCTTTTTGCTCTTTTTGCATAATTGCAGAAATTTTAACTAACTGTTCGTTTGATCTTTGAAGTGTTTCCACATATTTAGCTGCGGTTAAGCCAACTTCTTTATGATTTTGCTCATTCTTGGCTAAAAATTGCATCAAATCCTTAAGAAGTTCATTTGTGATTTGCCGATCATTACGTACATTAGCGATTGCTTCAGCAATATATTGGTCTAGTTTCTTACTCAAATGTTCCCCTCCTCCCAATCATTCTTGAAAGATTTATATTTAACTCTCATCTTATTTAATTGTGCTACAATTTGCTTAGTATTTAAACCGGTGATTTCTCGCAAGTATAAATAAATAGCTTTTTTGTTAAATATTTCTAGTTTATCCGCATTAGAAAATATAGTTTTTATAGCTTCATAAACCTTTTTCTCGTTTGGGCGCATATTAGTTGAATCCCAAGAATTTATTTCAGCCCATAAACTAGTCCAAAATTCTTCCTTCTCTTTGATTAAAGTATAGTTTTCATCTGTTTGTAGAATCGCACTGTTGTGGTTCTTCCTAATATAATCATCAATAGAAATCTCTCTTTTCATCTTCTTTGATGTTTTCTTAACTTTCGCAATAAACCAATTTTTAGTTATAACAGAAAAATAAGAAAAAGCTTTTGAACCTTTATTTGGGTTATATTTGTCCAAAATAGTAGTTAACCAAACTTTACATTCTTCTTTTAAATCATCAATATTAGGAAGAGTTGTAAATTTGTATGTGTACACAATCTTGTCTACCATTTCATCAAACGCTGGTTTTATATAATTTTCATACAAATGACATTTTTCATTATAACTGTCTGTTGCGACATATTGTATAATTGCATCTTCATGCACTTTGGTAAAATATTTTCTTTGAGTACCTGTGCCTCTTCTTCTACCTCTACCCCTCTTGGTTGCTTTCTTCGTTGTCGTCAATTTTTTCTCCAATTTCATCTTCGAAAAGCACTAGCATATTTGTATAAGAATTTATACTTTCATCAACTACCTTCATATGAGTTACTAGTGCTTCTAGTGTTTTGTCACCATAGTATGTCTCTTTTTCATATACTGTTTTAAGATGGTTGGAAAAATTTGTCATAATAACGCTGATATTGTCAAACTCTTGAGTAACATCAACTAGGTTTCTCAAGAGCTTAACGATATACCAGATTAAAATAAAATTTAAAAGTACTGAAATGGATAAGCCAATATACATTATCATTTCTCAATACCCTTATTTTTAAGTTCTTTTTTCATTTCAGCCAATTGTTGTTTGTTTTTTTCGATAAATTCATTAGTAAGATCACCGGTCTTTTTTGTTTCTACCGGAGGCTTATAATCTGAAACCATCGAAGGCACTCTGGTTAGTGAATCTGTTGCATTACACATTTTACATTCACTCAATGTTTCATTCATACCATGCCAAACATCAAAAATTTCTAAACATAAATCGCAATAATATTTATACCTAGGCATTATCGACATTATTCCTAGTAATTGGCGGATTCAACACAACCAATTCCTCATTAGGGCCATTTGCAAATTTCATCCCTTTCAACACTGGGACAATATCAGTCTGATTCATGAGACTATTTTGCAATGCTAACATCACCGCACCTAATGCTTGATCTGAAAGTGTCTTGTGATCTGCTTTTTTATTGGAAAGTTTTACTTTCTTAAACTCACCATCATTACTAAATTTATAATCCATTATTTTTCTCCTTATTATAATCTTCTTCGTACATCATTTCAGCCAATTCTTGAAATGTAATTCTCGGTTTCCAACCGAGAGCATTTTTAGCTTTTGTTGGGTCGCCCCACAGTTTGGGTACCTCACACGGTCTATAAAATTTTGGGTCAATAAAAACATGCTTCTCAATATCTAAATTGGCGTATTTAAAAACATGCTCCAGAAACTGTTGTACTGAATTTGTTTGACCTGTTGCAATAACATAATCATCGGGCTTCTCTTGTTGTAACATCAGCCACATTGCCTCTACATAGTCACCGGCAAACCCCCAATCTCTTTGGGCCTCTAGATTGCCTAAAAACAGCTTTTCTTGCAATCCTAGCTTAATACGGGCAGCAGCCTTGGTAATCTTTCTCGTAACGAAGTTTTCACCCCTTCTTGGCGATTCATGATTAAACAAAATCCCAGAAGAGGCATGCACATCATATGATTTTCTATATGTTCCAACCATATGATGTGCAGCCAATTTAGCGCATGCGTAAGGAGATACTGGTGAAAAGACAGTATTTTCACTCTGTGGACATTTTATATTATCTCCAAACATTTCAGATGTAGATGCTTGATAGAATTTACAATCTGGCTTGAGCAACCTTATTGCTTCAAGAGCATATAAACATCCCATTAAATTAATCTCAGTTGTACTTACCGGAGTTTTAAATGAAACGCCAACATGAGATTGTGCAGCTAAATTATAATATTCATCAGGTTGATAATTCGAAACAATTTGAAATAAAGACGAACTATCTGTAACGTCAGCTTCTTCAATATGAAATTTACTATGACCTATTAGGTGTTTAATATTTTCGTAACTGTTACTACATACAGTTCGTCTTTTTAAGCCAATTACGGTATAGCCCTTATCTATCAAAAGATCTGATAGATAAGAGCCATCCTGTCCATTAACTCCGGAAATAACAGCTACTGCCATTATGTGCCTACCGTGGTGGTCTTGTCGACCAAATCTGTAAACTTTTTATACATTTTCTCTTCTGTGAATTCAGAGTTTATATGCTTCTTTAACTTGGTTGCTTTTGACTTCCATTTTCTATGGTTTGTATACACATCTCTCATCATTCTTTTTGCATGTTCTAAGTTAGGATATGCCCATCCACTTTCTTCATGAAGAACACCGGGCCATGCGGCTCTTTGGTCGATCTTACCCAAATCATATTTAATCGAAGCAAACATATCTTTATTCTTTATTTGCAAGAAATCTAAATGACCGCTCCATCCGGTTGCAATAACTGGTAATCCATTAGTGGCTGCTTCGAAAAGAGGCAATCCAAACCCTTCACCATGAGTCATAGAAACAATAGATTTAATTTTCTTATTTGTATAAAGACCTTGCATTTCTCCATCAGTCAAAGAGCCGTGTAATAAGTAAATTTTACACTTTCTATTCTCAACATCTGCTTCTTTAGAGATTGATTTTACCAAGCCAGTGATCCGAGCTTTAGTGCCATAATAATCCATTGTGCTGTTGTTGGCGCCAAAGATCTTCAAAATCAAACCAACATCTTCATTGTCACCAAATTCTTCAACAAAACTTTTAACAACAGACTCAATATTTTTCCTTGGGCCGGCCTGAGCTACAACTAAAAAGTTAAATGCAGTTGTTAGATTGATATCAACTTTTTCGACTTCTACATTTGTTTTTGTAGGGAACCCAACATAATCAATTGGTGTTTCACATTTAAAAACATGTTTTGACTTATCTTCTTTATTGGTAGCATCATATTGTGTATCACGATAAATGTCTGCGGAATGTTTTGAAATTGTAATAATGCTATTCATTTTGTTGCCGACTTCAATCCATTCCGGAGCAACATTCGTCGTTTCAATCCCCGCAGTGTACCCAATATTAACCGGCGCAATCTGCTTCCATTCATTGGGAATAGTCGTTTGAATCGATGCATCAAACTGTCCACCTGATTGTTGGTATTCGATAGTGCTTCGAAGAGTAGAATCAATAAATCTTCTTTCTTCGTTATCTTCCCATAGCCAACCGGTCTTACCCCAACTAGTGTTATGCAAATATATATTATACTCATCTGTTTTAGTTCTCATTGATCTCAATGCAAACCTAGCCATTTCTCCATATCCTGATCTAGATAAAAATGGTCCTACAATCAAAAGATTCTTTTTACTCATTATGCTACCTCCTCGAAACGATATCTTTGATAATTCTTTCTATTTTCCCATGAACCATGTCTATCATAAATGTCTAACATAAGTTCAATCCATTTTTTCTTAAAGTCATCGAAATTATAATTTTTCATAACATGTTCGCGACCTTTTCTTCCTAGGCTTCTTCTCATCTCCTCCGTGTAGTGGAACATTTTTGTCAAAGCATTTACAAAATCATCTTCTGATATTCTGTCTTCGTAGATATAAGGTACCTGTTGTGAGCCAATAATTGCTTTTGAAGATGGTTCAATGCCGATTCCAAACCAATTTGTTCCATCTGTGACTTGTTCCTGTAGGCCACCGGTCATATTAACAATGATCGGCGTTTCACAAGAGAGAGATTCCAGTGTGGCCAAACCAAATCCTTCAGCATCTGAAATGTTTATAGTACAATCGGAAATATTATACAGCATAGCTAATTTATCAGGCGCAATCTTTGTGGTTGATAATAGCACTTGCCCATCTTGCAAACCTAGATCATGCATAATAGCTTCCAAATCTTGCCCATATTGATCTTTTGGGTCGGTATGTAATATCAAACTAGCCTTGTCATGACCAACTTTATCTAGAAAGTTTTTAAACCAAAAAACCAGACTTCCAGTTTGCTTTCTTCTTGCATTTCGGTTATTCCACATAAATAACATCTTGCCTTGTGTATTGTGGTGCTCATCAAAACTTTCACGGAATGGAGCAACATCTTCGTCTGGTAGTCTCTTGAAAATATCAGAATCAACAGCGTGTGGCAAGTATATTTCTTCTGTATTAGGTGCAACATTTTGCACAATATCAGATGTTACTTTAGAAATTGTCGCAATCAAATCATTAGACTCATAAAATGGCCTATTATAAATTGGGTACGGCTTATTATCCCAAACATGATAATAAATCATCGGCACCAAGGGCCTAAGTTCTTGTTCAATTTCCCATAGCCATCCCCAAAATCGGGGGTCAGTCATAAACCAAACCATGTCGGGTTTCTCTTGTCTAACAATTGACCTAATCATATCCTGCGTACCATAATTATCTACAGGATAAATTCGCCAATCGTCTCCATATTCTTCTGTTTTTTGTGGTTTATAGTCTTGATGCTTAATAGCACCACCAAGACTCAGTACTTCAAATTTACCCGTATTTAGGAGGGCTTCTATAATATATTTAGTTTGTGTACCGACCCCCGAAGGTGAAAGGGGATGATCTGAAATTGTAATCAATTTTATTTTATTAGTGGTTGTCATTATACTTTATATCTCCTTTTTATATTTTATGGACACCATTTTGTCTTGTAAAGTTCACATTTCGCGCATGAACTTTTATTTTTAATATAAACTTTTTTATGTATATTATGCAATGCTTTGTTCAATAGTTTTAAAGCATTTTTCGTTCGCTTTGGTCCGGATGTAACTTCAAATATTTCGACATTTTTGCTCTTTGCTGTTCTTTTTAGAAGACCAAAATGGCATTTAATATTTTTTGGATCAATATCATGTTTTAATCCATAGTAATGCTTATAAAATACCAACTGGTATGTTGTCATAATGTCAGATTTTCTCTTATAATCCCAACCCCATGAGCATGTTTTCCAATCTAAAATATGATACATATCTCCAACTTTAACAACTAAGTCGATATATCCTTTAAATTTAAAGTCATCAAGTACAAATTCGGTAATATCGTCGTATATCTGCTCTTCGCAAGATACTATTTCCATATCAGGACCAAAATAATCAGCCAATACAGAATAATAATTGTCAATCAATGCAACGCCTTGAGAATTAAAGCTGTCAATCACAGTATTCTCATATATTACGTCTGTATCTAGAGTGGATAATTGTTCATCAAAGTCGTTTTGAAAAAAGTCATATTGCTCGCTCTCATTCACCTCTTTTAAAAGATATTTTTCAATAGTACTATGCATAGCTGTACCAAACGCAGTATAAATATTGCCAGAAAATGCACCGGCAACTTTATCAATATTAACTAATTTGTGATAAAATGGGCATTTTACCCAGTTTTTTATTTGCGAAAAAGAGATGTGTTTTGTCATGAATACCTCTAAGTAAGTTTATTTTTGCGCCTAGACCTTTTTGGCTTATTTGCAATACTTACTTTAGACGTTTGAGCAGTTTGTTTTATTTCATTTTTTTCAACTTTTTTTACATTTTTTTTCTCAAAAATCCATGAACCCACCAAAACACCTTCTGTATTGCCTTTTGTGACGTAGTTTGTAATAAACAAAGGGCCAGATGCTGGTTTATAATCATCTAGAGATTTACCTGAGTTAGCTATCAAACTATTGACGTTATCTATATTGACTCGTTCAATCGGCTCATTAATAAATTCTCTTTTATTAAGCTCAACTGTTACGGTGACAGCAGTGTCATGTTCTTCAATTTTGAAATTTTTCATATTTCCTCCTTATTATCTCAAATCAAATTTGCTAGATTTTTCTAGCGCTACAATTTTTTTATACACTTGAGGGCTTATGTCGATGATACTGTTACCACCATGTAAATAATATGACTCAAATGCAGTTGCAAAGTATTCACGAAGTGAAGTTGCTGCATAGGCACGAACAAATAAAGTTGGCGCAATGTTCTCTATCTTCTTATATCCAATTTTTTTATATAATAAATTATCAAATTCTTTATCATATTCAATATTTAAAAAATCAAAATAATTTAAATCATAATCTTCATCATCATTTGCTAACAAATCATGCAATCGATTTCTTTTTCCTAGAAATTCATTAATTATTTTCTGATCTTCGTATATTTTTTCTGCGAATTTCTCCTCAACACAATGTGCAATTTCGTGCACCAAATCGTCAATTATGTTTTTATTACCATCTTGCTCATTATCAATAAACACATGACCGTCTTTATGTAAAGCGCTAATTCCCCTTTTTTGTAAAACATCAAACTGGCCAATCTTTATTGACTTAAGTTTTGTTAGAAAAACATCAGGTATGTTGTTTCTAATTAAGTCCAATATTTTTGGTATATCGACATTTTTTGGGGGCTTATCTTTAATATAGACTTCTACATCGCGATTAAGTTGATACCTTCTTTTTTCATTTAGATATTGTTGATTAGATTTTTTAATTGCTTTCAGTAGATTGTTTCTCGTTGAGTTGCTCATTATATAGCTTTTCTCCCATTTCTGCGTCATGAAGTGCCTGATGATAGCCTCTGATAAAATTCTCTTCTGCAACTGCTAAAAGAAATTCTGGAAAATCTTCACTCATAACATGTACAATATGCTCAACAGTTACATCATTGTTCTCAGGCAACACTTTATTGCCCACATAATTAACTAAAAACGTCTTCAAATCATTATTTGATTCTACAGTTTCATCCAATACTGGACTTCTATCCCAATCATTCATTAAATTTACTCCTTAATTACTAGTAATTATAACCGCAGTTTATTAGTTTGTCAAGTATTTTTTTTATTTTCTGCAAAATTTTAATCTACAAGCTGATTTATTTACACCACCATAAAAACTATAAACTGATTGCCCTACGATGTATGGTGTTATTAGTGGCGGGATTTCTTCGAGCTTTGGTGGCCACATTTCAAATACCTCTTTTGAGCCGCCACCAAATGGACCTTGTTCTTTTATTTTTGTAAGCTTCCAGCGTGGCTTCCAACGAATGGTGCCCCATGCAGTTTGATTAGAAGAACCAATAACTTTACCTTTTTCATCATATAAGAATGTTTGAAAAATAGAATATTTATCACCAACAGAAACAACAGTACGGAGAGTCCAATGCGAATTTTGCATGCCACATTTAACAGCGTCTCTATAATCACATTTATTATATGTTGGCATATATTTTATGTTTCTCCAATCATAAACATTAATTTCACCTTTCCAAACTTTGTGCGCTGCATGATATTGCAATCTAGAATTAAGCGTAGATGTTTTTTGTGCTAGGTTTGAAATCATCAAATTCAATGGCATTGATGTGCCTACTTTTCCATCTGGTGCATGGACTTCAGTAATATCAACATAAATTTGAATTAATTGATAATCTCCTCTTTTTTCTTCAACAACAATAGTACTATCTGGTTGTTGCGCTAGTGCAAAAGACATTAAAAACAGCAATATAAACATTTCTTCTCCTTTATAGAATCTTGGATGCTTCAGTAGCTAAGCGACTTCTTTCGCCTTTTTTGAAGGTAATATGACCGGCTAATGGAGAATTTTTAAACTTTTCTATACAATATGTTAAGCCATTAGACGTTTCGTTTGTATATACGTTGTCAATTTGCTCAATATCTCCTGTAAGAACGATCTTTGTGTTTTCTCCAACTCTTGTAATGATTGTTTTAACTTCATGTGCAGTTAAGTTTTGGGCTTCATCAATGATAATAAAAGCATTAGAAATAGAACGACCTCGAATATATGTCAATGCTTCAATCTCTATTTCGCCAGTCTCGATATATCGCTTGAACATTGTGCGATCATTCCCAAGTATAAATTGCATATTATCTTGAATCGGCATCAGCCATGGCAACATTTTATCATGCATAGACCCGGGAAGAAACCCGATATCTTTTCCAAGTGGCTGGACCGGTCGTGATACAACAATTTTTTTGTATTTGGGATCTGCAATATCTAAAACTTTATTTGTGCCCAGTGCTTGTTCCATTCCGGCAGCGATAGCCATTAATGTTTTTCCGGATCCAGCTTTTCCAATAAGAGTAACCAACGGGATACTATCATCAAATAAAAGATCATATGCAAAAGATTGCTCTTTGTTCCGTGGAGAGATCCCCCATGATAATGATTTTTTTTCTTTTATCTTTACTAGTGGAACACTATGGCTTATAAACCTAACTAATGCTGTTTTTTTAATATTCGAAGAAGATTGAAGCATTAGAAACTGGTGGGGATAAAGTTTGGTTTTTTGCGAATATGCTAATTCTGATGGTATTAATATATCCTCGCCGGCATAATGTTGCTCAATCATTTGATCATCCACCACTAAAGTTTCAAACCCACTGTATAGTTTTTCAGCATTTTCAACAACTTGTGATGTTATATAGTCTTCTGATTCAAGACCAATAGAGTTTGCAATAACTCGCATATTAATGTCCCTAGAGACAACTACAGTCTTTCTTTTTGCCCATGTCTTTTGTACTTCCAGTGCGGAAGATAAAATAATATGATCTGGAATATCTGTAGATAATGAATTTGGAAGAATTTCAGCTTGCGATTCACAAACCTTAATTATTCCTTTTTTGGGAGCCGATCGCACTCCTTTGTTTAAAGAACCTTTTGCCCTTAATCCATCTAGATGTTTAATTATTTTTCTTGCATTAAAACCAACTGAATCTTGTCGTTTTTTGTGTTTGTCAATTTCTTCTAATACTTTCAAAGGTATGAATATATCGTTATTGTCAAAGTTAAAAAGTGAATCAGCGTCTGATAGGAAGACGGAGGTATCGATCACATAATTTTTTTTAGCCATTTTTCACCTTATTAAATAATATTGCTATTATTTCTACTATAAGTAGATCAGCGACATAGTTAATTTATGAACCCAGTGAGTTTTTTTATGAAATGAGATACCTTAGAATGTTGCCTTTATTATTTTTATCCTGTAGCTTAAAGCTAAACCATATAAAACAAGTAGATTATATGAGAAACCCAGCCGTATGGCAGCAAGGAGTATTTAGAGTAAATTCTTATGATGAAGCTGAACTGTGCAACATAGATGATAAAGAAGGTACTTCATGTCAAAAAATTAATGGTATGTCGACCGGTACTGGATTTGCTGTCGAGACAACCAAAGAAAAAAACAAAACTCATATTGTAACCGCTGCTCATGTTTGTTCGTTAGAAATGGCGCCACCATTAGACGTAAATGAAATGAGGAAAAGAGGTATAGATGTTAGAAATTTTAAACGTACACTAACAATCGATGATGGAGTCTCACAGGTTGCAGCTAAAGTGGTAGCTGTCGATATTCCGCATGATATTTGCTTGCTAGAAGTTAAAGCAGACGTATATAAAAAATTTGAAATTTCTGATAGTGTACCAACATACGGCGAAGAAGTATATAACATTGGGGCGCCTGCCGGGTTTTATAGTGCTGGTGCTAAATTTTATTTAGAAGGACATTATGTTGGTGTACTTTTCCAATGGTCACCATTTTCAGAAGATCCAGTCTTGCAGCAAGTGTTTTCAATTCCCGGAGTTGGCGGACTTTCTGGATCTCCTCTTATAAATAAAGAAGGTAGAATTGTCGGCATGATTCATTCAATAAGGCTTGATTATCCATATATTACATTTTCATGCACAATAGAAGATCTAAATAAGCTTATCTCGAACGTCTTATAATGCTTTTCAAGAAAGCACGTTCTTGGGCTGTAAATTTACCCTCATTTAATGCTTCCTCTGGTTCTTCGTCTTTCTCGAAATATTTAGCAGTATTTTTATTTTTAAAATATTCGGACCTTTTTAAATACTCAACAAACGCCGTGAAAAAATATTTACTTATCTCTTCATAATTGTCATCGATATATTTATAGTAATTATAAGCTACATCAACATGCTCTATATCATCGTTATCAACTTCAAACTCAGATTTGAACTTTATATGTATACCACGATCACTACTGTTAATTGTTGGAGTGATAAAAGATGGTGTTGACATTACTTTTTGCACCTGTTCATGTTCATAATTCGGAAAATCAATTTTCACCTGCTTCAAGCTAGCTTGATATGCAGCACGTTGGATCTTTTCAATAATACCTCTAAACATTTTAAGTACGGGAGTTTCGTTACGTTGCAAATAATATATAATGTTGCTATCAAAATCTTGTCGAGCCTTTTTTTGTGTAAATTTGTTAAGACCCGCGAGGCCAACTTCGTTAAACAATATGTCAAATTCCGCCACATATGTAAAATCTAAAATTACATCTTTTGCGTAATCTTCATCAAAGGATTCTATCCTATCAGTCTCATACACTACAAAAACATTTTTAAAAATCTCTTCATCGTTTTCCATTCTCTGTATTAAAGATAAAACTTTTTTATAGCCTTCTCCTCTTTCTATATCCGGTGAACGTGTAATTATGGCCTTATTTATCGCTGCTAAAAAATCCTCGATAACACCATCATCAAAATAATGAGATGCTGAATCAATTACACCTTCTAAACTAGAAGCATCATTAAAAACCCCTCCTTGATCTAAAAATATCGGCATTTCGAGTAATAATTGTTCCTGACCATTAAATCTAACAGCAATAAGATCGTCTAAATCATTGCCAGTTTCATTAGCCATTTCTATTGGATGATAAAAACCCAATGCCTCTTCGACGTCTTCATCTTCAAAAACATCTTCAAGATTGTCAGCTAAAAATTCATGATACTGATCTTCTTGGTCTGTATCAATTATAAATTGAGGAAAATCGATTAATATATTCAAATGCCCGGTAAGCGTTGCATATGCTGTATCGTGGCCATCATAATCTTCATAATAAGCTTCAAATTTTAATGTTCCCGTATCAAATGATTTGTCATATGGACTTTCTTCGCTGTTAATTTTATCACATAATTTTTCCAATTCTCTATTAAATTCTGGTGGGTGCTCGGAGGCATGTTCCATTATTGCTTGAATAATATTATCATAAGCTTCTTGTGATAGACCAAAATCATCCATCAAGTCTTCTATTTCGTCACGCCAATTATCGTCTCTATCCCAAAAGCCTTCAAAATATTGTTCATCTTCGTCACCAGCCAATTGAATAGCTGCTCTGGACCATAAATCATTTTGATTTTTAGCATCATCTCTTAAAAAATAAAATATTTTACCTTCTTGTTTGGTGTATTGATCAAAATAACCGTTTCCATACTTTGTGATACACCAATTTGTTTTTTGACCAAAATAACAAGACGCTTGTACATTAAAAGGTCGCACAACAAAATATTGGTCGTCTTCATACACAATAGAATGAGAATCATTAGAAAACGCATATGCAAGACGGCCACTTTCCTTATCTTTTTGTCTCTCTGCTCTAGCTTTCATTATCCTAGGTAGCTTTAAATCGTTAAATAAAGCTTTTTTAAGAGACTCTAGAGTCTTATAATCGGTTAATGTTTTACGCTTCATACGTGAGCGATTTCGATGATATTCCTCAACAGCCACAGACATTTGCTCCGCAGTGTCAATTAAATTATTAGCATTACCATCATGAGAATTAATTAACATTTTACCCATTGCATTTAAATACTTATTGTTAGACCCCTCTGGTTGTTGGTCAATAAAAATATCCATTATAGTGATCACATTTGTTCTTACTTCGGTTGGATACTTTTCATCTGGATCTTTTTTTGTGGCTGTATATATAGAATCCGACATATATAATGCAGCAATCTTATCAAAAAAAGCCTCTCTAAACTTCTTCTCTCTACTTTCTTTTAATAAAATCAATTCTGCTTCTGTCAATAAGAGTTCAATACCAGATACATCAATCTCATATTGATTAAAGTTGTTTTCACATTTCAAATTTGCATCATATAAATTATCGACGGCTTTATGTTCGTTTAACATAAAGTTTTTCCACATTTTATTCATTTCATTCATATTTTACTACCTCTTAATATTTTACAATAAATAGTAACACGATAATCAAAAAAAAAGAGAAGACTACAAAAAAAGCAGTCTTCTCAGGTTCGGGGGGTTATAAAAGTATTTTATTTTTCTTCTTTTTTAACGTAAAGTTTATATTTTGCGTAATCCTTATAATTATCGTTTATTTTTTTATCTAAAATATCAACTTTTTTATCAATTTTGTTAAAAAGTTTATTTCTATAATATATATTCGCTATATCTATTAAAAGCTTAACAAAAAGTAAAAAAATAAATATTTCTAGTAAAAGTTCATACATCACTCATCATCCAGATTCCTAAATGCCTCTATATGTCTATTCGAAACAGTCTCAATAGCTTTTTTCACTATGTGAGATGAACTATTGGCTTTATCATCGCCGCCAACCCCCCACAGCATCTCAATACCCAAATTTTCACATATGTCCATTTCTGGGGTATTATCTTTTTTTCTATCGCCACCATTGGCGAAATAATCTGGTCTTAATTTCCATAAGGCATCACATACAGTGCCGTCTGAATCATCTACTTCGTAGACCCCTCCTACACCTTTTATGGCATATAAAATTTCTGCTCTTTCTCTCCATGGCATAAAACAAAAGCCTTTTTTTCTTTTAAGCCAATCATCAGAATTAGCGATAACCATTACAATACCGTATTCTGCGGCTTCTTGGATCATTCGCACATGACCAACATGTATTGGGTCAAAACCACCAGATACCATTATTGTCTTCTTACTCATATTTTTTTCATCTCCTTTGAAAGTTTGCTTAAATCATATTTCTTATGATCACATTTGTAAAAATTAACATCTTTAATTTTGTTAAGTACTATTTGTTCATCTTTTGCAACATCAGAAATTATATGTGGCATCATATCTCTCATATCTTTAACCATAATTAAGAAGCACTTCACAATGTCCTTACAAAGATCTTCATTTGATGTTGTAAGTGCGACCGGTATTACTGTTTTATAATCCTCGCTCATCGCAAATGCTAAAAGTGGCCCATAATCATCGATGATAAACAAATGATTATCAAATATAAAGCTAAAATTTTCTTTACGTAAAATTTCAGAAACATATATTTGTATGTAATAATAAAATTCATATTTTTCAACCTCATTCGAGATCTTGTATGAACTTATGTCCATGCCATATTTTAAAAATTTATCTGTTATTGTTGATACTTTGTTACTCATTTTCTCCTCAGTAAGATACACCCGATAGGATTCGAACCTATGACCCTCGGCTTAGAAGGCCGATGCTCTATCCAACTGAGCTACGGGCGCGTACACTAATAAGACGTATATAAAAACATTATATTCTAAAGATTCGGTATGATACTGTGTGTTATGATTTCAATGCAGTTACTAGGGCCTGTGGTTTCAAAGGCTCTCTCTTTCTCAATCAGAATATCATATAGAGGTTTATCGTTGCCATCCGGGCCGCACTTGTCTCCTATAAACCATGGCGTATCGTAGCCTTTATCGATAAAATATTGCAAACAAAAAGTCTTATCCCAGCCGGTTGGGTATATATCAAAAGAAGTTGAACCTCCAATTACAATGTCCACCATTGGTTTTCCTGATGCATCATAAAGAAAGCTTCTGCTTTCTTCCATACATTCTAAGAAAAGCTTATAATATTTTTTTCTAATATTATAATCAGAATCTAATCCGGTAAACCGTTCTCTTTCAATGTTATCTGCATTTCTACCAATTGGGCACCAGTTAATTGTTGATTCACGATTAGAAACAAAATGACCGGTCAATGGAAATTCAAATTCATCAATCATTTGAGATTGTAGTCGACAAATAATTTTCATTAACTCTTTAAATGCAAAATCCCCTATCTCCTCTCTCATATTCATTTTTGTCAACAATTCATGACGCAAATGCGGCCTCTCGGGCGGGGGCCAATATTCAGTACCATTACATGGCAAAAGATGGATGCTTGGTCTTAATACCACATCATTCAATAATGGCCACAATTGATTTTGTACATAATCATATCCGGAGCCAGTTACAATTCCAAGTTCCGCCTTGCATTCTACCGCCAAATATCTTAACATTTTGTGCATTGGTTTATCAATGCATTTTCTTGGTTCTGTTAATGTACCGTCCATATCAAATAATATTAATTTTTTCATTTTTTATCCGTCATATTTTATATGACGATATGAAGTTTCAAAATATTCAAATTTCTTTTAAATAAATCATTAATTTTCTTTTAAGTTTAACTTGATGCATAATACCAACCACAGGAGTCCTAAACCAAAGCCAACAATATCCATCCTCTTCCTTAAAACAAGAACACACCATATCCTTCTTAAATATACTAAATTCCTCTAGTATTTTATAATTCTTGCCAACGTACATATATCATTCTTGTGAATAATGCCAATTAACATACCCTATTCCACACAAAGAAGCACAAAGTATGTTAAAAAGTATAATTAGCGAACTCCCTCCTATAAGATAACTATTGATTCCCATAAAAATATTCAAAAATACACAAAATAAGCATAAATAAGCAACTATTCTTTTTTGTAACATAAAACTTCCACTACATTTCCATCCGGATCTCTTATATAACTATATATGCTGGAGTCTCTATGAACACCCATTGTGCTTGAGGGAATATCATTAACAGAATCGACGGAAAACGCAAAATGAGGAGGATGTTGTGACTTCAAAGTAAGAGCTATTTTAGTGCCACCAATTTCTAACATCCCCCATGTTTCGTCTTTGTACAACACAGAAGCATTAAACTTTCTGGTATACCATTTAATTGACTTTTCTATGTCTTTTACTGTTATTGCGATATGATCTAGTTTCATGATTAACTATCCTTATATTATCAATTAGTTCAGTTTTTACGGTATTAGTATTAAAATAATATACGTTATACCATTTTTGATTTGAGGCAGTGTAACATTCACCTAAAATAATACCCAAGCCATTTGTGTGGCTTGGGTTTTCGCACTTATCTATTACTAAATCGCCTCTTTTCATGAGATAATTATAGCATGTTTTTTATTGAATGTCAAGTATTTTTGGCATTTTATGTTGTTTCATTGGAATTTCAATTTTCAACAGGCCATGCTCAAAGCTAACTTTTGATTCCGGAAGATCTAACTCGTTATTGTAGTCAATGAATGTTCTTTCGAATCCTCTGCGAGCAATTCTACTTTTGCGGCCATTCACCAACGCCTCAACTCCTTCAGAACTAATAGTAATTTGATTTGATTGTGTTTGAACTTTGATGTCTTCTTTTCTGAAGCCTGCAAGAGCCATCTCAATCACTTGATTGTGATTATCATCAGTATAAATATCTGTAACTGGATAACCACTGGTGGATTGTTGCATTACTTTTGATGGATTTGTATGAAAATCATCAAAAAATTTGTGCCAAACGGCTCTACCCATAACTGATGGGATTTGTAGTGTATATTGTGTCATTTTATTTTCTCCTTTATTAAGCAAGTATGACTTGTGACGTGGCCTATAAAGCACCACTATGTAAAGATAATCACATTTCTTTTATATGTCAAGTGAAATATGTAAAAAAACTTGAATTATTTTATTGTAAGTAACCAGTTCCGACTACCTCCCATTCCATATGTGTCTCAATATAAGAATTAAAAATATCTGTTTCTACTAATTCAACCTTGTGCCTAGATAGATGGATAGCAGCTAATGAGCCGGATGGAAACATATTAAGATATTCTGCGGGGATTTGCAAGAAACCATTATCCTCTCCAACACATGTGGCGTGACCAAAGAATATAGAACCATCTCCAGAATAAGCAGCCACACGAATCATAAAGACAGAGTTAATACTGGTTGGTGCCCAACTAAAAGCCGCTCCAGATCTATTTATTGGAGCAGCAAAGGCATATGATGGGTCAACATAAAACATAGTATATGGCTCAATAAAGTCAAATCCATGACTAGAAAAGAAAGAGTATGAGCCGGCATCTGTTTGGACTTCATATAGGGCATCTCTTTGTAATTGGGCCTCATAGATATTTTCAGTCTGGAATAGACCAGTTCCAACTTGCGTTGCCATAAAATTATGACCAACACTTGTAACATTGAGTGTGGCGCCAACATCAACTGGAATAGTAGAGGGGTTGATGCCTGTCAAAGAGTTTGTACACTCGCCAACATCCGGTATCCATTCAGTATGAATGTCGGAAATGGGTTGGTGAAATTCAGCAGCGAAATTAATGCGGATTTCTTGCGATTCCCCCATACAGGCCGGACAAGCCACTTGCCTTAAGTGTAAATGTGTATAGCCACTAACCCCCATCCTTTCATCAGAAGGCTCAAAACTAGGCTCTATGGCCGGCTCTGGGGATGTATTAGTATCTGTTGTAATGTCCGATGTGTCTTGAGTTTTGTCATCTCTCTTCATTATACTTACATCACTTCCACATGCAAGTAACAATGTTAAAAATATATATTTCACTTTTCCTCCAGTGTTCTATAATTATACTTCTTTAATCTTAATTTACCATCTTTTAAAATAATATATGTTGTATGCTCTACCCAATCGCCTGTATTAGCATAAGTTCTGATGTTCTCATCTTGATCAATCCATATCACTGCTTCTGGTATATGAGTGTGACCCATGATAAAAACATCAACATCATCATTCCATCTGATGATGTTCCAAACTCTTTTAAGTTTCTTCTTTTTCGCAAAAAGCTTAACCAATAAAGCAGCTAAATTTCTCTTAAAAAATCGTTCTAACCAATCATGACATATTGATATCACATTCATCATAAAACGCCAATGTACTAATCCTGTCTCATATTGATCGCCATGTTGTATTCTATAAGATCTATTTCCATATTCAAATTCATATTGTGAAACAAACTCAATATTTGAACATGTCAGGCCAACAAATTTTTCAAATGCAATATCATGATTACCAACGACATATACTACCTTTTTATCTAATCGCGAAAGATAGCTGAAAATCTTTGTTGTTGTTTCTGTAAACCTAGGGATTTTTATAAAATCGATTATGTCCCCAGCTAATATTAATTCATCAAACTCAACATTTTGCAAAAACTGGAGAAGTTCTTTTTCTTTCGAGTAAAAACTTCCCAAGTGTACATCTGATATAATTAATCTTACATAATCTTTTGCCATTTCACCTCATTACATCCATAAAGGATGTTTCTATATTTATTCTTTTGCGTTACGCCAATTGTTTAAACAAAATACACAAAATATTACACAAATTAAGCCCCATAACCAACTTCCTTGAGCAAATGATTGTGCGGCAAATGCTCCATTTAAAATTCCACAAAATAAACTAACTTTTTTAGAACTTAAAAAATCCATATTTTACTCCTTCCTAATCATTTTTTTTGATAAAATAAAATGTCCTTCTATCTCATCATGTTTAATTTTGTAACTTTCATCATATATTTCTACAATTATTCCAGTATCATATGTACTATCTTTATAATTATAAATCCTCACTCTATCACCAATTTCAATTTTCATATTTATCTCTTTTTAGTCATACCCAAGGAGGGGTTCGAACCCTCACGCTCTTACGAGCAACGGATTTTAAGTCCGTTGTGTCTACCAATTCCACCACTTAGGCAAAAGTGGAGCGGATGATGGGACTCGAACCCACGACATTCACGTTGGCAACGTGATGCTCTACCAACTGAGCTACATCCGCATTATTTTATTTTCAATATTAACTTAAAATAACAATCTTTGTTATTTTAAAATGGTGGAGGCGGCGGGAGTCGAACCCGCGTCCACAGCAGCTAAGATTAGAGTCATTCACAGGCTTAGTTTATTTTTTCTAAAACAAACAAAAATAAACGGAAAAACCACCACGCTTACCGTTATAGGCGTTCCACCCCGGAGGGGGCCAATTTCAGCTTTGTTCTTTTCGTTGGAGCCACCCACTTAGCTTCTCTTGGTTAGATGGTTTGAAGCGACCACCCGATTAAGCCGCTAAGGCTACTTCGTAATGATTGTTGTTATTTGCAACTATTGTTTTTGAACTTTTAAGGTTGTATCTTACCTACCTGCACTCGTCCTCCGAGTTCTACCCCGTCGAATCCATAACGCCCCCTTAATTAACAGCAACTTTCACATTGACATTGACAGCATTCACAGCACTTACATTTACTCATAATTAATCCCTCCTAAAATAACTAGTTAGTGCCAAAGTCTTTACGATATTTGAAAAGCGCTTGTTCTTTCTTTTTACACTCCAGAACAACATCGACTTCTTCACCGTAATTCTCAAATGGAGTGTAATACCAATCAGAATGTGCATTGGCGCGTACTGATTTGTCTTCATACTTTTTCTTTGAGTTAGAATGATGACATTGCTGCTTGACGCCACGACTTTGCCATGTCTCACGGGCAAGATAAAAAGCTTCTTGATAAGTAGAGTCTTGTGGACCTAGGTCATGGTGATGAGAGTCAAATACAATTGGTATACCAGTTGGTCTTGAGACACCGTGATATAACATTTTTGTAGAATACATAGAAGCTTTATCGTCATTTTCGACAGTAAGTCTTGCTTGTGTATTCGCGTCCAACTTAGAATAGTTTTTACAGAAACGTGCCATGGCAATATCATGCTCACCGTATGCACCACCGACATGAATATTGATTTTAGCTCGGGGGGATGCTGGTAAACCCATGAGATCCATTTGGACAGAATGGGCATTAAGTTCTGCAATGGTTTTTGCAACAGTTGCATCGTTTGGAGATGCAAGACAATTGAAAGGACCCGGATGGAACGATAAACGTTGACCAGCATCCATAGCAATTTTACCAGCAGAAGCCATAGTGTCAGCAATCGCATCAATATCTGGTAGATCGAAGATGTCATACTCAGACATCCACGGAAACAAACATGAAGTCATACGATATACAGAAATACCGTTTGCATTATTCCATTCGATGATTTTTTTAAGGGCACGTACATTCGAAAGTGCAATCTCAGAAGCATATGGGACACCTTTTGCTTTGAAAGTACGTTTGATCATACCACGATTGCATGATATTTTTTCTTTTTGTAGCGCCATGTTGATACAGGCATAGCCAAGATTGATAGACATAATAATCTCCGTTTGTTGTGTGTTCAATTATTAGACGGAAATCACATGAAATTATTCATTTATTCTTCTTTCATAGACTTAGAGCCGCGGCACTTCCATTTCTTTCTAGATAAGTCGTTTGCACAGGGAGGATTCTTGCATTTTTTAATCTTAGCTGATCTAGCACAATATGCATCACCTTTCTTAGTTCCGGGTCTAATTCTAGCCCCGCCATCTTTTGCTTTACCTGCTTGACCGTAAGATCTGCATCTACCATTCACTCTTTTAACGAACTTCTTACCCTTTGCTTTCTTGCAAGGTTTTTTCTTTTTTTCCGCCAAGACAGCTTCAAGTTCTTCCGCAATGATTTTTCTGAGTTCTGATTCGGTTATATTCATTTCTTTTTGCCTCCTTTCTTGCCCCATTTTTTACCTTTTCCTCGACCTTTACATGCTGATGGGGTTGGCCTACATGCAGGGTATTTTTTGCGCTTCTCACCCTTCGAGCGGCCACAAGACTTGTAGCCACCTTTGCCATCAGGAGCATTACAGTCTACCCAGCCACCTTTGCTTCCTTTAGCTCCTTTTCGTTTAAACCAGTCTCTTAAATTAGTTTCAGAGCTAGGTTTTTTTGTTAATTTTCTTTTGCGCTTTCGCTTTTTCTTTTCTTCAATTTTTTTTTTAGTTCCATACGTTTTGCATGGATCTTGACCGCAGCCGCAGTTTTTCTTTTCTTCTTTGACAACTTCGATTTCTTCACCATCATCTAGAATATAATCTTTATCTTTGTGTTGACCAACATCAGGCATCATTTCTAGAGTCTTGATTATCTCATCTTCCATATCTTTATCAAAGGCATCGAGAAATGGCCCTAGTCCGGACGCACCACCTTCTTTTTCCAGCACTTTTCTTAGTTTGTCTGGGTCAACGTGAGTATAGCCTTTCTTAGCTAATTTTTCATGATCTTCTTTCTTTTTTGTCATTTCAGACTTATCAGATTTGGGATCATACATCATATGTGGCTCAAAATCTTCTTTGACAATAGATTCGTTCTTCTTGCTTTTGTTGCCCCAGTTCTTGGCGCCTACTTTTCTGCATTTAGAAAGGGCGCCAGAAGCATATGCGGATGGCCAGACACTATACCGTGCTTTAACTTTATGATAGCATGCGTCTTTTTTGCCGCCTTTCTTTTTCTTCTTTTTGCGTTTCTTGCGTTTTTTGCGCTTTTCGTCAAGAACTTGTAAAAGCTCTTCAATAATAATATCTCTAAGTTGTGATTCAGTAATATTCATTATTTAAATTCCTATGCGTTATTTGAGAACGATAGCTCAAGCCATGTTGCGCCATGCCACACCAATACTATTACATCCTTATCATTACTTAAGGCTCTGTCTGCGACGAGGTTGATATTTGCTCCAGAAGAAGCGCCGTCGGTATCATCTTTAACTGTCATTGTTCCCGTGGCTCCCCCTTTCTTTCTTAAGATTAAAATCTGGCCTATGTTGCTAGCTGAAGCTCCTTCGATTCTATTTAGATCATCGGCTGAATTTCCTTGCCCGGAAATAGCATGCATGCTGTGTGTAACTGTTATAGTGCCATTATTAATTACTAAGTCGGGGCCTTCTGAATAAGCACCAAAGCCATTAACTTTAAGATCATTAACATTTGATCTTGAAGGTGTAAATTTTCCCATGATTAAGTCCCCGTAATTCCAGATCCACTGAGAGCGTACATGCTGTCTGCTGGGATCTCTGTTAGTTCTGCATAAAGTTCATACGCTCCAGCAGTTGTAGCAGTAGGAGTTGACAAATAAAGTACTTTTATTTTGACATCCAAGGTTACAGCGCCATCATTAGCAGGGACTGTAATATAATTTTTATTCGCATAATAATTATCTGTATTTGTGAATACTTTTGCACCACCAACACCATCAACACCATTTGCAGATAATGAATGAGGATTTTGTGATTGACCTTCATGAAAGTGTATAATAATATCTACAGTTCCTTTGTTAATAACTGTAAATGATTTGGTAACATTAGGAAATGAGTGTTGTATCGTTTTTTCTGCTGTAAAACTAGTTGAACCTGTAACCCATGGTGTCCCGGACACCATATAAGAGCCAACATTTCTAAGTCCAACTTTGTTGCTATAAATTGACATATATATTATTCTCCAATCTTTTCTATTAAATAGTTTCTATACTGTGTTTTGGCTGTTTTTAAAGAAGTTCTTGAATCCAAGCTTTGATTATATCTTCGTTCCATCCAGAAACGCCCCTATAAACAACCATTTCTTTTGTAATTAGTACAATTGTTGGATATCCAGTTACCGGGTACCCTTCTTCGCCAGATAAATCAATCATATCACCAGCAGCTAGTATAGGCTCGTCGACACCAGCCATCAAAGCCCATTGCTTTAGATCGCTCATATCAGGCTTATTTCCATCAAAATCTTGCACAAGCAGGGTTAGCCATATAAAGTTGTCTTCACCGTACAATTCCTTAAATTCAGCCGCTTTTGGGGCAATATTTACACAATACCCACACCACATAGCTGAAAGGTCGATCATAATGACTTTACCATAATGATCATAAAGATTAACCATGTTTCCATTTTGATCCATAAGTTCGAAGTTGCAAGGATGGCTGTCAACCCATTGGTTGCATTCCTCCCAAGTTACAAAATCCCAACTTTTTTCTTCAACAGCACTAATATTAGTGTCAACAATGCTGGAATCTGTTTCCTTAACTGTTTTTTGGCATGCCGCACATGCCAGCAAAAATAATAGTATAAATTTAATCATTTTGTGTTCCTCTCTAATTCGTATCCAAACTGTTTCAAGTATTTTTTATAATCACTGAGGTCAACACCCAACATTCTGGATGCTTCTGTCTTACTAGCTGCAATTTTAAAACTGACTTTTAACAAAGCATCCCTGACCATATCAGGTACTGACTTCCACAAAGGAAAACCAAACAATTTATAATTCAAATGTCTGGAAAATAATTCAATTTTAATTCCAATTATATCTTCTAATTTCAGACTGTCACAAATTAAAATAAACTGATCATCAATTAATTTATTTTTCTTTAATTCTTTAATTATTGAATAATTTCTATACTTTATACGTTTCATAATTAAATTAATTATAAATTAAATTATAATTCCTCTGTTTCTGCTTCTTCCTCTCCTCCTTCACCCATTGCTTCTTCGCCTCTAGCAACTGCGGCTTCGATATCTGGGTTAGATGGAGCTTCAATGTTATCTTGATCCTCTTCTTCCCATGTTTTAAAGTAAAGCTCCAGATTTGCTACAATGTAGACTTTAAAGTTCTTTCTATCATCTGGATTTCCCAAAGAAATGTAATAATCAGTGATATTCTTTTTTACTTTATCAAAAGCAACTTTGGCTTTATGAATCCCTGTATCATCAGATGGTTCGCCTTCAGGTTCTTTGTTTTCATCTTCTTCTTCATCTTCTTTTTCTTCTCTAGCTTTTGGACCTACAACCGGAATGTCATCATCGGATACCGTAATGCTGATGTCCGGCTCTTCATCTCCAACCTCAACATCAATATCCTGCTCAGAAAGCAACCTTCGTAAAGACTCAGCTAATGTTTCTTCTTCTTTTTCTGGTCCTTTTCTTGCTCCAGCAGCATCTTCGATTTTAAATAGATTAACAATAGAGTTGATAATATGATTCTTAAAGTCAACCCTTTGTTTTTCAGATGTTGTCAAACTGTTGTACTCAGTTTCCAAAGTGCTTAATAGATTTGTATTCATAAACAAATCATCCAACACATTGAGTCCAGTGTTATCATATCTAACTTGCTTTTTAGCTTCAATGATTCTTTGAATCTTTTTCCGTATAATCTTTTCAGCTAAGTATTGCTCTTTTTTTCTTTTAAAATAATGATTATATTTTGCTCTGATTTTATGTCTATATAACTTCTCATGCAAAATCTGTTTGTCGATATTTTCGTATAATTCTTCTCTTTTCATGAATAAAACTCCATTCTAATTCGTCATAATATTAAAGATTTCTTGAACTAAATGTTCAAGGCGATCGCCGGGCTTGTAATAAGGCTCTCTTTTTGCTATAGGATCGTGTGTGTCAATTGTATGGCTCATTCTAATTGCTTTTTTAGCCCAACCATCATCGGTATTACCGTATGTTATGTTGCTTACCTGTGTTGCTGGTAAAGTTGTTCTGGTCTGTAGTTTACCCGGTGGAAGATTACTTTTCATGTTGATGATGACACCTTCGTTTGTTTCTTTTTCCTCTTCCTCATCTTCCTCTGGGTTAGACCCTCCTGCTCCTATTGATACGCCACCGGCTCCCATGGCACTAACTTCATCTAAAACAATCTTTCTAACAAAATTATAAATAATCTCTCTTATTTCTTGTTCTTCGCCGACATTATTGATGGCACCAATATATTTTTCAACATTTGCTTCTCCAACAAAATCGGAAATCATATCTAAAACAGTATTTGTTTTATTTTTACCTGACAGATAAAGTCCGATTAAATATCTTAAATCTGAAGCATGTAAATCCATTGGATCTTTTCCAGATTTTGCGATTGCCGGAAGGTTGCGATAATCTTCCATGCTGTTATTAGCTAAAATGGCTAGTAATTCCTTATAATGACCAGAATGTTGAGAAGCCGGTACTTGTAATATTTCAGCATTTATATTATTTGCTGCTGCTTTACTGACAGCGGTTTGATAACGACTAGTGTTATCTTTATCTGAAAGCACTAAGAAAACTTTATCATATTCTCTAAGTTCTAAATTTAATTCTTGTGTTATAACACTATCTCCCATCAACATCTCATAAACAACAGACACTGGAGAAGGTAGTCTGTTTTTCATCATTGGGATTTTAATTTTTGAATCCCCTCCCATTGCATTCCAAAGATTTACAGCATCTTCATATGTAACTAATTTATTGATAAATTCAATTGGCCTTTGCGATTTGGGAGACTTAGGATCAGATACAATGACATAGACTTCATCAGCTTTTGAAAGCGCTTGTTGTGCCAATTTATAATGCCCAATATGGGGCGGCTTGAAAGATCCGGGAAGAAAAGCAACTGATTTAGAAGTTTTTTGTACTTTCTCTGCTTCCACAGCTTCATTTATCGGACTAGAAGCAAAACCACCGGCCATTCCGGAAAAGATAAAGTCACCTGTTATTTTAACATTTTTATGAGTACCAAAAATATCTTGATCTTGCATTACCAAGCCTTCATGGCTATTAAGGTCCGCTGCGCCTACTTTATTTGCGTTTAAATAACCTCTTAGGACTTCTCTACCCAAAACTCTTGTTGCGTGATAAAATAAGGCAGAACTAACGAATTTCATATACTGCTCTTGATGTTGTTTTTCATTATCAGCAATAATTTCTTGTACAGATATTGGATCCCCTTTATCTGGTATAAGATATTGATACACTTGTTTGCTAAAGACAGACATCTTTTTGCCGTTTGCAAATAGCATTTTATCAGTATAACTTGGCAAAATAACTTGTGGGTCATTGAGCCACTGTTCTAAATTTTTAATTACCGGTTCTTCATCTTTAAAAAACTTTATTGCTATTTTTTCTTTCAATGGTTTTGAAAAATCAATCTTAACTTCTTTATTTACCTCAGCATAAACATCTCTAGGGGTAAAAAACACTTTTGTATTTTCGCGAGGATTATTATTGATCATAATATCAACTAATTCTCCAACCATTTTATAATATGGAGAGTCTTTTATAAGGGGTATAAGATTCGAATCTCTAGCTCCTCTTTTTGACCCGGGTTTTACAAAAATTTCTCTCAAACCATGGATGGCAATAACATCACCTTCACCATATTCAATTGCATTAACCGCAGCACCATCAGTAGAACCTTCCATGATCATTTCACAAGAAAACACCAATTGAGATGTTTCATGATTTAAAAGGTTATCAGATAGCACTTGTATATATTCAACAACTTTTCTTTCGTCTGTTTTTAAGGCAGCATTAAAGATATCTAATAAAACAGTATTTGAAAAAACCATACCATGTGGAATAATTTCTCTTATCCTAACTCGAACCATTTTTTTCTTATGATTGATATTGACAATTCGACCTTCTACCACATCCTCCGGAGAAAGCCCAAATTTAAGCATTTTCTCTAAATTAGAGTGTATCTCGGTGCCTGTCTCTAAAACCTGCAAAATCACCTTTTTTGGGAATCTCTGCTCTAATTTATCAACAGTTACACCACTAACATCTAGATCAGACGCAGATCCTCTGTCAACTGCAAAACTATATGAGTCTTCTGTTCGAACTAACTTAACAGTTGCATTTGACCCGTCAAGTTTTATATCTGGCCTTTGTCTTGTTTTAACATATGCCATGACTCTTTTATTAAAAAAGTCCAATAAATCTTTGCCGGTAGCTACATCTGGTAAATCAAAGGGGTGCCACATATGGCCACCACCCGCTCCTTCTGTTAGAAAATTACTCATTTGCTGCCTTATTCTCCTCTAATATAGTTACTTGCTCTTCAAGTGTATGGATCCTAGTGTGCATACGCCGAACCTGTCGACGAATTTCGTTTAAATTATTTTGCGCTGCTTTTAATCGCCGTCGCCCAGAAACAGTTTTAGGGTTCATTCCTCGAAGATTTTCTTGTAATGATTGTAAATATACATCAATATCAGGCATCTCCCCTTCATTTAAGAGAAATTGCCTTGTCATTTTATCATAATCCATTACTTTCTCCTTCTTCGAACAGTAACCTTTTTGTTATTTTTCTTTTTAAAATCAAACGATTCCAGCATTAACCTAACCTTTTTACGAAACAATCGATCTTGCTTTGATTCTTTTAGCTTTTTTTCGCCTTTAGGTGGTTTGATTTTACCATCCATGATTCTTTCTTCAACTTCTTCCTGTGAAAGTTTAGAATCCGGATTATCCTCTAACCATTTATTGGCCGCTTTAGCTAGCTCTTTTTTTTGCATAGCTTCTTCGACTTTTTCCTTATCTTCTTCAGATTCTCCACCTTCGGCATCAATAATTCCTTTTTGAAGATTGTCTGGTAAGTTTTTTTGTTTACCTTTTAATTTAGGACTGTCATCATGTTTATCGGTTTTTTTATTTCCATCTTTTTTCTCATTAATTCCAAATCGTTCCATGAGAAGACGATTTAGCTCATTATTTTTCCACTTATGAATATCCATTGTTTTATTTCTCCTTAAAATTTGTTGTTGTTTATAAATAGATTCTAATACGGCATTTTTATATCCGTCTTCCCAATCTCGGAAACACATGTTTCCTTTTTCATACGCTTCGCGTTCCATTCCTCTAAGTTTTTCGTTAGATTGCGCATAACCCTCTCCAACTTCTCCGATATCATCGAAATTTCCATCCTCGTTCTGTTTATGATGTACTAATTCATGCGCCAAAGACCTTAATATGTCTTTTGGGTGTCTTTTGGTTACAAAAATAGTAATTGATGCATCGTTTGGGTTATAATATGCTGTTTTGCCTAATATATTTCCAGCATTCTCTGAATCATCTTGATATGTTATAGCAGAAGGAGGCTTACTAAAGCCTATTTTTTTTTGCATATAGCCCATTAAATCTTTCGCTAAAGGATTTAAGTCAGATATATCCATGTCAGAATTATTATGTACTTTACACGCCATATTGACTTAATACCTCTGAAATATTCGTCAAATATCTGTTAACTTTTTGTTCAACTATTTTTACATCATCTCCGACATGTTTGGCAATAATTTTTTCAATTTTCTTCTTGATAATTGGAACTGCTTTTTTGGCAACCTCTTGATCGACTCCATTTGCTTGTAGAGACTTTGAAACAATGTCGCTAGCCGCAACTTTCCCTTTCGAAGGAGCAGCAGCTTTAAATTCTTTTTTACCAGCGCCCTTGTCATCTTTACCTTTCTTCTTTAATTTTAGTGCACGTTTAGTAGCTTCTTTGAAATCAGGACCACCGGTGGGATCAAATTTCCACCCAACTGCTCGCTGAATTACTCTAGCCTGATTTTTTAATTTCTTAAACATATTCATAACAGCTTTAAGCATTTCCGGACTTTCTTTTTTAGCTAATGGTTTTACTTTGAAATATAGCTTTCTAATGTGTAATAAGTCTTTGTGCATATCCCATGTTGCTAAGAAGTTATTATCTTCTTCTTGGGCTGCTTTAATATCAGCTAGTTTACCCATTCCTTTTTGCATTCTAGTGATTACCCAATCTTTAGCCAGTGTTAACCATATTTTAGGATCTTTTTCAGCTAATTTATAGTTGTATACTGCTTTAGATGGACTTTCTTCCCATGGATTTTCCTCCAATTGGTTGAAAGCTTTTGGATTTGCTT